>Ga0316201_10003482_pt1 | contig 11603 bp, 8 predicted proteins | sample CS6wburrow_MG_FD_204516 | JGI IMG/M metagenome (GOLD analysis project Ga0316201, IMG submission 204516) | Coastal sediment microbial communities from Delaware Bay, Delaware, United States - CS-6 worm burrow | ecosystem: Environmental > Aquatic > Marine > Coastal > Sediment | place: USA: Delaware... | reverse complement strand
CAGCGCGAACTTGCTGGCGGTACTCCTCAGTGATGATGACTGGCAGCAGGTCCGGGTCCGGGAAGTAACGGTAATCATTGGCCTCTTCCTTGCTGCGCATGGAACGCGTTTCGTTTTTGACCGAATCATACAGTCGGGTTTCCTGGACGACTTCACCACCGTCCTCGATCAGGTCGATCTGGCGCTCGACCTCGATATTGATCGCACGTTCGACGAAACGGAACGAGTTGATGTTTTTTAATTCTGCACGGGTACCGAATTCTTGCTGACCTTTAGGACGGACAGAGACATTAGCATCGCAGCGGAATGAGCCTTCCTGCATATTGCCGTCGCAGATACCGATGTACTGCACCAGGGTATGAATCTTTTTCATATAGGCGACCGCTTCCTTGGCGCTGCGCATATCTGGCTCGGAGACGATCTCCAGTAATGGTGTTCCGGCACGGTTCAGATCGATACCGGTCATGCCGGCATAATCTTCATGCAACGATTTACCGGCATCTTCTTCCAGGTGTGCCCGTGTGACACCGATGGTCTTGGTCTCGCCATCCTCCAGCTCGATATTGATGTGCCCCATGCCCACGATCGGCAGGTCGAACTGCGAGATCTGGTAGCCTTTTGGCAGGTCAGGATAGAAGTAATTCTTGCGTGCAAACACAGAACGGTCAGCGACTTCAGCATCGATCGCCATGCCGAACTTCACTGCCATGTGTACCGCTTCTTTATTCAGAACAGGCAACACGCCGGGCAGTGCGATATCTACCACGCTGGTCTGCGTATTCGGCTCGGCACCATAGGCGGTACTGGCGCCCGAGAAGATTTTAGATTTAGTTGCTAACTGGGCGTGGATCTCCAGCCCGATGACGACTTCCCAGTTTGGATCTAGCGCACTCATTATTTAAACTCCTCTGGCAGCTGTGTATGCCAGTCAGTCACCTGCTGATACTTGTGCGCAACGTTTAACAACCTGGCCTCATCAAAATAGTTACCCATGATCTGCATACCTACCGGCATGCCATCAGCAAAACCGACCGGTATCGACATCGCCGGGATGCCAGCAAGGTTTACCGCGATGGTGTAGATATCGGACAGGTACATGGAGATCGGGTCATCGGTTTTCTCACCGATATTGAACGCGGTTTCCGGTGTCGCCGGCGCCATGATGACGTCTACTTTCTCATAGGCCTTTTTGAAATCATCACTGATCAGGTGGCGCAGCTGCTGGGCTTTAAGATAATAAGCATCGTAATACCCCGATGACAAGGCATAGGTACCGACCATGATACGGCGCTGCACCTCAGAACCAAAGCCTTCACCGCGGGAACGGGTATACAGATCATTCAGGTCGACAGGATCTTTACAGCGGTAGCCGTAACGTACGCCATCATAACGTGACAGGTTGGCCGAGCATTCCGCCGGCGCCACGACATAATACACTGGCACCGATATGCCGCTGTTCGGCAGTTCTATCTCGACCAGTTCAGCACCCATGGCTTTATACTCATCGAGTGCGGTTTTGATCGCCGCTTCGACGTCAGCATTCATACCACCTTCTGTATGAGCGAAGTATTCTTTTGGCAGGCCGATGCGTAATCCATCCAGCGGTTTATCCAGCTCGGCAGAATAGTCCGGCACCTCTTTTTCGATACTGGTGGAATCTTTTTCATCGAATCCTGCCATCGCATTCAGTAACAAGGCACAGTCACTCGCACTCTGCCCCATCGGCCCTGCCTGGTCCAGGCTGGAAGCAAAAGCAATCATGCCAAAGCGTGAAACGCGGCCATAGGTAGGTTTTAATCCTGTGATGCCACAGAACGCTGCCGGTTGGCGAATAGAGCCACCGGTATCGGTACCCGTTGCCGCCGGTGCTATACGTGCACTGACTGCAGCAGCCGAACCGCCAGAAGAACCGCCCGGGACTGCATGCAGATTCCACGGGTTTTTAACTGCACCGTAATAACTGGTCTCATTCGATGAGCCCATGGCGAACTCATCCATGTTGGTCTTGCCAAGCATCACCACGCCCGCATTGCGCATGTTGGTGACGACGGTGGCATCATAAGGTGAGATAAAATTATCCAGCATCTTTGATGCACAGCTGGTCTTGATGCCTTCAGTACAGAATATATCTTTATGCGCGATCGGCACACCGGTTAACGCAGGCGCATTGCCTGCTTTCAGTTTTTCATCTGACGCTTTCGCCTGGGCGAGTGCCTCTTCTTCGCAGACAGTAATAAAACTGTTCAGCTTATCATCACTGTTTATTATGCGATCCAGAAAATACCGGGTCAGCTCAACACTGCTTACTTCACCCGCCTGTAACATGGCCGATAATTCAGTGACGGTTTTGGTGTGGTAGTTACTCATTAGACAATATGACTCAAAATGTTTTGTCGATAATTCAATATGCCCGCATAGACAGCAGGCCTATGTTCTGGCAGTGCCGCTATCACTCGATGACTTTGGGCACAAGATACAGACCATCTTCCGTCGCCGGAGCGATCGCCTGAAAATCTTCACGTCGGTTGAAATCCGTCACCACGTCTTCACGCAGGCGCTGGACCGCATCAAATGGATGTGACATCGGGGTAACACCGGTGGTATCGATGGCATCCATCTGTGCCACCAGGTCAAGAATATTCGATAAATTGGTAGCATAGGACTGCATATCAGCGTCATCGACATTCAGACATGCCAGTTTTGCGATTTTTTTAACTTCATCAACCTCGATCGACATGAAAAACTCCCGAATATGTGTACTAACGTATAATCTGAAAAAGAGGCGGAAAAATACCACATTCTGGGCATTTTCACTAGGAAGTTGGCCGATTTAAGTCATCGACACATGCCGGTGAAAGGTATTTCATGAGAAATCCTGAATATCTGCGTATAGTACCCCTAATCGAAGCAATAATCCTTGCTCAAAAGAGGCGTGATTGTTACAGTACGCGCAATTCAGCGCGAGATTGGTGGCAATCTCGGCAAAACACTCTATTATTTAGTGAATAACTAGAATAAAACAATAACTAAGGGCTCCTGTCACGTCAGGTTTATCCAGCTTAAAGCTCAGATAAGAACACCTTAAGAACACATAAAAGGTCTACACACTCATGTTTTTGAATCGTTTCCGGGGAATGTTTTCAAACGATTTATCAATCGATCTTGGTACTGCCAATACGTTGATATACGCTCGCGGTCGAGGCATCGTTCTCAACGAACCCTCTGTTGTTGCTATTCGTCAGGACCGTGGTCCAGGCGGTCCAAAAACGATCGAAGCATTTGGTAAAGATGCCAAGGGAATGCTTGGTCGCACACCACAGAACATCACGGCCATACGCCCGATGCGTGATGGTGTAATCGCCGATTTCAACATTACAGAAAAGATGCTGCAGCACTTCATCCGCTCGGTACATGAGAGCAAGGTCTTGCGTCCAAGCCCGCGTGTACTGATCTGCGTGCCCTGTGGTGCTACCCAGGTAGAGCGCCGCGCGATCCGTGAATCTGCCGCCGGTGCTGGCGCAAGAAAAGTTTACCTTATCGATGAACCGATGGCTGCAGCGATCGGTGCCGGCATGCCGGTAGACGAACCCCGAGGTTCGATGGTTCTGGATATCGGTGGTGGTACATCTGAAGTTGCCGTGATCTCTCTGAACGGTATCGTCTATTCTGCATCCGTGCGTGTCGGTGGCGACAAGTTTGACGAAGCCATCACCAATTACGTACGCCGTAATTACGGTATCCTTATCGGTGAAGCCACCGCTGAAAAAGTGAAACATGAGATCGGCACCGCCTACCCCGGTAAGGACCTGCTGGAGATCGAGGTCAAAGGCCGCAACCTGTCAGAGGGTATCCCGCGCAGTTTCTCACTCAATAGCAACGAAATCCTCGAAGCCCTGCAGGAACCACTGCATGGCATCGTCAGCGCCGTGAAAACAGCACTGGAACAGACACCACCAGAGCTCGGCGCCGACGTCGCAGAACGCGGCATCGTCCTGACCGGTGGCGGTTCGTTATTACGTGACCTCGACCGCCTGATCATGGAAGAGACCGGACTGCCGGTGGTCATGGCTGAAGACCCTCTCACCTGTGTCGCACGTGGCGGTGGCCGCGTACTCGAACTTATCGATCAGCATGGGGGCGATTTCCTCGCTGTCGAATAATACTGATGTGCGGCAATAAAAGTTGTATATCAGCAGTCTTTAGTTCAGGGTAAGCACGTGCAAACCTTATTTATCAGGGGACCGTCTGCTACCGTTCGCATGATAGTGCTGGTTATCGCATCCATCGTATTGATGACCGTAGATCACCGCTGGCACTCTCTGGAATTAGCACGCAGCGCATTCTCCGGAATCCTCTACCCGCTTCAGTACACCATCGATCTACCCATTCGACTGTTCTACTGGGCTGATGAAGCCCTGAGCACGCAACAGTCACTGCTCGAGAAAAACCGTGAGTTCGAAGCACGCCACCTGGAAAATCGTGTACAGCTGCAGAAGCTGGATATCATCGAGAAAGAGAATGAGCGGCTACGTAAATTACTCGGTGCAATCCCGAAAACAACCGAACGCTTACTCATCTCCGAGATCATCAATGTCGACCTCGACCCATATAAACAACTGATCCTGCTCAATAAAGGCAGTAACAGTGACGTCTACCAGGGCCAACCGATCATCGATGCGCAAGGTGTCATGGGACAGGTGGTTCACGTCGGTCCGATGTCTTCTACTGCGGTACTGATCACGGATGCCAGCCACGCGATACCGGTGCAGGTAAACCGTACCGGGCTGCGCGCCATCGCTTTTGGCAGCGGCAAGATCGATCAGCTCAACCTGCGCCACCTGCCACATAATGTCGACATTAAGGAAGGTGACCTGCTGATAACGTCAGGACTGGGCGGCGTATTCCCGCCCAATTTCCCGGTTGCGGTGATCACCAGGATCGAACGCCCGGCAGGCGAACCATTTGCTACCATCGAAGCCATGCCGCATGCGTTACTGGACAAGAGCCGTGAAGTTCTGCTGGTGTGGCGTAACGAGCCGGCACCGGTGGCAGACGAAGTAGAAGCAGATAGTGAGCCGGCAGAAGAAGCAGCCGTAGTAGAGAAAAAGGAAAAATCGTCACAGCGCAGGGGTAACCGTGAATAAGACTCTGCGTATCGGCCTGCTCACCATCATCGGCGCGTTCATGCTCGCCATCATGCCATTACCGGACTGGGCGATAGCATTCAGACCTGACTGGGTAACACTGGTATTGATCTACTGGGCGCTGGCAGTACCAACGAGGATCGGTGTCACCATCGCCTGGTTTGCCGGATTATTCCTCGATGTCAGTTACGGCACCTTGATGGGCCAGCATGCTGTCGGCATGGTATTCGTCATCTTCGTCATTCATAAACAACACCAGCGCCTTCGTGTAGCTTCGCTGATGCAGCAGGCCGTGGTGATCTTCTTCCTGCTGCTATTCAAGCAGGTCCTGATATTATGGGTAGACGGCATGCTGGGACGTGCGCCCGAGAGCTGGCTGTTTTTCATGCCGACCGTCACCAGTGCACTGCTTTGGCCGTGGACATACCTGATCCTGAGAGACTTACGAAGAAAGTTCGGCGTGGTAAAACACCAGTATTAGCAGCCGGTTTAAATCTCCGGCAACACGTAAAAATAGACCGCCATGAAATGACAGAAGGCGCCGACCAGGACAAACACATGAAAGATGGCATGGTTAAACTTTATCTGCTTGATGCCATATAAGATCGCTCCGACAGTATAGGCTATGCCGCCGGCAACCAGCCAGGACAGTCCATCAGGGGAAAGATTATCGATCAGCGGGCCGATCGCGAAAACGATTATCCAGCCCATGAAAACATACATCAGTGTCGAGACTTTTTCATACCTGCCGGTAAAGAAAAGTTTCAACACGATGCCAATCAGCGCCATCCCCCATGTAATACCAAAGATAGTCCAGCCTATCGTGCCATTGAGTGTCACCAGGGTAAATGGCGTATAGGTTCCGGCGATAAGTACATAGATAGACGCGTGATCTACCACCCGCAGGCGCGCTCTCAAAGCAGGATCTCTGCTGCTGTGGTAGATGGTAGAAGCCGCAAACAGGATGATCAGGCTGATGCCAAAGATACTGAAGCTTACGATATGCCAGACATCGCCATTGCTACTTGCGCGAACCACGAGCAGCGCTAGCGCTGCCACGCTGAGCAGGAGCCCGATGGCATGGGAAGAAATATTTACCCTCTCTTCGGCCGGCGAATAGGATTTCACTTGCTCTTCATCTTTCATAGTGCGCTAGCCTTTTACTCTCAATACAGTCAGAGTACTTATCTTTCAGGACAGGTAGTCGCTGATATTCACTTCGTCGATCTGCTCTGGCGACAGGAACTTTTTCGCATACTCAAGATAAACGCCGCTGCTCAGGAACAGGTCGAACAGTTCAGCATCGATGTGTTTATCATTCCTCATGAAACTCAGTATACGGATAGACTCGTTAAGCGTTTTTGCTTTTTTGTAGGGGCGATCTGACGCTGTCAGCGCCTCAAATATATCTGCGATCACCATCATCCGTGCGGTCAGCGGCTGCTCGCTCATCACCAGTTTTTTAGGATAGCCGTTACCATCCATGGTCTCATGATGACTGCCAGCGATCAATGGCACGTTGCGCAAGGTTTTCGGGTAAGGCAGGTTATTCAGCATGATGATGGTCTGTATCATGTGGCCATTGATCATGTAACGTTCTTCCTCGCTCAAGGTGCCTTTCTTCACCGAGAGGTTATATAACTCACCGCGGTTATATTTATATCGCGGTGTTTTCACTTTAAAACCCCATTGATTGTCTTCCGGTATCCGGTCTTTTTCATCGCGTTTTATCAGGTGCTCTGCTTTGTCTGCGAGCAGGTTCTCAGCAACAGGCAAGGTGTGGTTGCGGCTGTCTTTTCGCTTCAGCTCTTCCCAGGACAGGCCCAGGTTATCGTCCAGTGTCCTGTTCCAGGTTTTCGCAGCGATAGCCTGCAGCCTGTCGATCTTTTCATCAGCCATGAACTCGCCACCCACATTACATTCAGCGATAAAAGCAAAATCATCATCCAGCTCCCGGTTCTTTTTCTCGAGTTCCTCAAATAACAGGGCTTTATCGCCACCCTTCGCTATCTGCTGCCAGCAGTCGATCTCGGCATCTCGCTTCAATACTTCAAAACGCATCCTGACCTCATGGATACGGTCGTAGATAGTCTCGAGTTTTGTTGCCTTATCGACCACATATTCAGGTGTCGTGACCTTGCCACAGTCATGCAGCCAGCCAGCGATACTCAACTCTTCCCACTGCTTGTCATCGAGATCGAAATCTTTGAAGCTGCCTTCATCACTCTCACATGCAGCCTTTGCCAGCATCAGGGTTATCTCTGGAACACGCGTGCAGTGCCCGCCGGTGTAAGCAGACTTGGCATCGATCGCCCCTGCTATCAGCTTGATGAATGCGTGCAGCAGGGCCTCCTGCATATTTAATAACTGCCTGCTCTCCAGGGTTACCGCGGCGAAACCCGACAATGCCTCGACGAATTCTATATTGCTGACCAGCTGTAAAGATTCGCCATGTTGATACACGAGACATAGTAGACCGATTATCTCGTTGTTGCGGTTCTGCAAAGGCAGGACGATACTGGTCAGCTTCTCTTTACCTAACATATCCAGCAGCGGTGATAGCTTGCCATGGTGATCTTTATCCAGGTGCCGGATACCACTCCTGTGGCCGTCATTATCTTTCAGTAGATCTTTAGCCTCATCGAGGGTCAGTTCAGACAGGGAGTCCGTGACCACATGATCCTGATCACTGTCACACAGGAAGTTAGCTTTCAACAGATCATCCTGCTCGTCTAGCAGGTAGATCAATGCGGCATCTGATTTACTGATCAGCATAGTTTCCCTGGTGATGCTCTTCAACAGGGCATCGAGATCCTGCTCACCAGCCAGCGAATTGATCAGGTTGATGAACTTGTTGATCGTCGACTTCATCGATTCCATCGCGGTATCAAGCTCGACGACCTCCTTGATAAAAGATGGCTGCAACTTTGTATCAGCAAAATCAAAACGTGAGATCGCTTCAGCTTCTTTAGACAGGAGGTGCAGCGGGGTCGATATTTTTTTCGCGGTAAACCAGATTACAGGGATGAAGGTAAGTAATATGGCGAGGGCGATGGCCAGCAGCTGCCAGCGGATAACCATCGCTTCAGACAGCAGTTCATCAACCGGCGAGAGCATCAATGCATAGAGATCAACACCACCGGGTTTAGCGACAACACGTGCGCTACCGATCCAGCGCCGCTCATCGTATTCGAAATCAAAGTTTTGCTCTTTTGCTACTATATCTTTACTGATATGTGTCAGTACGCCACTACCAAGCTGATCGAGATTGGCTAGATGGACTGTGCCACTACCCGCTTCGCCAGTCTTGCTGAGCACAACTTTTTGCTGATCTTTATAAGCGAATGTCTGCCCTTCGGCGTTGATCAGTACCACTTCTGAACTCGGCGTCACCCGGTACTTACTGATGGTGTCACTCAGGTTATCAAGCGTAATATCAAAAACCACGACCACGCCAGGTTCGGCTGTTTTACTCATCACTGTTAAGCCGACGATCTTACTGTCGTAGAACAGATACGGTTTTGTCGCATGCAGTATATCTGTAGCCTGCTGATACCATGGCCTTAACCGAGGATCAAACTGAGATGCCACTCCGCTGTTGCGTGATATTTCATTTAGCTGCTCATCGAAATAGATCGCATACATCTTGCCCTGGTCAAAGCCGGACTCCGCCTGCGTCTTCTTCAAATAAAAAACGACATAGACCGCTCCCGCGGGAGGACTATACTTTTCACGCACATAATCAGTATCTACCCACGAGACCCCCATATAATCACCATCCTGGTAAGCGATGCCAGAAGCGAATACCGATCTTTCAGATTTGAGCACAGCGACAAAATTAGGTAAAAAAGAGATTCGTTCATCGAACGATTTCGCCTTAACCAGGGGTGACAGTCGAAACTGTTGCAGCGCACCGGCGATAGGACCATAAGTCGTTTTAAAATCGAGACTGAGCTCTTTGCTGATACGTTCATAGATCTCACCGGCATCACTGAGCATGATATCCGAGGTTTTGCTAAAGCTCTGCCAGCTGAGGATGACCCCCAGAACGATGGTGATCGTTATGAATAACGTGCTAATAGCAATCTGTAGCGAGTATTTGTTACGCAAGTGACTAACCTTGTTATTATCGATTAATTGCTTATGAAGTTTGAGTAAAGCGCTCAACACTTATAAATGATTGAAATTGATACTTTTTATTTATCACAATCAATCAATATTTACTTAACAGCTAGATTATCAGGCATCTGCCAGTCGTGCTTATAAATATATCCTGTTTGGGCTTATTGCATTCTATTTAAGATAGGTCTAATATTACCCAATCACGAATGAGAACTATTCTCTTTAACGAGTACCCACTGGATCATATGACCAACTTTGAGCACCACATGAGCAACCTGCAACCGACAACCAGCTTACTTACTCTGAAAAATGGTCATAGTGGTCGTATATCATCGATCGAAGGCGGCAACCAGATGGTGCGCCGTATGTTATCACTCGGATTACGCGTTGGCACGGTAGTCAATATGCTCAACCATCGCGGCAAGAGTGTCGTCATTCAAAATGCCGGAACCCGTGTCGCACTCGGTCCTGGCATCGCTGAAAAACTCCTGGTCGAACCACTAGAAAATTAAAAACTTATGGGCTGCTGCGAAAAAACTGATGAAGCGGGGACTTCTGATAGCTCTCTCACCATCGCTATCGCCGGCAATCCTAATTGCGGTAAATCAGCGCTGTTCAATACCTTTACCGGCATCCGTCAGAAAACCGGCAACTGGCCCGGTGTCACCGTTGACCGTAAACAGGGCTTTTTTGAATTAGATAATCACATCGTTACCGTGTTCGACCTGCCCGGTATCTATTCGCTCGATGCCAGCTCGATCGATGAAGAAGTCACCCGCGATTACCTGCTGTCCCGAGATGCCAATCTGATCGTCAATGTTGTCGACGCCGCCAACCTGGAACGTAACCTCTACCTCACAGCCCAGCTGCTGGAGATGAATGTTCCTATCGTGCTGGTATTAAACATGATGGATGTGGCACGTAAACGCGGCATACATATAGATACAGAAAAATTGTCGAAAGAACTGGGCTGCCCGGTTGTCCCCGTGGTCGCGATCAGCGGCGAAGGTATCGACGAACTCAAGCGGGAAATCCTGGCCGTCACTACTGGTGAACGCGGTGGCGGATTTCGCCTGGCACATGACGAGATCGTCGAACAGGCCATCGCCGACCTGATACCCCGCCTGAAAAAATGCAGCATCGCATCTGAGGACAACCTGCACTGGCTGGCACTGAAGCTGCTTGAGAGTGACAACAACGCACAGGCCCAGTGCGGTGCATCGGTACTCGATATTGTCGCACAGTGGAAGGTTTCGATCGAAGAGCGTGCCGGTGAAGACGCCGATATCCATATTGCAGACAGTCGCTTCAACCACGCCCATACCCTGGCCCAGATAGTGATCAGCGAAAGAGGAAAAGTCGGCAAAACACTGACCGACAGGATCGACAATTTTGTACTGAGCCCGATATTCGGCGTACCGTTCTTCCTGCTGGTGATGTATATGATGTTCATGTTCACCATCAATTTCGGTGGTGCGTTTATCGACTTTTTTGACGGCATCGCCGGCGCAATCTTTGTCGATGGTTTATCAGCCGTCCTCGGCAGTATCGGACTACCTGATTTCTTACGCATCATCCTCGCAGACGGTCTCGGCGGTGGTATACAGATCGTCGCCACGTTCATCCCGATCATTACCGCACTCTACCTATTCCTGTCTGCGATAGAAGACAGTGGTTACATGGCACGTGCCGCATTCGTCATGGACCGCTTCATGCGCAGCATCGGCCTGCCCGGCAAAGCGTTCGTACCACTGATCGTCGGTTTTGGCTGTAATGTGCCTGCAGTGATGGCAACCCGTACCCTGGAGAACGAGCGCGAACGCAAACTGACGATCCTGATGAACCCGTTCATGTCATGCGGCGCACGTCTGCCGGTTTATGCACTGTTCGTCGCAGCCTTCTTCCCGACAAATGGACAGAACCTGGTGTTCGCGCTATACCTGATCGGCATCATCGTTGCCGTACTCACCGGTGTATTGATGAAGCGCACCATACTGTCCGGAGAGAGCAGCGGTTTCATGATGGAGCTGCCACCCTATCACATGCCTACCCTGAAAGGCATCCTGCTGCGCACCTGGGACCGTGTTCGCCTGTTCATCAAAGAAGCCGGCCAGGTCATCGTGGTAATGGTGCTGGTTATCAACGTACTGAATGCGATCGGTACTGACGGCTCCATCGGCCATGAAAATTCGAGCGAATCGGTACTATCGGTAATCAGCAAAACGGCTACTCCGGTATTTTCACCGATGGGCATCGAAGAAGATAACTGGCCTGCCGTGCTGGGAATCCTCACCGGCATCCTGGCAAAAGAAGTCGTGGTCGGAACACTCGATACCC
>Ga0316201_10003480_pt1 | contig 11608 bp, 9 predicted proteins | sample CS6wburrow_MG_FD_204516 | JGI IMG/M metagenome (GOLD analysis project Ga0316201, IMG submission 204516) | Coastal sediment microbial communities from Delaware Bay, Delaware, United States - CS-6 worm burrow | ecosystem: Environmental > Aquatic > Marine > Coastal > Sediment | place: USA: Delaware... | reverse complement strand
TGCTTTCAGGGTGGTGGATGACAGTGGTTTCGGGGTACGTGAAGCCAAGTTGCCGCAGGGGACTATCAAAGACGATCCGGAGTTTGGTCCTGTTGAAGTCTACTTCGGGCAGGTTGAAATACCTGTCCGTGTCAACCGGCCAGCCGGGCAGGAGCGGAGCATCAGTCTCGAGGCTGATTACCAGGGTTGTCGTGATGGGGATATCTGTTATCCGCCGCAAACTTCAACTGTGAGCCTGCTCATGGCGGCCTCTGCGGAAGCTATCAGGCAACCGCTTGCGGGCCCGGCACAAGATCAGACACCGTCGACCGAGCAGGTCAGTGCAGAACGTGTCATGCCGGCGGTTTCAGAGCAGGATAAATTGGCCCAAATGCTGTTGAACAACCCATGGGGTGCACTGATCGCCTTTTTCGTGGCCGGGGTTCTGCTGGCATTTACACCCTGTGTCTTCCCGATGGTGCCGATACTCTCGGGCATCATTGCGGGCCAGGGCGAGCGTATGTCTACATCAAGGGCATTCTGGCTGTCACTGGTTTATGTGCTCGCCATGGCCGTGACATACACCGTGGCCGGCGTGTTGGCAGGTTTGTTTGGCCAGAACCTGCAGGCCTTGTTTCAGAATCCATGGATACTCGGCTTCTTCATCGCCATTTTCATTGCGCTGGCGATGTCGATGTTCGGCTTCTATGAGTTGCAATTGCCATCGGGTTTGCAATCCAGGCTCACAAGCGCGAGTAATCAGCAAAAGGGCGGCAGCTTGACCGGTGTGGCAGTGATGGGTTTCCTGTCTGCTTTGATTGTAGGTCCATGTGTCGCACCACCACTGGCCGCTGCTTTAATTGTTATCGGGGCGTCCGGAAGCGCAATGCTGGGGGGAGCGGCACTATTTGCACTTTCCATGGGTATGGGTGTGCCATTGATACTTTTCGGTGTATCGGCTGGAAAACTGGTACCAAGAGCGGGTCCCTGGATGGATGCCATCAAGGCTGTTTTTGGCATTGGCTTGCTGGCCCTGGCCATCTGGATGCTTGAGCGTATCGTACAGGGTCCGGTGATCCTGTTGCTTTGGGGCGTGCTCGCGATAGCATCGGGCGTATACCTTGGTGCCCTTGAACGTGTGCCTGAGGGTGCGTCTGGCTGGCATCGCCTGTGGAAATCCATGGGACTGGTGTTGCTGTTGCTTGGTGCGCTGGAAATCATAGGTGCCGCGTCTGGTGGCGACAACTGGACGAAGCCACTTAAAGGCCTTTCAACCGGGAAGCAGGCGAATACAGTGGAGCATGTCACATTCCAGAGAATCAAATCACTTGTGGATCTGGACGCCGCCGTTGTCAGGGCCAACCAGGCGGGTAAGCCGGCAATGCTGGATTTTTACGCGGATTGGTGTGTGGAATGTGTGCGCATGGAGCGTAACACCTTTGGTGAACCCGAGATACAGACCCTGTTCGGGACGCTTCAGCCACTCCAGGCGGATGTCACAGAGAATGATGAAACCGACCAGGCTTTGATGGCTAAATACGGTGTCATCGGTCCACCGGCCATCCTGTTTTTTGACCGGCACGGAAAAGAACTACCTGCTTTTCGACTGGTGGGGTACTTTGAGCCGGATGAATTTGCCGAGCACCTCAAACGGGTACTGGAAACACCCTGATGCGAAAACTGGGATTAACCCTGATATCCATCGCGGCTCTGCTGGCAGGGTTTTTGTTATCAGCACATTACTATGCTGAACCGCCTCCGCCTTCGCTACTTTCACCTGGCGGTAATCTCATAGGAAGCCCACGACCCGACTTTAGTCTGGGCAGTGTTACAGGTGAACTGGTCACGACAGCAGATTTTTCAGGTAAAACACTACTGATCAATTTTTGGGCAACATGGTGCGAGCCTTGTCGTCGTGAAATGCCGATGTTAATGGATTTGCAAACACAACATGGCTCTGATGGTTTGCAAATTGTGGGTATTGCACTGGATGACGTCCAGAGTGTCAGGGACTTTGTTCAAAGGTACGGCATCACTTACACGGTCCTGGTCGGCGCTGCTGATGCAATGGACACGAGTGCCGCTTATGGCAATGTTGAAGGCGTACTTCCCTACTCTGTGCTGGTGGATAACGCCGGTATTGTCAGGTGGCAATACACGGGTGAAATAAGGCCAGACGATGTATCAAAACTACTGATCGAGTTGTTGTAGCCCCCGGGTAGTCAAGAGAAACACCTGACGGGCAATGGGCCATCCCTGACAGGTTACTGTCATCCTGCTCTTGAGCCGGGATGAGGTCAATTTTTGTTCTCAGGACAACGCCGCTCCTCAAGAGTGCGCTCCCAATTTGTAGCCATCTTCTTCAATACGGTGGCGAACGGTAGACAAATACTGTTAATTCGTGCAGACTTGTCGCCCCCTGAAGAGGAACGCAAGATAGTGGTCAAAGTTCGAGTGTTTAATGGCCCAAACCTGAACCTGCTCGGCCAGCGTGAACCTGGCCAATACGGCAAACAGAGTCTGCAGGACATCATGCGGCAGCTTGGGCAGTTCGCTGATACCTGTGGTATCGAGCTGGATCATTTTCAGACCAATTCTGAAGGGGCGATGGTAGATGCCATTCAAAAGGCGGGTAGCGATGGAGTTAGTTATATCATCATCAATCCGGCTGGATATACCCACACCAGCGTGGCCATTCGTGACGCGCTTCTGGCAGTGGATATACCATTTGTGGAAGTCCACCTATCGGCAGTGAGTTCACGTGAGCCGTTCAGGCAGATCAGCTATTTCTCTGATGTGGCAATCGGAGTGATCAGCGGTTTTCGTGGTGAAAGTTATTTACTGGCCCTGCAGGCTATTTTAAATCGAATTGAACCCTGAAGCGGGAGCGATGGCACATGGATATCCGAAAAATCAAAAAACTCATTGAGCTGTTGGAAGAATCTGACCTGACAGAAATTGAAATTGTTGAGGGCGAAGAATCGGTACGCCTGATACGTGGTGGACAGATGCAGGCCATGCCGGTCGCCATGCAACCCCCGGTGATTACACAGCCGCAAATTGCCGCCACCGAGCCAATTGCGAGTGTAGCTGCGGAGTCTGCTGAGGACCAGTTACCGGAGGGTGAGCTTGTACTGTCACCCATGGTCGGCACCTTCTATGGCGCATCTACTCCAGAGGCCCCGGCCTTTGTAAACATGGGTCAGTCCGTGGGTGTGGGGGACACCTTGTGCATTATCGAAGCAATGAAAATGTTCAACCAGATTGAGTCCGATGTATCCGGAACCGTGGTGGCGATACTGGTAGAGAACGGTCAACCGGTTGAGTACGATCAACCGCTGTTTGTTATCCGATAAGACCGGGGCGTAAATAACCATGGCTGTACTTGAAAAACTTGTCATTGCCAACCGCGGTGAAATTGCCTTGCGAATTTTGAGAGCTTGTCATTCCATGGGCATCAAGACGGTCGCGCTGCACTCTACCGTTGACCGTAACCTGAAACATGTCGCACTGGCAGATGAGGCCGTTTGTATCGGCCCCGCATCCGGCACTGACAGTTACCTGAATATTCCGGCGATAATTGCTGCAACCGAAGTCACTGACTCGGTCGCGGTGCACCCCGGCTATGGATTCCTGGCTGAAAACGCAGATTTTGCAGAACGCGTCGAACAAAGTGGGTTTATATTTATCGGTCCACGACCGGAAACCATCCGCCTGATGGGCGACAAGGTTTCTGCGATCACGGCAATGCGCGAGGCAGGCGTTCCCTGTGTGCCTGGTTCCGATGGTGCGCTAACGGGTGATATTGCCGAGACCCGCGACATCGCCCGTCGTATTGGTTACCCGGTCATTATCAAGGCTGCCGCAGGCGGCGGTGGGCGGGGGATGCGGGTCGTGCATACCGAAGCGTACCTGTCCAACGCCTTGCAGATGACACAACAGGAGGCGCAGACGATCTTCGGCGACGGCACGATTTACATGGAAAAATTCCTGGAAAACCCGCGTCATGTTGAAGTACAGGTTATGGCTGACCAACATGGCAATGCCATCCACCTCGCTGAACGGGACTGCTCAACCCAACGTCGTCATCAGAAAGTGATTGAGGAAGCTCCCGCACCTGGCATAACACCCCAGCAGCGTACCGAGATCGGACGGATTTGTGTAGAAGCCTGCAAGCGAATTAATTATCGGGGAGCAGGCACCTTTGAGTTTTTATACGATGGCGGCAGCTTTTATTTTATTGAGATGAATACCCGAATACAGGTCGAGCATCCGGTCAGTGAGATGATCACCGGTGTCGACTTGATCGAGGAGCAGATACGTGTGGCGGCAGGCAAACGCCTGTCTTACACCCAGGAGGATATTGTTGTCCGTGGCCATGCCATTGAATGTCGAATCAATGCCGAAGATCCGGAAACCTTTATGCCCTGTCCCGGTATGATTGATGGGTTTCACGCCCCCGGCGGACCCGGAGTGCGGGTGGATTCGCACATCTATGATGGTTACAGGGTGCCACCCAATTACGACTCCATGATCGGCAAACTGATCACCCATGGTGAGACCAGGGATATCGCTATTGCCCGCATGCGCATGGCGCTTGATGAAACCGTTTTGAAAGGCATCAAAACCAACATACCCCTGCACAAATGGTTATTGCAGGATCACGGTTTCATAAAAGGTGGTTTCAACATTCACTACCTGGAAAAACGCCTCGCTGCCCGTGCAGCAAAATAGCGGCAGCACTCTGAAAGTGCCATTACGTGCTATGCACTACATACCCTGATGTCCTGGTTGGAGCTGAGCGTGCGTGTGTCACGTCAACATGCGCCACTGGTTGAAAGTCTGCTGCAAAATGAACCGGTGTTAGCAGTGACGCTCACAGATGATGCGGATGATCCCGTTCTCGAGCCCGGTGTTGGTGAGACACCTTTATGGCCGGCGGTCTGTGTGACGGCACTCTTCAGCGGCGATACACCTGTCGGCTCATTAAGCCGGATACTCAGCCTGGTACCTGGTGTTGACCGCCCGCAGCATGTCAACTTTCGCAGGTTTGAAGACCAGCAATGGGAACGGGTTTGGCTGGACCGCTTCAAACCCATGCAGTTTGGCGCCGGCCTCTGGATCGTACCTGGTAACCAGCAAGCGCCGTCTGAAGCCGTACACATCCTCAGGCTTGACCCGGGTCTTGCCTTTGGCACAGGCACCCACCCGACCACGCGTTTGTGTCTGCAGTGGATGGACAGTCTGGATTTTAGCGGGTTAACGGTGGTCGATTTTGGTTGTGGTTCCGGTGTACTTGGTATCGTGGCGGCCATCAAGGGTGCCAGTGACGTGATCTGCGTTGATAATGATCCCCAGGCCCTGGTTGCCACCCGCGAGAATGCGAATCGTAACCAGGTGACGGAGAAAATTCATGTATTTGACCCGATGCACTTCAAGCCTGTTCAAGTTGACGTGGTTCTGGCTAATATCCTGGCGGGTCCCCTGGTGGAGTTGGCGCCCCAATTGCTGGCCTCGCTTCGGCCCGGTGGCTCACTGGTGTTATCCGGCATACTCGAAGCTCAGGCAGAGGAGGTAGCCGGGGTTTACCGGCCACACGTCGATGGTTTAAGCGTTACACTGGACGACGGCTGGGTGCGCTTGCATGCCAGGAAAAAACTTTCAAAGGGCAGCTTGTCATGAGTGCCTCGCGTCTGAAAGTACAACTGGCTGATATATTTACCTATCTGTTAGTTCCCGGGCTGGCGGTTTTTACCCCGGCATCATTTTCCCGGTGGATTTTGCGCAGGGTCTCCCATTGGAACTGGTACCTGGCGGATGCTGCTGACGCTGCATACAGGGGTGCGAAGGGGTTTGTGGAGATCGAGGACGAAGAAACCTTCAAACGGCGCTGGAAACAGGTGGAAATGCTGGATGTCCGCGATTTGTATATGATCACTTGCGGTCGTTCCAGCGCGGTGCTGGCGGAAGTTGAATGTGATGTCGATGTAGAGGTTGCCAGGGATCGCGTCATCATTGGTATGCACTGGGGACCATCCATCTCCATTTTGAAGTTACTACAACGTGCCGGCCTGAATCCCGCGCTACCCTATCGCCCACCGGAAAAAGCCATACTACGGATCAGACCGTTCTACTATTTGTTCAGCACCATGGCTGCCCGGTACATGAGAAGAACCATGGGTGAGCGCGCAGTTCCGGTCGGTGGCGCCAGCAAGATTCTGCGGGCAATGATGGACAAACCGGGCAGTGTCATCGTGGTGATGGATGCGCCACCCATGGAAGGCCGGCCTGTCTTAAACGCCACGGTTCTCGGTAAGAGCGCCAGTTTCAATGCCGGCTTTCCCATCATTCTTGGTGAGAATGAAAAGGAATATGTTTTTTATGCCATCAGCCTGCAACCGGGTGACACGGTCAGGAAAAAACTGGAGCTGGAGGGACCATTTACCTCCCACGAAGCACAGGAGTTCATAGAGAACTACGCCGGTTTCCTCGAGCGCCACATGGTCACCGACCCACCCCAGTGGCGAATCTGGCATGCAGCACAACAATTTTTAAAATAAGTGTATGTGCAACTGCTGTCCTTCAACCCCGCACATAAGCTTTGTTTGAGCACAAGGTATTGAGATTAAGCTGGATAGCAGTGCATACGTGTCCACAGGCTGAAACATTTGACCCGGCCACGTCTCCTGGCCGGATTTTTGTTGAAGCCAACATTTCTTCATGTACGGATGAAACCGCACTTCCCAATGTATTTGTCCAGAAGCCGCCCTGGACCGTGGGAGGGAGCGGCGAAGCCGGTCGCGACTCCTCTAAAAATTGGGTTTTTCAGGCGCGTTCTGATAACAGGCAATTGCGTCGAGAAGTTCCTGGCGGGCGCGTTCCACACCTTTCCAGCCACCAGTTCTCACCCATTTATTTCTTTCCAGGTCCTTGTAGTGCTCGAAAAAGTGAACGATCTGATCCAACAGAATGTCATCGAGGTCTTCAACGGTTTTGATATCCCGGTAAACACTTGTTACATCCGAAACAGGAACAGCGATAACCTTTACGTCCTCTCCCGCCTCATCTTTCATCAGCAACACGCCAACGGGCCGGCAACGCACCACGCTGCCTGGCAACAAGGGCAAGGGCAGCACAACCAGGACGTCTACCGGATCACCATCGCCACACAAGGTGTGTGGGACATAGCCATAATTACAGGGGTAGTACATGGCCGTTTTTAACATCCGGTCGACAAATATTGCACCTGATGCCTTATCCACCTCGTATTTGATCGCCGGAGAGTTCATTGGGACCTCGACAATGACATTAATATCGTCGGGAAAATTTCTTCCGGAAGGGACCAGTTGCAGGCTCATTATCAATTCCTCGATAGGGAACCGGTCATTATACGTATTTTGCAGTATTTTCAGTAGTTAAATGACTATACGAATACCAAAACCTACTCCAACCCATTACAATATGCGCCCCGATTTCAAGGTATGAAAAACAATGTGTCCAGCAACACCCGTACAAGAAACTCCCCGTGGTTACATCATTCCCATCGGCGGCGCTGAAGCCAGGCGAAAAGACCCGGTTATCCTTGAACGTTTCGTCGAACTGTGCGGTGGGGAGGATGCGCGTATCCTTGTCATACCGACAGCGTCACTATTGGATGAAACAGGTCCTTTGTACCAGGAGTTGTTTGAGCGTATGGGAGCCAAATCGGTCTGTATCCCCATCGAGGAGCGTGATTGTTGCTACCAGGAAACCATTCTTGAGAAACTGGAAAAAGCAACGGGAATATTTATTACCGGTGGTAACCAGTTACGTCTGAGTACGATTATTGGTGGAACACCGGTGGCTCGCGCCATTAGAAGGCTCAATTCTGCGGGCGTACACATGGCAGGTACCTCTGCCGGCGCCGCCATCATCTCAGAGCACATGATCGCCGGTGGCAGGAGCGGACCTTCTCCGCGCGAGAGCGGGGTCGTACTTGCACCCGGGCTTGGGTTAACCAACCGGGCCATCATCGACCAGCATTTCAACAAACGTGGTCGACTTGGCCGGCTATTGGCGGCGTTATCGTTTAACCCGTTTGTCTGCGGACTGGGCATTGATGAAAATACAGCTGCATTTATTGGACCGGATGGTGTGCTGGAGGTGGTTGGTCATGGCACTGTCACGGTGGTGGATCCGACCGACCTGAGGCACTCGTCCATGAGTTATGTTCGTAAGGCCGCGGCAATATCACTGGTTGGGCTGAAGCTTCATGTGCTGGCTAATGGCTCCTGGTTTAACCTTGAGACACGTGAGGCGAAACTGGACAGAGGCACCTAGTCTACGGCCAGCTATGGTATGTTTATAGATCAACTTACAAAGGTTTTGCTATGAAAATTCTCTCAACAAATGTTTATGTCGGACCAAGCCTTTATGCTCATTTTCCGGTCATACGTCACCACCTTGACCTCGGTATCCTGGAAGAGTGGCCTTCTGCACGGCTTGGCAGCGCGTTTGTTGACAGCCTGATCGAGGTTTTGCCGGGCTTACAAAACCATGGTTGTTCCTATGGCGAGCCGGGTGGGTTCATCCGCCGCATGCGTGAGGATAAAGGTACATGGATGGGGCATATTTGGGAACATGCCGCCTTGGAATTGCAGAATATAGCCGGCTCGGATGTTTCTTTTGGCCGCACACGCGGTTCCGGGGAAGCCGGACAGTACAACATGGTTTTTCAGTACAAACAGCGTGATGTTGGCCTGGAAGCATCGCGTATAGCCCGCCAGCTATTGTTAGGTCTTCTGCCCGATAAATTAAAGCAGGAACTCTCCTCTGAGATAGACGCGGATTTTAATTACGAGGAAGAGCGTGATGAGTTCATCGTGTTTGCTCAGCGCAAGGAGTTAGGCCCAAGTACCGCGTCACTGGTCAATGCAGCCGAGGAACGTGAAATACCGTTCATGCGATTAAATAAGTATTCGCTGGTGCAATTTGGCCACGGCGCCTACCAGCAACGTATCCAGGCCACGATAACCAGCAAGACATCCCACATTGCGGTGGAGATCTCCTGTGATAAGGAAGACACCCATAACCTGTTGCGGGACCTGGGGTTACCGGTTCCAACGCAAAGAGTGATCTACAACGAGCGAGCCGCAGTCCATGCAGCCCGCCACATTGGTTATCCGGTGGTACTCAAGCCCCTCAATGCCAATCATGGGCGTGGAGTTTCGATCAACCTGACCACCGATGAACAGGTCGAAAGCGCATTCGCCTTTGCCCGTGAGCACGGCACCGGCCGTGCGGTGTTGGTTGAGAGTTATGTTGAAGGTTTTGACCATCGTATGCTGGTGGTTAACAACGAACTGGTAGCCGTTGCAAAACGTGTGCCCGGCCACGTCAAAGGGGATGGAAAAAGCACGATCTCTGAATTGATTGATGTGGTTAATGAAGATCCGCGCCGTGGCATAGGACACGAAAAGGTGTTAACCCGGCTCGAATTGGACCGGCCTGCACTGGAGTTGCTGGATCTTGCCGGATATGACGCCGATACCATTTTGGCCGAAGGAGAGGTTTTTTATCTTCGCAATACGGCCAATCTGTCAACAGGTGGCACCGCCATCGACCTGACCGATGTGGTGCATCCCGACAACCGCGAGATGGCCGTCAGGGCAATACGGTCGGTTGGCCTGGATGTAGGTGGTGTCGATTTTCTGACCAATGACATAACAGAGTCCTACAAGGAGGTCGGCGGTGCGATCGTGGAGGTAAACGCTGCACCGGGTTTCAGAATGCACGTTGCACCCTCGGAGGGTAAGCCACGTGATGTGGCCGGCAAGGTGATGGATATGTTATTTCCGCCCGGCACGCCAACCCGCATCCCGGTTGCCAGTATCACCGGTACCAACGGTAAGACCACGACCTCCCGAATGTTGGCCCATATCCTCAAAACAGCCGGTCATACGGTGGGTATGACTTCAACGGATGGTGTCTATATTGATGGTCGCCTGTCGGTAAAGGGGGACATGACAGGGCCGACATCGGCCCACATCGTATTACGTGATCCGACGGTGGATATTGCCGTGATGGAGACCGCCCGTGGTGGCCTGTTGCGTGCCGGCCTGGGTTATCGTCGCTGTGATGTGTCAGCTTGCCTGAATGTTTCGGCTGACCACCTCGGACTGAAGGGTATCGATACACTGGAGCAACTGGCTGAACTCAAACGCATCGTGGTTGAAGTGGCTCGCGATACAGCGGTATTGAACGCTGATGATGACCTGTGTTTGAAGATGGCTGATTACACCGAGGCCGAAAACGTCTGTTATGTGACCATGAACCCGGCACACACGCTGGTCAAAGAGCATATCAATGCCGGCGGCAGGGCGATGGTGTTGGAGCAGGGCATCAATGGAGACATGATTACCCTGTACGACAATGGCACCCACTACCAGTTGGTCTGGACCCACCAGATACCAGCGACGATGGATGGTAAAGCCACGCATAATGTTCAGAATGCGATGTTTGCGGCTGCCCTGGCATACTCGCTGAATAAATCACTGGATGATATCCGCCACGGCCTGCGGTCATTTAACTCGACCATATTCCAGGCACCGGGCCGCATGAATGTATTTGATGAGCACCCGTTCCGGGTGATCCTTGATTATGGTCACAATGCCGCAGCTATCCACAGCATTTGCCAGTTAGTAGATCGTCTCGATGTTGCCGGAACCCGAATTTGTGTACTGGCCGCGCCCGGTGACCGTCGTGATGAAGATATCCAGGCGATTGCCGATGAAGCCAGTGGCCATTTTGATCGTTATATTTGCCGCGCCGATGACAGACGTCGTGGGCGTGGTGCGGATGAAGTTCCGAGGATGTTACGGGACCAGCTAGTGATCAACGGCATAGACGCCGATGCGATAGAAATCATACCAAATGAGATGCTCGCTGTTGAGAAAGCACTGGACATGGCACAGGAAGGCGACCTGGTTGTGTTGTTTGCCGATGATGTACGTCGTAGCTGGGACCAGGTTATTCATTATGAAGGTGATAATGAAACCTCCAGCACAAGCGAGAATACCAAGTCTGCCCAAAGTTTCGTTGAAGAGGATCCGGACGCATTTTCGCTTGATCCCGGCGAACGCCTGGTCAGGGATGAGCGCGGTGTCCGCCTGGCACGAGAAGAAGAAGAGAGCGATTAAAGAGCAGGTCCAGATACGTGAACATTGAATTGCTCGATAGCCGTCGTCTGACTGGTCCCAACCTGTTTTGGTCTTTGCCGGGTGCGATTCTGGACATTCAGACAGATGGTGTTCCAGCGGACCTGGTTGTGACGACCTGGTCCGAAGAAGTCAAACTCCTGATGGATGCCATGGGCTGGTGTCCGGACAATACCTGTTCACGGATTTACCAGGGCGGTGCCAGCCTCGTGATCAATGCACCGATTGATGTGTTATATACGGCGTGCGAGCTGAACGAAGTGGCCTTGAACCGGACCATTGCCCGGTTAACGGATCAACCCCTGCCGGATATCAGTGATGCGATTACGACCCTGTCGAATCAGGCAGCGGAAGAAAGCAACCCTCAGCTGCTGGCGTTGCAAAAGGCTGCGGTATCTCATCATGTACCGTTTCTTTGGGATGATGACGAGGTT
>Ga0316201_10003478_pt1 | contig 11609 bp, 11 predicted proteins | sample CS6wburrow_MG_FD_204516 | JGI IMG/M metagenome (GOLD analysis project Ga0316201, IMG submission 204516) | Coastal sediment microbial communities from Delaware Bay, Delaware, United States - CS-6 worm burrow | ecosystem: Environmental > Aquatic > Marine > Coastal > Sediment | place: USA... | reverse complement strand
TCCTGCCGCAAGAGTTTCTGATCGATAGTCAGGAAGGCATTCGCGAGCCGGTTGGTATGTCAGGTGTGCGTCTGGAAGCGAAAGTCCACATGGTGACCGGGGCGGAAAGCGCCGCGCAGAACATCGTCAAGTGTGTGCAACGTTGCGGGCTTGAAGTGGACGACATCGTTTTGGAACAACTCGCCTCGAGTTACTCCGTGCTCACGGACGACGAGAAGGAACTGGGTTCCTGCATCGTCGATATCGGCGGTGGCACGACAGATCTGGCCGTATTCATGGGTGGTGCGATACAGCACACAGCCGTCATCCCTATTGCGGGTGACCAGGTGACCAATGACATCGCTGTCTCGATGCGTACGCCTACGCAGTACGCCGAGGAAATAAAGATCAAGTACGCCTGCGCGTTGTCGCAGCTCGCGAACCCCGACGAGACCATCGAAGTACCGAGTGTCGGTGAGCGTCCGCCGCGGCGTCTGGCTCGCCAGACGCTCGCTGAGATCGTCGAACCAAGATACGAAGAACTCTTCGGCTTGATTCGTGATGAGTTACGCAGGAGTGGCTTCGAAGAATTGATCGCCGCCGGCATCGTTATCACGGGCGGCAGCGCAAAAATGGAAGGCGCGGTTGAACTGGCCGAAGAAGTGTTCCATATGCCGGTGCGTCTCGGTTCGCCGCAGTACGTCGAGGGCCTGATGGACGTCATTCGCAATCCCATACATGCAACTGGTGTTGGCCTGCTTTTGTACGGCTACGAGAACCTGACGCGCCGCAATACGCGTTCCACACCGATTAACCACAATCTCGGCGACGTATGGGGCCGTATGAAAGCGTGGTTTGGCGGACAGTTTTAGGAGTTCTGCAAATTTAATGCAGTGAAGTGAGAACGGGTAACGGAGTGTTACCCATTAAAATGTCTAAATAGCGGAGGAAGTAACAATGTTTGAATTAATGGATGCGCATAGTCAAAGCGCGGTCATCAAGGTCATCGGCGTCGGTGGCGGCGGCGGCAATGCCGTCGCACACATGGTCGACGCTGGCATCGAAGGCGTCGACTTCATTTGTGCCAACACGGACTCACAGGCGTTAAAAAGCGCTCGCGTGCGTACGGCGCTGCAAATTGGCTGCAATATTACGAAGGGACTCGGTGCCGGCGCCGATCCTGACATTGGCCGCCAGGCTGCGATGGAAGATCGCGACCGGATCAAGGAGGTTATCGAAGGCGCCGACATGCTGTTCATCACGGCAGGCATGGGTGGTGGCACCGGAACCGGCGCAACGCCTGTTGTCGCACAGGTTGCCAAGGAACTTGGCATCCTGACCGTCGCCGTCGTCACGAAACCGTTCCAGATGGAAGGTGGCAAGCGCATGTCGATCGCGGACCAAGGTATTGCCGAACTCGCCAAAAACGTCGACTCGCTGATCACGATCCCGAATGAGAAGTTGCTCAATGTACTGGGTGGCGAAACCACGCTGCTTGATGCTTTTCGCTCGGCTAACGAGGTATTGCAGGGCGCTGTACAGGGCATCGCCGAGCTGATCACGCGACCTGGGTTGATCAACGTCGACTTTGCCGATGTGCGAACAGTAATGGCCGAGATGGGTATGGCTATGATGGGATCCGGCGTGTCGTCCGGCGAAGGTCGTGCTCGCGAAGCGGCGGAGGCTGCGATTTCGAGCCCCTTGCTGGAGGACATCAACCTCGCCGGCGCCAACGGCATTCTCGCCAATGTAACGGCCGGCATGGACCTGTCGATCGGGGAGTTCCAGGAAGTTGGCAATACGATCAAGGAATTCGCATCGGATGATGCGACCGTCGTCATTGGCACCGTCATCGATCCTGAGATGGCCGACCAAATTCGCGTGACGGTTGTCGCCACGGGGCTCGGACATGCTGCAACGAATGCGGAATCACCGATGCGCATTGTGCGCCGCCCCGCAGCTGCCGCGGCGGCCGAGCCCAATTATCATGGTCTCGACAAACCTACCGTGCAACGTAAGCGCGCTGTTGGCGATGGCCTTGAAGATGCCGGGCTGCAGGAAGAGTTGCTGGATATTCCGGCCTTTCTGCGACGCCAGGCTGACTGACGACAGGGAAACCGTCAGAGTAAGACCTCCGCTTGCCGGCCCGGGATTTCCTGGGCCGGCTCTTCCTTTCCCGCCGGCACCAACACCTCCGATGTCACCTGCTGCAGTCTCTCTAAGAGATTGAATTCTTGACGTTTTTCGGTGATGTGATAACCTTGCGCCGAACTCTGCGGAAGTGAAATCCCGTCCATGCTCAGACAAAGAACCCTGAAGACCGCCATCCGCGCAACCGGCGTCGGGCTGCACACCGGCGAAAAGGTCTACATGACGCTTCGGCCGGCAGCGGAGAACTCAGGAATTACCTTCAGACGCGTTGATCTCGACCCTCCGGTTGATATCCCGGCGGATCCCCGCCTGGTCGGCGAAACAATGCTCGGCACAACGCTCGTGCAGGATGGTGTCAAGGTCGCGACTGTGGAACACCTGATGTCGGCGCTAGCCGGACTCGGTATCGATAACCTCCATGTGGACCTGTCAGCGCCAGAGGTGCCGATCATGGACGGTAGTGCGGGCCCGTTTATTTTCCTTTTGCAGTCGGCGGGCATCGAAGAGCAGCCGGCCGAGAAAAAATTCATCCGCATCAAGCGAAAAATTCGCGTCGAGGATGATGAGAAATGGGCTGAGTTTGTGCCTTTCAACGGTTTCAAAGTGAACTTCGAGGTGTATTTCAATCACCCGGTATTCAACAAGCTAAAGCAGGATGCGAGCATCGATTTTTCGTCGACATCGTTTCTCAAAGAGGTCAGTCGCGCACGTACTTTCTGTTTCCTGCGTGATGTTGAAGCGCTTCGGGAGCGCAACCTGACACTCGGTGGCAGCATGGACAATGCGATCGTTCTCGACGACTACCGCATTCTCAACGAAGACGGCCTGCGCTACGCGAATGAGTTCGTCATTCACAAGATTCTGGATGCGATCGGCGATATCTACCTTTTAGGTCACCAGGTAATTGGCGAGTTCCGTGCCTACAAATCAGGTCACGATCTCAACAACAAGCTGCTGCGTGCATTGCTTGAAGAAGAGTCAGCCTGGGACGAGGTCACATTCAAGGATTCGCGTAAAGCGCCGGTCTCCTATGCAACACCGTCCTACGCCTGAGCAGTGACCGAAGAACTCTTTCGCGAAGACTCCTACCTCAGGAATTGCGATGCGGCCGTCGTTGCAATTGACGGCAATTCCCTGACACTCGATCGTACTGTCTTCTATCCACTCGGCGGCGGCCAACCGGGCGACACCGGGACGCTGTCATGGGACGGCGGCTCTGCGGCAATTGTCGATACTCGCTACGGGGAAGACGGATCCATCTCGCACTATCTGGAGGAGGGTGCTGCAATACCGAGCGTCGGTGATGCGGTGCACGTCGAACTCGACTGGGATCGGCGCTATCGCCACATGCGCATGCACACCGCCATGCACCTGCTGGGAACTGTTCTTCACTACGGTGTCACGGGCGGCAATATTTCCGCCGAGAAGAGTCGTCTCGACTTCGATATGGAGGAGTCGGTCGATAAGGAAGCCGTGGGCGCGGCCTTAACAGCGCTCGTCGACGCGAATCACCCCGTGAGTTGCCGCTGGATCAGCGAAGAAGAACTCGATGCGCAACCCGAACTGGTTCGCACCATGTCGGTCCAGCCGCCAAGAGGCAAAGGCAGTATTCGTCTACTCGAAATAGAAGGTGTCGATCTGCAGCCGTGTGGCGGCACGCATCTGAAATCGACGGCTGAAGTAGGGGCGGTGCGTATCGGCAAGGTCGAGAACAAGGGCAAGCATAATCGCCGCGTCAACATTCACCTCGACGACTAGCAGTCCCCGCAGTGGCCCGCCTCAGCGATTAGTCATTTTCCTCGGGTACAAATGACAAATGGGGCAAGGCTTCTACGTATGGACGAGTGATCACAAGCTGATGTTCAATGAGATGGCCTGATTTAGCAGCGATCATTTCTGGCTAAGGTTATAGGATTTGGAGGGCCAAGCATGGTGACGTGGCAGGACGAATTTATACGGCTATCGGAATTGCACCGACATGAGGTGGAAAAATGGCTTGAAGGCGCGCGCAACGCTAACCTGGTAATTGATGCGGGTGAAGCAGAGAAGGCATTCCTGCTGCAATGGATGTCCGCCGGTAAGCCAGGCTTGAATGAGCGAATGCCAGACTGACTCAGGGTTTGCGAAACAGTAGCGTAAACCGGTCTGTGTTGCCGGTCACCGAATGTCGCCCGACCTCGTATAACAGTTCATCATCTGCGCGGTAGTGCAGGTCGGTGTAGTCCACGAACTCAAAACCCAGATCCAGCAATTCCTTGATAACCAAGACGGGATCAATGCGACGACGGTTCTCGTTGTTGGCCGGTTCCATATGACGTGCGGTGTGGTCGATGACCCCATACAGGCCGCCCGATTTCAGTGAGGCAAATACCTGGCGGTTCATCTTATTCCGCGTGTCTGCGTCAAAATTGTGGAGGTTACGAAACGTCACCACCATGTCGAGGTCGGAAACGCCAAACTCGAAGTCATCCACAACGTAATGGCGACTGCCTTCAGGCCGACGAAGATTGTCCGTTGTAGCCAGAAGCTCTACCTGCTCGAATCCCGGCAAGGTCAGTACATTCCTGCTGACCGTGTTGGTGCCGAGCGCAACATAGAGTTTGCCGTTGTCGGCCAGCACGGGCGCCAGCACGCGTGTGTACCATCCGCCCCCGGGGAGCAGTTCCAGGACGCGCATGTTGTCCTTCATCCCGAAGAACTTCAGGGTATCGAGCGGGCGACGATTTCGATCGCGCTCGCGGTCTTCTGCCGGGCGTGATTCATCGGCCAGGGCAGCCTGTACTTTTGCATCAATTTCATTCTCGGCGTGCGCGACACCAACCAGGCTCAACACAATGACAGCCAGTAATACTTTCATGAAGATTCCTCTTTTTGATTTCGATTTACTCTAACAGTGCACGACGTGACATCCGTACCAGCCTGTCGCACGATTTCCATCAGGCGGTTTGCCTCAAAACGCAACTTGGCCGCCCAGGCCGGTGACGCAGCCAGGATAACGAGTTCTCCGTTGTCGCGAATGTTCGCCGAACGGATGCTCGCGCTTAGATCATCGGGCAATGCCTGTTGCAGCGTGTGCACCAGCTCACCCATGTCCTTCGCGTGCCGGATGATGTCTCCTAAGCCCCCGTCATTGTTGGGATTTAGCAGATTTTCGAGGCGCTTTATGGACATAAAAATGTGACGTAGTTGGCGATTCTGGCCGATTTCCGGGGACGTGAGTCACCGTTCGGGAGCCCTTATCTTGTATTAAAAACCGACATTATGCATATTGTTGCTACCGATAATGGCAAACCCGCTGAAAGGCGGGGTCGCAGAACCACCGGTCTAAGGGCAAATCGCCTATGACAGCGGGGCTACCGAAGTGAATATTGAATACAGGCGTATAATAAATAATAGCGGCCGTGAAAGGTCGAATTCTTGCCGTTCGGTGCTGATAGGCTCGACCAACAGCGGATCAATTCGGGCGCAATTGAGGCGTACTTGATGAATGTAGTTATCTTCGGCAAGGGCTTTGGCAAGCCCCGGCAACTTAACCTGTCCGGCGTTTCCGTCTGGGCGGTTGCAGCAGTCTGCGCCGGTATTGTCTCAGCATTCGGTTTTGCCGGCGGTTACTGGTTCTCAACGCTGACGGGTTCGGGTGTGAGCATGACCGAGGTCGCGCAGCTCAGCGATGAGCTCCAGGAGCAACGCGATAGCATCCAGACCATCCGCCAGGGTAATGAAGATACGCTCGACGCCCTCGCCATCCGGATGGCACAAATGAATGCCCGGATTATTCGCCTCGACGCCCTGGGGCGTCGCCTGACCGACATGGCAGATCTCGATGATGGCGAGTTCGACTTCGACACTGCACCGGCCCTGGGCGGCCCTGAAGAGCCTGTCGCCACCGGTTCCAACGTTGCTATCCCCGAACTTGTAGAGTCCATGGCTGCATTCGATCATCAGCTTGATAATCGCGAGGCGCAGCTCGGCGTATTGGAAAGCGTACTCATGCGTCAGAACCTCAAAGACCGTGTGTATCCGCAAGGCCGCCCGGTTGGATCTGGCTGGATCTCATCCTACTTTGGCAAACGTACTGACCCGTTCACGGGTAAGCCGGCGAATCACACGGGCATCGATTTCGCGGGCAAACTCGGTGATCCGGTCGCAGCAGTCGCTGACGGTGTCGTAACCTGGTCGGCTGATCGTTACGGCTACGGCATCATGGTAGAGATAAACCACGGCAACGGGTATTCGACCCGTTACGCGCATAACGCGGAAAACCTGGTCGCCGTCGGTGACGAGGTCAAGAAAGGACAGGCCGTTGCTCACATGGGTGAAACCGGCCGCGCGACAGGGCCGAACCTGCACTTCGAAGTGCTCAAAGACGGCCGGCGCGTCAATCCGGTCAATTTTATCCGCGAAGCCTCCAAGTAGGACCTCCCAGGAAGGCGTCTGACCGGGTCACTTGTTATCCGGAAAATAGCCCTTATTTCGCGAGTTTAGTTAGAATACCCGGCTTTGTGTGCCCGGTTTTTTCGGGCCAGACAAGTTTCTTTTGCAGGAGCCCCCGTGGCCAAGTTTTTCACCAAGATTTTCGGCAGCCGCAACCAGCGACTGCTGCGCCAATACAGCCGAATCGTCAACAAGATTAATGCTCTCGAAGAAGGTCTGAAGACCCTTGACGATGCGGCGCTGGGCGCCAAGACCGATGAGTTTCGGAAGCGCTACGCTGGCGGTGAGAGCCTGGATGTGCTCCTGCCTGAGGCATTCGCTGTTGCGCGGGAGGCTGCCTGGCGGACCCTGGGCTTGCGCCCATTTGACGTACAGCTGATTGGTGGCATGGTGCTGAACGACGGCAACATCGCCGAGATGCGCACGGGCGAAGGCAAGACTCTCGTTGCAACCCTGCCGGCCTATCTCAATGCGATCAGTGGCAACAGCGTACATATCGTGACGGTCAACGAATACCTCGCGCAGCGCGATGCTGACTGGATGCGCCCGGTCTACGAATTTCTGGGCCTGACGGTTGGCGTAACCAGGAGTGGCCAGACGCAGGACGAAAAACGCGAGGCCTACAACAGCGATATTACATACGCGACAAACAACGAGCTCGGCTTTGACTATCTGCGCGACAACCTGGCCTTTGCGCTGGAGGACAAGGCGCAGCGTGACCTGAGTTTCGCGATTGTCGATGAGGTCGACTCGATCCTGATCGATGAGGCACGCACGCCGTTGATCATCTCGGGTCCGGCTGAGGCAAGCACGGATCTGTATGCGCAGATCAACAAGCTGGTGCCCAAGCTGCGCCAGCACATTGAAACTGAAGAGCCGACCAACTACGACATCTTCGCAAAGAAGATCACGCTGACAGGCCTAAACAATAAACCCGTTACGGTCACCGGCGCGAACGGCGAAGAGTCGGACGTCATGACAGTTGAAGAAGCCGTCAATATCGGCAATGCCGAGCAAGCCGATGTGGTGCTCGTCGATGACAGCAACAAGGTCGTAGCCTGCAAGCTGGTGAAACGCGGCGACTTCACGATCGATGAAAAAGCCAAACAGGCTTATGTGACTGAGGACGGTCACCAGAAGGTCGAGTCATTGATGACGCGCGCCGGTCTGTTGCAGGAAGGTGAAAGCCTGTACGACGCTGGCAACATCCGCTTGTTACATCATCTCAATGCGGCATTGCGGGCACACGTGGTCTTCCAGAAGGACGTCGAGTACATCGTCAAGGACGGCGAAGTCATCATTGTCGATGAGTTCACGGGTCGAACCATGCCGGGCCGACGCTGGTCCGACGGCCTGCATCAGGCCATCGAGGCCAAGGAAGGCGTGTCGATCAAGCAGGAAAACCAGACCGTTGCTTCAATCACATTCCAGAACTTCTTCCGCCTGTACAGCAACCTGTCGGGAATGACAGGCACGGCTGATACGGAGGCGTTCGAATTCCAGCAAATTTACGGGCTCGAGGTCGTCGTAATTCCGACGAACGTGCCAATGATTCGCAAGGATCACGCCGATCTCGTCTACCTGACGGAGAAGGATAAATTCGATGCAATCGTCGAGGACATTACCGATTGCCGTGAGCGTGGCCAGCCGGTGCTGGTCGGTACGACCTCAATTGAAACCTCGGAATTGCTGTCATCCTTCCTGCAGAAGCAGAAGATCGATCACGAAGTGCTCAATGCGAAGCAGCATGAGCGCGAAGCCATCGTCGTGCAGCAAGCGGGCCGACCCGGTGCGATTACGATTGCCACGAATATGGCGGGTCGCGGTACCGATATCGTGCTCGGCGGCAATCTCGATGCTGAGCTGATTGCCGCGGGCGAAGACGCTGACCAGGAGGCAGTTCGTGAGAACTGGCAGGCGCGACACAAGGCGGTCATCGAGGCCGGCGGCCTGCATATCATCGGTACCGAGCGGCATGAGTCGCGCCGTATCGACAACCAACTCAGGGGTCGCTCAGGACGTCAGGGCGACCCAGGATCGTCCAGGTTCTATCTCTCCATGGAAGACACGCTGATGCGCATTTTCGGCGACCCGGATCGCACCAAGTCGTTGTTGTCGCGCGCCGGCATGCGTGAAGGTGAGGCGATTGAGAGCCGCTTGTTGTCACGCCAGATCGAGCGCGCACAGCGTAAGGTCGAAGCGCATAACTTCGACATTCGCAAGAACCTGCTCGAATACGATGATGTCGCCAACGACCAGCGCAAGGTGGTGTACCACCAGCGCTCCGAACTGATGGAAGCAGACGAGATCGAGGATTCGGTCGCGGCCATTCGCGAGGAGGTTATCGCGAACGCGGTGCAAACCTACATTCCGCCGGGCAGTCTTGAAGAGCAGTGGGATACCGAAGGGCTGAGCAACGCCCTTGAGTCAGACTTCGGCTTGCGGCTCGATATTGACCAATGGATTCGCCAGGATAAGACGCTGAACGAAGATGGCATCCTCGAACGCTGTCTCAGGGAGAGCGACGAGGTTTATCGGGCCCGGGCGGCCTCGATTGGCAGCGACCTGATGCGTAATGTCGAAAAACAGGTCATGTTGCGGCAGCTCGACCAGCACTGGAAAGAACATCTCGCGGCGATGGATCATTTGCGCCAGGGCATCGGACTGCGTTCCTACGCGCAGAAAAACCCGAAGCAGGAATACAAGCGTGAGGCCTTCGAAATGTTTGGCACGATGCTGGAGCAGGTGAAGCACGACACGATCAGCATCCTGACGCGAATTCGAATCCAGGGCGAGCAAGACCTCGACGATTCCGAGGAACGGCGTCGTGCGGCAGAAGCGATGCGTTTCCAGCATGCCCAGGCATCTGCATTAGGTGATGCTCCGTCGGGTGGTCAGCCGCCGGCTGGCGCCGCACCGGCAGCCCCGCCACCGGAGCCGTTCAAGCGCGAAACGAGGAAAGTTGGTCGTAACGAGCCGTGCCCGTGCGGATCTGGCAAGAAATTCAAGCAGTGCCACGGCAAGCTGAGCTAGACAAGCGGCTCTCGTGAACCACTTTCATGTCGCAGCCGGCATACTGCGCGATACCGCAGGGCGTGTGCTGATTTCTGAACGCCTGTGCGTTGGACCCTTCAATGGCCTGTGGGAATTTCCCGGCGGCAAGATCGGTGCCGGGGAATCGGCGGCGGATGCGTTGCGCCGGGAGCTCGCCGAGGAGCTCGGCGTCACCGTTACGGCCGCGCAGCCATTTATTGAGCTGCATCACGAATACCCGGACCGCACGGTGCACCTCGAGTTCTTCCTGGTGACCGGCTGGCAGGGCAAGCCTGCGGGCCTTGAAGGGCAGGGTATCCGCTGGCGGGCGCTGAACGAGCTACGGCCAGATGAGCTGTTGCCGGCAGATGCGCCCGTTATTGAGGCGCTTAGATGCTCGGAGGGCTTGCGTGCGTGATGCTTGTCGAGGGAGGTAACGACCGAGATAAGCGCACGGGCGCGAGCCGTGTGAGTTAGCAGATGCTGAGCTGAAACGGAACGTCATGCCCGGTTTGAACAGCGCGGCTATCCACCGTTGACCATTCCAGGAAGCGCACCGTGAAACGGTGCTGACTGCCGCTGATTTCCGGATAAAGCGTGCTGTTGTCAGGCAGATTGATACGCAACAGGCGGCAATGCGCGTCTTTTTGCATGCTGTGCTGGTACATGCCATTGATGGCAAGCTTGTCGGCCGGCTGTGCACTCTCGCGGATCAGCCAGAGCGCCTCGAGAACGGCGTCGCACAGTGGACGAATGGTGCCAATCCAGATCGAAAGGTCTTCCTGCCGCCGGGCATGCGGCTGGCGCAGCCAGTGGCTGTATTCGGGCAGGTCAAATTCGCAGGTACCACCCGGAATAGCACTGCGATTCTTGATCGCATTCAGGAAATCAGATTCTTTGAGCGGTTGCAGGTATGACGTGCCAATTGCGTCGACCGCGGCGCGGCTGTCAACCAGGTTGTGAACAAGTGTATCGAGCCGGCCCGAATCGACGCCCGGTTGGCTCTGATAGCGTCGTAAAACGTCCAACTGGTGATCGAGTTCCTTGTGAACCTCACTGCGTACATCACCGCGCGACAGGATAGCCAGGATTTCGAGCAGGCCATTGATCGTGGCGCGTGTTGCCCAATCGGTCTCCAACTCGCTGTTATAAAGCATCTGCCTGTAGAGGAACTCGAGCCGCATGAATGTGCGCATACGCTCGGAAACAGGCTGTTCATAATGAGCCTGGGCCGCCTGGGGCGCGACATTGTTTGCGGGCTTCGCCATCGACGTAGTTTACGTCAGAGATCGGTAGATTTCATGAAGGGCGACGACCTGGTCGCGAGTGCTGGCCAGGTTACCGTTGTTCCGAATGACATCGTCAGCGATCGCCAGACGTTCCTCACGGCTTGATTGGGCTGCAAGCATGCGACGTGCCTGGTCTTCAGATTCGGCGTCACGGGCTGTGAGACGGCGTATCTGCGTCGCTTCGTCGCAATCGACGACCAATACACGATCCACGAACTCTTTCAGGTTGGAGTCGACCAACAATGGCACCACGATGATCTGATATGTGGCAGGGGGATGATTAGCTAGGCCTTGATTAGGCTCGGTAATGCGCACCTGGCGAATCTCGGCAGCGTGAGATTGGCGGCGAGTTTCGTCCTGAATGCGCGGGTGCACTATGGCCTCGAGCCGTTTCCGTGCCGCATCATCGGCAAACACAAGTTTGCGCAGGGCACCGCGATCCAGGTGTCCATCGCCGTCAATGAGCGATTCGCCGAACGTCGCGGCAATTTCGTCCAGTGCGGGCTGGCCTGGCGCTACGACCTCACGCGCGATGATGTCGGTATCGATGATCGTCGCGCCGAGCTCGGCAAAGATGTTCGCGACGGTGGACTTGCCACTCGCGATCCCGCCCGTCAGGCCGATGCGCAGGGGCGCAGACACTTACAGGAATTTGTCCGCGTAGGCATTCCAGATGGATTCACCATAGAGCATGGTGATCCAGCCTGCGGCGGCAAGATACGG
>Ga0316201_10003477_pt1 | contig 11612 bp, 8 predicted proteins | sample CS6wburrow_MG_FD_204516 | JGI IMG/M metagenome (GOLD analysis project Ga0316201, IMG submission 204516) | Coastal sediment microbial communities from Delaware Bay, Delaware, United States - CS-6 worm burrow | ecosystem: Environmental > Aquatic > Marine > Coastal > Sediment | place: USA: Delaware... | reverse complement strand
TAGACTATCTTGGTTGACGGTGCCGTTATATATAGCGTTTTCCATAGCACTGGAGCCAACGGCCGGGTGAATTTTTGTGGCTGACGGACCAATCGAATTCGAAACCGTGTACCTCTGCCCACTCCCCTCGGAGCGCCTTGCCGTTGACCCGGAACCCTGGATAGACCGTCGACCCGCTGCACGCGTCGTTGCGTGCAGCGACACTGCCAGCACCAGACCTGAGGTTGTGCATGTCGGAAGCGCCTGTCCAGAACGGATCCTACCAACTCGCCATCAGCAAGGATGGCACTGTGGGCGTTCAGTTGCTGGGCCGCATCGATCACCACAAGGCATCTGGCATGATCGCATCCCTCCAGGCCGATATGGAGGCCCGCCAGCCGGTCAAAGTGATCGTCGATTTGAACCGGGTGACCTACTTCGACGATTTCGGTGTGCTGGTGTTGAACGAATTGAGAACCTACCTGGAGACCAGCGGGGTTCCCTTCAGCCTGATCCAGCCCCCGCCGAAAGTTGGCGAGGTACTCGCCTTGACCAATTTCGACAGTCCCGAGCCATGCGAACAGATCAAACCCCTCAAAATAGACAGCATTATTGTCCGACTGGGCGACGCCACAATTCATCAACTCTACCATATTCGTTATCTGGTCTCCTTTCTTGGATCTGTGGTCATGTGTGCCATGCATGTCATCACCCATCCCCGCAGCCTGCGCTATAGCGACACCATGGTATTGATTCAGAAGACAGGTGTCGATGCGGTTCCCATCGTTGGATTGATAAGCTTTCTGCTTGGCCTGATTATGGCTTTCGTCTCCAGCATTCAACTGGAACAGTTCGGTGCCAGCATCTATGTGGCATCTCTGGTGGCCCTGGCCATGGTATCGGAGTTGGGACCCATTATGACGGCCATTGTCGTTGCCGGCCGCTCCGGCTCCGCTTTTGCTGCCGAAATCGGCACCATGCGCATCTCTGACGAAATCGATGCCCTCTTTACCATGGGTATCTCGCCGACTCTCTTTCTGGTGATTCCCCGGCTCGTGGCCGCCATCATCGTGGTGCCCCTGCTCACCCTCTTCGCGGATCTCTTCGCCATTGCCGGAGGGCTGGTCATCAGCGTCAGCATGCTCGATGTCACTGTCAGCACCTATATCAGCCAGACGCTGAAAGCTTTGAGCTTGTTTGAATTTGTATGGGGGCTCGCCAAGTCCGTCATTTTCGCTGGCCTGATCGCCTGGATCGCTTGTCTCCGCGGTTTCCAGGTGCGTGGAGGGGCTTCCCAGGTTGGCAATGCGGCCACCTCTGCTGTGGTGTCGGGGATCTTCCTGATCATCCTGTTCGACTCCATCTTCGCCGTCATTCGGAGCTACTGGTAGCCATGTCACCTTCACCGACGAAGCTCATAGAAATTCGCGACATGGTCGCCAAGTACGGTGACCAGATCATTCTCGAAGGCGTCACGCTGGATGTCTACAAAAACGAAATCCTCGCCATCGTTGGCGGCAGCGGCTGCGGCAAAACAACGCTGCTGCGGCACATGGTGGGCCTGCGTCCTCCCGATGGGGGGCAAATTATCATAGACGGCACCGACATCGCCGGTGCCGAAGAGGGCACCTTCGATTCGGCCTTGCAAAAAATCGGCATCCTCTTCCAGGGAGGCGCGCTGTTCGGATCCATGACCATTGCCGAAAACGTGGCCCTGCCCATACGGGAGTATACGGACCTGGAGCCCCAGGCGGTGGCCAACCTGGTGCGAATGAAGCTGTGCAGCGTCGATCTGGGGGGCTACGAGAACCACCTTCCCTCGGAGCTGAGCGGCGGCATGATCAAGCGGGCGGCCCTGGCGCGGGCGTTGGCCCTCAACCCTGAAATCCTCTTTCTCGATGAACCGACAGCGGGCTTGGACCCGGTCATATCGGCGGAAATCCAGGAATTGATCATGCGCATCAACCACAGCATGGGCACCACCATGGTCATCATCACCCACGAGTTGAACATTATATTGAACGTGGCGCACCGAATCATTATGCTGGATAAGTCGGCTAAGGGAATCGTGGCCCAGGGAGACCCCAATGAGCTAAAAGCAAAAAGCCCCGATCCCGTCGTGCAGAATTTCTTCAATCGTCAGGCCAACCTGACAAAAAGGCTATTATGGCGACCTTAAAAACGAAGTTCAGTGTAGGGCTGTTCCTGATCAGCGGAATAGCCGTTGTGGTAGTCGCGGTCATCTGGCTGGGCTTGTCCAATTATTTGGAAAAAGGCCGGTTTTTTGCGGCCTATTTCGATGAATCGGTCCAGGGTCTGGACAAGGATTCTCCGGTCAAGTACCGCGGCGTCAGCATCGGACGGGTGCAACGGATTGGCGTGGCTCCGGATGAGCGGCTCATTGAGGTGATCCTCAAGATTGAATCGGATATCAAGTCAGACGACAATACCGAAGACTTTGTCGCCCAGCTCAAATCGGTGGGCATCACCGGATTGATGTTTATCGAAATCGAACGCCAAGGCAACCGGTCGGTGGATGTCAAGCCGCCGTTCAGATTTACTCCCCCCTACCCCGTAGTTCCTACCCGTGTTTCTGAAATCTCAAAAATTTTCAAAGGGATGGAAGATATATTCAATGTGTTTCGCGCCCTCGACACTGACGCCATTTCCAACCAGATCACCCTGGCGCTGCAGAAGATCAACCAGTCCATCGACGATGCCCAGCTCTCCGTTCTGGCCAGTGATATTCGCAGCACGTTGAACGGTCTACAGGAAGTGCTGAAAGCCGAACGGGTGGACCGTCTGTTGGCTTCCATCGCGCAGACATCCGACAGCTTCAACAGTGCAGCCCGCAATGCCGATGGCGGCATCAGTGACCTGCGAAAATCCGTGGCTCGACTCGACACTGTTCTCGATAGCAGTGCAGACGATATGAAGCACGTCACCGGCGATCTCAAAGCCGCCGCCTTTGAAGTCAAACGCACCATGGAAAAGGCCACGGCGCTGCTGGAGAACACCGACCAGCAGGTCGGTTCACTGCAGCAGCAGATCAAGGGGACCATCAATCGGGTAGACCAGGCCGCTGATTCGCTCAACCGGTTTCTTAACCACGTCGGCAACCAGCCCTCTCAGGTGATTTTCAGTGCGCCGTCGGTCAATAAACCCCTTGCGCCCCAACCATGAGTCTGTACCGGCGCAGCCAAGGAGAATAGATGAAAATGAAATTCAGTTCGACGGTCAACTCAGTTTTGCCGCTCCTTTTCAGTATCATTTTCTGCGGTTGCGTGGGAACCGGCAGCCCCCCCGAGCCGATCTACTTCTATACCCTGGATTATGCTTCCCCCGGACCGGTCTTCCCGTCACCGGCACCCTTTATCCTCAAGGTGGAACGTTTCAGCACCAGCCCGCCATACAACTCCCAGCGGATCGTTTACACGGACAACGGGCCCCATCGAAACACCTATGCCTATCATCAATGGATCGCCTCACCGGGTGATTTGCTGCCGTACTTATTGTCTCGCGATCTTGAATTCACCCGCGGTTTTCAGGGCGTCTTCACGCCTGACAGCACCATTCGGTCCACGCACAGCGTCCATGGATGGATCGAACAATTTTTGGAGATCGATACGGCGGAGGGCTGGACCGCCTCTGCCATCGTGCATATCACCCTTCTGGCCGATGGGGTGTCAGACCCCAGCGCGCGTGTGGTGCTGCAGCGCCGCTATTCAGCCGAAATGCCGTGTTCATCGAAAACCCCTGCCGCTTTAGCCGAAGCGATGGCAGAAGCCGTATCGAAGATCTCCAAGGCCGTGTCAAGCGACATTTACACTGCGCTTTTCGACTAAAGAAGACCAACTTGCCACGGGCAGCACCGTAGTGCCACAACGACCCCTATGCGCAAAGGAGTAAACCGTGACCTTTAGACGCCTCGATCAACTGGAATCCCACGATCTTCTCCGGGAGCGCGCCGCAGCAATGGCGCGACCCGAAAACCATCTTAAAGCCCTGATTGACGACCCTGACCGACTGACGCAGTTTTCGGCCGGAGCATGCCGTCTTTTTCTGGACTACTCCCGCCAGCGACTCGACGCATCCACCCGAACCCTTCTGCTGGGTGTTGCCTCCGAACTCGACCTGTTGTCCCGGTTTGGGCAGATGTGCGATGGCGCCACGCTCAATATCACCGAAGATCGCGCCGTGCTGCACACGGCTGCACGCAGTTTCGAATCCGCACCGATTCTTCTGAACGGTGAAAATGTCCTTGACGCGATTCGGCGGGTGCGCGGTGAAATAAAGCAATTCAGCGAGCAGGTGCACAGCGGTTCCATCACCGGCTCAACAGGCCGGCGGTTCCGCCATGTCGTGGTTGTCGGAATCGGCGGGTCCTATCTGGGAACTGAATTTGTCTCCACGGCGCTGGCGGCAAAGGCAGACAAAGGCATTGCCCTGCACTATTTGTCCAACGTCGATATTCACAACTTTGAGGCCATCGCCAGAGCCATCGATCCGCCGTCGACCCTGTGGATCATCATTTCGAAAAGTTTCACCACCGCAGAGACCATGGCCAACGCCAACCAGGCAGAGCAGTTCATCCGCGGTCTGGGCCTCGATACATCCCGCCACATGGTGACGGTAACCGCCAAAGGCAGTCCCGGCGACGATGCCGCCCGTCCGGTGCTGCACGCATTTCACATGTTTGATTTCATCGGGGGCCGCTACAGTGTCAGCTCTGCGGTGGGCGGGGTGCCGTTGAGCCTCAACCTGGGATATGACCGCTTTGAAGCGTTCCTCAAGGGGGCTGCCGAAATGGACCGGCACACCCGCACGGCGCCGGCCCACCAGAACCTGCCGCTGCTGGCCGCCCTTATTTCTGTCTGGAACACCACCTATCTGGGATACCCCCAGCAGGCCATCATCCCCTACGCCGCTCCCCTGGCCAAACTGGCGCCCCATGTGCAGCAGCTCAACATGGAAAGCAACGGCAAGGCCGTTGACATCGCGGGCCAACCCCTTCCCCGGCCGGCGGGCGTCACCATATTCGGAGAACCGGGCACCAATGCCCAGCACTCCTTTTTTCAACTGGCCCATCAAGGCAACCCGTTTCCCATCGACTTCATTGGCGTAAAGACACCCCAGTATCCGCCCAACAACACCCTTTCAAAGGGTGTCACCAACCACCAGGAGTTGTGGGCCAACATGGTGGCCCAGGCCAAAGCCCTGGCGGTGGGAGAAGATCATGCCGAACCGTTCCGCAGATTTACGGGGAACCGTCCGTCTTCGACCATTGTCCTGGACGATCTCTGCCCCGCCAACATCGGTCGTCTGCTCAGTTTTTACGAAGCACGCACCGTTTTTGAAGGGTTTATCTGGGGAATCAACTCTTTTGACCAGTTCGGCGTTCAATTGGGCAAAACCCTGGCCGGTGATCTGCGATCCGCCATAGCCGGACGCAACCAGGACTCGACAAAGGGGTTCGACCAGGTCGATCCCATATCCCGCGCCTACCTCGAGATGCTCTTCTCCTGAGGCACGCTGCTGTTGCCGACCCTTTGCCGTCGAGGCGCAGGTCACACAGCAAATACACCCTTTCATTGCGGGGGCGAACCCTTGTCCTGGTCCGCCGGCAGATTCCACAGCCTTGCGCGCAGTCCGGATGTCCGCAGAATGCGCCGTCCGATGGCGTGCCGCAAGGTCTCCTCCAGAGCCCAAATCTCTACCGACCGCTTTGCACGGGTGATGGCCGTATAGATCAATTCTCGGGTCAATAACGGCAGATCGCCCTCGGGAAGAATGAGGAGTACCCTGCTGAATTCCGTTCCCTGACTCTTATGGACGGTCATCGCATAAACTGTCTCATGGAGCGGCAGATGCTCCGGCACGACGTATTGGATATCGCCGTTGGTGTTTTGAAAGGCCACCTGCAGGGCACCCCCGCCATGGCGGTCTGCGGATACGGCGATACCGATATCCCCGTTGAACAGATTGAGCTGGTAATCATTTCGTGAAATCATGATGGGCTTGCCATGGTACCAGGATTCACCCGTTTCCACGGTGATGGGGATGAGCCCGCCGGCTCTGAGCATGCCCTCCACCATCGCATTGAGCGATCCGACACCCAGGGGGCCCCTGCGAACCGCGGTCAATATCTTGAAATCGGCAAGCTGGGCCAGCAGATCCGGCAGCGATGCCATGGAGAACAGCGGCATGATGCCCCTCTCTGTTTTCTCCTGCAGAGCCGCCTCCAAGGGCGGCCCTGAGCCCAAACGACGCCATGTAATATCGGGATAGGCCCTGTCTTCGAGAAGGCTCAAGGCGACGTCGGCGGCCCCCCTTTTGACCGCCTGACCCAGTCGATGAATACCACTGTCTTGTTTGAAGCGATAATTTTTTTGAAGGATGACAATGTGGTTGGACAAGTCTGCAGGAGGGCCTCCCGGGGTATGGCGAATGGAGCCAACCGGGCGCTCTGCATCGGTACCGTCGAAATCAAGCCCACCGCAGATATCTCCCATCACGGCGCCTGCCTCCACCGAAGCCAGCTGGTCTCTATCGCCCACAAGGATAAGGCGGGCATTGGGCGGAACGGCATCGAACAGCTTGGCGGCCAATGCAAGATCCAGCATGGAGGCCTCATCGATAATGACCACATCTGCGGCAAGCGGATTGTCACGGTGGTGTCGGTACCGGGATGTGGTTCCAACGGCGCCCAGAAGCCGGTGAACGGTGCGGGCCGTTATGGGCAGGTCGTCGATCAACCCACCCCCGGCAAGCGCTTCGAATGCGTTCTCGAGGGCCTCCTGAAGCCTGGCGGCGGCTTTCCCGGTGGGCGCTGCGATCAGCATGCGTCCCGGTGGCGTCTGCTGCAGATGGTTGAACATCGCAATGATGGTTGCAATGGTATAAGTTTTCCCGGTTCCGGGCCCGCCGGAGATTACGGTAAACCGATGGGACAAGGCCGCTGCAATGGCACGCCGCTGGTCTGGATCATGCCCTTGCAGCGGTGGCACCGCCAGATCGTTCCAGTCGGTCATCGCAGCGCCAGGCGACCCTTCGCCACAGCGGGACAGAATGGATGCGGCCAAAGCGGCCTCATACTTCCAGTAACGCTGCAAGTAAAGCCTTTTTCCATCTAATATCATTACATTTTCTTGATCTCTAACTCCGACAAGATCGCTTTCCAATAACGCCTCTTGCCATTGATCGACAGGCCATTCCGGTCCCAGGCGCAGCACGCCGTCGGAATGGATGAAGCCGTTCTCGCAAAGCGATTTTAGATCCAGGCAGACATCACCCTCTGCAGCGGCCTTGGAAACCAGGGCCGCCGCCAGCACGACCCAGCGATTGGCATGCGAATCGATCCGAGCCACCATCCGTGCAAAGGATAGATCCAAATCGTCAATGATCCCCGTCTTGAATAAGGTGTTTAGGTCCATGGCTATCGCTCGATTAACACCTCTCCAAGGGATCGGATGAGGTCTTGATCAGGAAAAACAAAATACACCCCGCCCTGCCGCTCGGCATCAGTCCTGATCCCTCTTAAAAAAAGATACAGAACGCCGCCGAAGTGACGGTCGTAATCGTAGTCCTGAATTTTCTGCCGCAGCAACTGATCTACAGCGACGGTGTAAAACAGGTATTGGAGGAAATAGGTCTCTTGCACCATGGTGCGCTCCAGGGCGTGTGCCGAGTAGTCGTCCCCTGTGGGCCCGAGATAATTGGATTTCCAATCCAGCAAATAGTAGCGCCCGTTATATCGTATAACGGCATCCATGTACCCCTTCATCAGGCCGGAGGTTGGAGCGAAATCCAGTCGCTCCAGCTTCAGGGCCATGCGGTCGATCTGGCGCATCTGGTGTCCCGCCTTTTGAAAAACCCTGGTCAGGTCCCCGGGACGCAACGTCTTGAGCGGAAAGTAGAACGCCATCTCGTTGATTCGGCTTGAGGGAAGGACCTGGGATAAAGCGAACCGGTCGTAGCGGGTAGCCAGGACCGTCTGCCCCAGCTGGACCAGCATGGACCGGATCGTCTCCTCCCATCGCCGGTCGAACCCGTGGGCTTTCAATTTGGCCCGCACCAGTGCGTCGAGCACAGCCGTGTTGGATTCGGTATGGGACCAATGCTCCAGAAGATCGTGAAAAAACAATCCGGCAGCAGCCCCCTTGGGGAAATTCGTCAGTTCCTGGAAAGGCGTCGACGCGACTGCCGGTTCGGGCGCTTGTCGAACCGCACGATCCCGGTCGGGCCACTCCCCTTGATGGGGGGGCAGATGGGCTGTCAGGGAGGAGAAACTGGCGATACGCCAGGGGCGTTGGATGCTGCGTCTCTCCGGTCGAGAGCTCAAGGTGCCGATTGCCGCTTTTGCAGGCCCATACCGATGCACCTCGCCCCCAGGAAGGGGTTGCACGGAGATGGTGCCACCGGAAGACCGGGCCAAACGATGAAGGTCCGCGATGCAGTCGGCATCGGTCAATGAATTCATTCTTTCCTGGAGCCGTGCGATTTGTGCCCCCCCGCGCGTCGACGGTGCAGGGCTGTGCAGCAGGTAGGCCGGGGCCGAAATGTCCGCACCGTTGATGCGCCCCCACACCATGTAGCAGCGCAATCGCGCCCTGGTCAGTGCCACGTAGAGCATTCGCAGGTTTTCGGACAGTGATTCCCTTCGGGCCTGCTGCTGGTGGCCCGCTTCGATATCCGGTCCAAGCGAGAGGGTGAGGGTGTGGTGGTTGTCTGGGTCGTGGAAGGCAACGGCTGCCGGGTCCAACCTCGCGCCGGTCCACACAAACGGGCAGAATACCACATCGAATTGAAGCCCCTTGCTCTTGTGCATGGTGATGATGCGCACCGCCCTGGCATCACTTTCTAAACGCAGCTGCTGCTGCTCCCCTTCGGCATCGGAGGCCTGGATGCGGTCGTCCAGCCACTTGGCCACACCGTCCATTCCCATGCGCTGTTCCACTTCGGCCTGGTGCACCAGCTCGCCAAGATGAAGGAGATTGGTGAGTCTGCGCTCCCCATCCGGCATGGCCAGAAGGCGGGCCTTGATCTTTTCACGGGCCATCCAGCCGCGAAACATGGCATAGAACCCCTTTTGCGACCACCTCTGATGGTCGCGGACCAGTGCGGTCCAGCACGCCTGCCATCGAGCGGACGGCTGGTGATCGGCGCCAAGAAAGTCCTCGGCGGTCAGGCCGTAGTATTCGCCGGCCAGCAAGGTGCCGGACAGGATCCGATCGCCGGGTGAAGCCACAGCGGCCATCAGATAGCGCAAGCCCGATGCCTCCCGGGTGGCGAAAACGCTTCCGGCCCCGTGCAGGACAGCCGGCACGTTTTTATCGGCCAAGGCGCTCTTGATCTTCTGGGATTGGGAATGGGTGCGGGTCAATACCGCGATCTGTTCAGGCGCCACAGCCGCTGCGGTATCCGGGGCGAGCAGCCGGCATATCTCATTGGCCACTCCAATGGCGATCCGGTCGACCGCTTCCTGCTGGCTGACAGGCCGGGTATGGGCCTCTGTTTCGCCGGGCGTCAGATACCACAAGGTGAGCGGTGCCCTCTCCTCATCGCCGGCGGGGCGCCCTGCCGGAACGGCGGGGCGAAAATCAATGGCGTTAAATCCGAAAGGATGGTGGTGCTGACCAAAGAGGGTGTTGACCGCCTTGACCAGGGTAGCCCTCGATCGCCAATTGGTTGTCAGGGTGCTTTTTCCGGTCGCGTTGGCGGCGGCTTTTAGATACGAGAATAGATCTGCTCCGCGAAAACTGTAAATGGCCTGCTTGGGGTCCCCTATCAGGGCAAGCACCTCGCTGCCCCTGGCAAACAGGGAGTGAAAGATATCGTACTGCAACGGGTCGGTATCCTGAAACTCATCCACCAGGGCCGCCCTGAACTGCCTCCTGACACCGCTGAGCAGAGGTCCGCTCCCTTTGCCGTGCAGGGCCTGATGGACCAGCAGTAAAAGATCGTCGAAAAAGAGCACGTTGCGCCGACTCTTTTTTTTGCCCAACGTTCCACCGGCCTCCTTCAGAAGGCGGCCTTTCAAGTAGCGCAGGTACAGCGCCAGCTGGGATTCCATCTCCGATTGGCGTGCTATGGCAAGATCGCAGAGGGAGAAAAAAGAGTGCCCCGGGGCCTGGCGGCCCTTCTTGGTATGGCTATCGATATGGGCCTGGCTGAAATAGCGGAAGTCTTCAAAGAGCGGATAGCGGCCATTCCACTGTTCCATCTTGCGGCGCAGCCTCTCGAGGGCGACCTGGCGGTAAGTCCGGCCAGGTCGCTGGGGGTGGTTTTCACACTTCCCGTAAGGCCGTGCATATAAGTCGGGCGTCTCCAGCAGCGCTTCAATCTCATCCTTGGATGCGTTCCACACGGCATTGACTTTTTCCGCGCATCGACGCCAGGGTTTAATGGCGTTCAAGGGAACCTTCTGGATGCCTTGACTGAGCACCACATCGGGATAACGACAAATAGTGAGAACCTTGGCCAACTGCTCCGGCCCCTTGAGCCCATCGAGGGCGTACCGCGCCAGTTCGTAAGGCGCCGGGTTGATATAGCGGCGCCAGAAGTCATCGGCCACTTCCTGAATATAGGGCCGCACCTCCTGAACGAGTTCGGCATTAAATAAAGACCCGGTTTCAAAGGCAAAGTGCTGGAGCAGCCGTTGGCAAAAGCCGTGTATGGTAAAGATGGCGGCGCGGTCGAAGCCGGTGAGCGCATCTTGGATTCGCTGCAGCGCCAGACCCCTGTCCTTGGCCTGCGCCAGCAACTGGGTGTCGAATTCACCATCGCCTTGCCTTTTGGAAAATGCGGATTTCGCCTGCTTCAGGACGAGACGAATCCTTGTTTTAAGCTCCTCCGTGGCAGCTTTGGTATAAGTGACCACCAGGATCTGATCAACGGATAGCCCCCTTTCGATGATCAGGCGCAGGAAGATACCGGTCAACGTATAGGTTTTTCCGGTACCGGCACCGGCTTCGATGAGGGTGACCCCTTGCAGGGGATCGGTATGAAGGTCAAACGGCTGCATTGGACTGGCTTCCTGTCATCGAGATTGATCCAGGCGGTAAACAAACACTAGCACTTCCGCCACCGCATGATAAAGAGCGTCCGGAATTTCGGTATCGACATCCAGCATCTCCAGCATCCCAACCAGACGCCGGTCTTCAACCAGGGGGATATCATGGGCCTGGGCCAGCTCGACGATCTTGCGGGCGATCTGGCCGCGTCCTTTGGCCACCACAGAGGGTGCCCGGTCTCGGCCGTGTTCATATCGCAGCGCGACCGCCTTTTGGGGCTCTGTTTTCTTCATGCTTTCAGATCGATCCTGCCTGGCGTTTCGTCGTGTCCCTCTTCATCGTGAAAGCCGGCTATTTTATTTCTGGATACCAGCACCTTGACGACAACCTCATCGAAATCCGCGCCCAAGGGCCGGCGCACCGTTTCGATGTTTTTGCGAAACCGTTGAGCGGTGGCTTCATCCTGCACGAAAAAATGGACGTGCAGGGTTCCATCCAACGCTGCGATATCCGCCCGGACCATCCCCAGACGATCCATCTGCAACAGGAGTGCGATGCGCTGCCTGGCCTGCTGCCCTTCCTGCCGTCCTTTCTTAGAGTAGTACACCTTGAGCTGGACCG
>Ga0316201_10003476_pt1 | contig 11612 bp, 8 predicted proteins | sample CS6wburrow_MG_FD_204516 | JGI IMG/M metagenome (GOLD analysis project Ga0316201, IMG submission 204516) | Coastal sediment microbial communities from Delaware Bay, Delaware, United States - CS-6 worm burrow | ecosystem: Environmental > Aquatic > Marine > Coastal > Sediment | place: USA: Delaware... | reverse complement strand
AAGCAGTATTTGCTGGAAGTGGATGATCCGGACATGCGCCTGAGCGCCCTGAATAAAATGCTCAAGGCGCTTGAATAGTTTCCTCACGGCTCCTTTGCAATCCGGGATCAGGCCCAGAACCGGAATAAAATGATGGTTATCAGGCAAATGCCGAGCGCACTATAAAAGCTCAAATCTGCCTTAATGGCACGGGAGTCGTAACGACTGTAGACGAAGCGGCATAAACCACAAAAAATCAGGCCATAAAAAATGCTGGCGATGGCAACAGTCAATACTCGATCATTTAAATACAAACTCGCGATCACGGCGAGTGTTATGGGTACCAGAGCGCTGCCATAAATCCACCAGCGATCACTATGGTTGATTTCCCGGGCGATAAAAGCCGAGGACAAACCGAACAGCAAAGTTATGTGAATGATGTTCTCGCTTAGCCTGGATAACAAGCCGACCGGGCTTTCCCTGAACAGGTAAAGCAACAGGCTCGACAGGAAAATGGCGACTGAACAAGTAATGGTTGCGGCTAGGTATCGTTTAATTAATAACCAGAATAACAATATCCCCTCAAGCAAAAACAGTAACCTGCTATCGCTTAATTGAGCGATGAAATTGAAAATTCCATCCAGGAACGGGTGGTTAATAAAGCTGAAAAAATTCTGAGCCTGACGATCGAGATTTTGCAGCCAGCTTGAGGTGTTTATATTGGTAGAAAGAAACACAAAGGCAAAAAGGCTGGCGAGCACCAGCATCAGCGATGGTAAGGGGAAGCCTGTGTGCCGTTCCCTGGGGTTTGATAGCCAGTACCAGCATAGCCGGACGTTTTGCTGGCGTTCGACCCAGGTATGCAAAACACGATAAAAGGTCGAATCCTTGCTGAGGTGCCAATGGCTCAATTTTGCAACCAGATATCCGCAGCCAATAATAACCAGGGAATAAATCGTTAGCTGGCCGATACCTTCGGGCAGGTAATCGCTATTTTCGATCGATGCCCCGAACATAAACCCCGGCAACACATAAACAGGCGCCCATGCCAGGGCAGAAACCAGATTGGCTGAAATATAGCGTATGGCAGGCATGCCCAGCATGCCCGCTACCAGGGGCATAACCGGCCGGATAGGACCGACAAACCGGCCGATGATAATGCTTTTGCCGCCGTGTCGATCAAAGAACAGCTCGCCATTTTCAATCCAGCCGGGATATCTTCGGAAAGGCCAAAGCTCTTTTATATGTTCTTTAAAGTATTTGCCCAGGAAAAAACTGCTGCCGTCGCCAACAACGGCTCCTGCGAAAGCGCATCCCAGTGATAACCAGATGCCCAGGTTACCATTGCCAGCGATGGCGCTGGCGCCAAAAAGCAGCAGAACACCCGGTATGACCACGCCGGCCAGCGCGAGGGACTCCAGGAAGGCAATGACAAAAATAGCCGCCGCCGTCCAGCTCTGGTGTTGGTTTAGCCAGTCAAGCAAGGGCTGAATTGAGGATGAATCCATATTTATACAGGTTTTGTCGAGAATAAACGGTTGGGTAATTATAGGCACTTTACCTGTAAACTTACCTTAAACTTTTTGTGCGACAACAGGTTCCGTTGACTATACTCAATCGATCAGTGCTGTTTGTTTGACAAGCCAGAGCTTGGTTTCTTGTCATACATTTGACCGTTTATCCTGTCCAATTGACCGGTAGTCGGGTTTATCGGGACAAAGTCATTAATTATTGCTAAATAGAGTTGTTATGGAATTAAAAGAATTTAATTTGCAGCGCAAGGCCGGGTTTACACTCGTTGAGCTGATGGTGACGATAGCCATGATCGCAATTTTGTTAATGGTTGCTGCTCCCAATTTCGCAGAATTCATTAGAAACAACCGGTTGGTAACCCAAACGAATGCCTTTACTACCGCTTTAGGTGTTGCCCGCAGTGAAGCAATCAACAGGGCAGCGCAAGTCTCCATTTGCAAAAGCGCCAATGGCACGGCCTGTACTACAGCGAATAATTGGGAGCAGGGCTGGATTATTTTCCAGGACACTGATGCGGATGGAACCGTCGATGTCGGTGAAGATTTAATTCGTGTTCAAAATGCGCTGCCTGCCGGTTATACCTTGCGCCAAGCAGGCAGTTTTTCAAACTGGATTGCATATACCGCGACAGGAGCCAGTGCAGGAAATGGCGGTAACAATGGTTTTTTCCGCGTTTGTACACCAGCAGCAGATACCGCGAAATCCAGGGCAATCCAGATTTCAACTACTGGCAGGGCAAGAATTTCAATTGGTAATACTGTAGGGGGATTTACTTGCCCATGAAAAACCAAAGGAAAAGTTGCAAGATGTTAAAAAGACAGCGTGGAGTGACCCTGCTGGAAGTATTGGTATCGTTACTGGTGCTATCCATTGGTTTGCTGGGTTTGGCTTCTTTGCAAACCAATGCACTGCGTTTTAACCAGGGCGCCTTTTTAAGAACGCAATCTACCATATTGGCTTATGACATTATTGACCGCATGCGGGCTAATCGAGACGAAGCACTTAATACAGTTAATTACACACTGGCATTAGGTGTAACACCGCCAGCGGCACCAAATTGTGTTACCGGGGATTGCACACCCGCTCAAATAGCCGCTTATGATATCGCGCTATGGAAGGCTGAAGTAGGGAGCAGATTGCCTGAAGGGGATGCGTCTATAACGGCTAGCGGTATTGGCGCAGGACGAATTTATACAGTAACAACCGAATGGAAGGGTCGTGATGTAGACACATCGCTAACAAACCCGACGGCATTCAAAAAAGTGACTCTCGCAATAAGAAGCGAAATATGATGCAAATAAAACGACGTGGAATATCCGAATTAAAACGTAACGGGCAACAAGGCGTGTCGTTAGTTGAGCTGATGGTCTCCCTGGTGCTTGGTCTTGTCCTGGTTTTTGGTGTGACCGAAATTTACGTAAACAGCAAAAGCACCTACAACGTCAACGAAGAAATGTCGCGCCTCCAGGAAAATGCCCGCTTTATTTTTGACTTGATGGTACCGGGCGAAACGGGCATCCGTATGGCGGGTTTTACAGGCTGTGGAGCGGCTAATTTTAGTTCCACTCCGAATGATTGGCGACAAAATCAGACGGTACTTCTCAGCTCTCTTAACTCGATAAATGGGCATGAATCAACCGGTGCCGCGACCTGGTCTCCGGCGCTGCCAGCAGCTTTAGCCGGGCTTGTGGTTAGTAATACTGACGTGATTTCAGTTCAGGGGGCCAATAATTGCGATGGTTATTTGGTAGGGAATATGGCTATTCCAAATGCCAATGTTCAGATCAACCCGACTAACACCTGTGGATTAGCTGCTGGCGATCCGGTGATGATTTCAGATTGCCTGGATACAGATATTTTTACCGCGACTAATGTGTCAAGTGGTACTGCGAAAATCACCATGGCCCATAGTTCTTCTGGCAACACACAAAACTTTTTAAGCAAAGCTTACCAGCAGGATGCCGAGATAAGGAAGCCCTCCTCGGTTACCTATTATATCAGGAACGGCGCCAGCGGCATTCCTGCATTATGGCGTTTGGATAATTTTTCTGGAGGGAGTGTTGAGCTGGTTGAAGGCGTCGAAAATATGCAAATTACCTACGGCGTTGATACAGACGCTACAGCCGATGGCATTGTTGACCGGTATGTAACAGCAAACCAGATCCCTGTGGGTGGAAATGATTGGGACCGGGTGATTACTGCTCGCCTGACCCTGTTATTACGTAGTATTTCAGGCAATGCATTGCAGAATCCAGCGACTTACACCTTCAATTTTGAAGGGGCAACGCTTAACTACGGCCCGGATAGAATTTTAAGACAGCAGTATACGACCACTGTACAGCTTAGAAATCGTAATTTACTGCCTTAGGCCTGCAGGAAGGAAAGAACCAATGATGAAAAGTTTTAGTGCTGGCAAACAAAAAGGCGTAACACTAATAGTGAGCCTGGTTATTTTGTTAATTATGACGATTATCGGGTTACAGGGTATTAGTTCGACCACGCTCGAAGAAAGAATGGCGCGCAATTATCGCGATAGCCAGCTATCTTTCCAGGCCGCAGAAACCGCCCTAAGAGATGCCGAAGAGCTGGTTAATACCACCAGTTTTGTGATGGGTAATTACTCATCAACCTGCGTCAATGGTTTGTGCTTTAACGGTACGGCGCCCGGAACCTGTCCGGCAGCCAATCCCGGTGGCATTGTTTCCGGCAACACGCTAATTGACCCTAGTTACACCCAGGCACATTGGTTGAATCCAGCCGTTATGGGTACGGCAGGTAACTATATTGTTTATTCAGGAACAATCACCGGTGTGTTTGCCCAACCCCGTTATATCATTGAATTCCGCTGTTATGTGCAGGCTGATCCGGCTGCCTCGGCGCCTGATGCAGCGACTTATGGCCTGACCAACGAATGGGCAGAGATGTACAGAATTACCGCATTGGGTTTTGGCGCATCCGATAATTCAAGAACAATGCTTCAGTCCACATTCAAGAAGCCGCTATAGGTTGTTAATGTTTCAGTCACTTTGATGACCGCTTTGAAGGAGCGAAATAACATGTTCGAATATTCATTTATTAAACAAACAAGAACTGTTTTGATAACGGCGATCACATTCTTTTTGATGGTCGTTTCTACGCTGGGTCATTCGGCGGTTAACCCGGTTACCAATACCCAATTCTCCAGCATTCCAGTGATTTCAACGCCCACCGGCGCGCCTTTGGTCATGTTGGCAATGTCTGTTGATCATCAGTTGTTCGCTAAGGCTTACACCGATTATTCGGATCTTGACGGCGATGGCACGCTTGATACGTCATATATTGATACCTTTGATTATTACGGGTATTTCAACTCTGGCTATTGTTATACCTATGCTGCCGGGGTTTATTCCCCTGATGGAGTTGTCGATACGGGTACGCATCAATGTACGACCGCAGCGGGTAACTGGAGCGGCAATTTCTTGAACTGGGCGTCGATGACGCGCGTCGATATTGTCAGGAAGGTGCTTTATGGCGGTCTGCGATCGACAGATAGTGTTAATGATACGATTCTGCAGCGAGCCTTGTTGCCCGATGATAGCCATGCCTTTGTGAAAGTATTTACTTCGGCGGACATGTCCAAATACACGCCTTTTGGCAATGCTTCAATCAGTCTATGTAACGTCACTGATGGCACGGGTGTTACCAATGTGCTCGACACAACAACAAACCCACCCTTAATCAAAGTGGCTGCGGGTGCTTGGCCACAATGGAGCTCTTCAGAGGTCACCCAGTGTGGATTCAAGGGCACGGGCGACTCGCCACCTGCACCCGGTATTGGCACTTTCACCGTGCGCGTAAAAACCTGTGGTACAGCGTCTGATAGTAGCTCTAGCTACTGTAAGACCTACGGTGGCACTTCGTCCAAGCCTATCGGCCTGCTCCAGCGCTATGGCGATGCCGCTGCAATTCGATTTGGATTGCTAACCGGCAGTTATAATAAAAAAGATCGTGGTGGTGTGCTGAGAAAAAACATCACGACGCTTACTCAAAATGCCAATCCTGGTGATGATGAAGTTGATCTGGCAACGGGGCAGTTTATTAACCAGGCCAGCAACCTGTCTGTAAATGAAGGTATTATCAAAACGCTGAATCGTATTCGCATTGCCGGCTGGGATTATGGCGCGAACAGATACAGTGACTGTAATACCTATGGTATTTCTATTGCAGATTTCAAATCAACCACCGCAGGTGCCGGCCGTGAATGTCGCGATTGGGGTAATCCCATCAGTGAAATATACGCCGAAGCACTACGCTATTTTACCGGTCTGGCAACGCCATCAGCTGAATATGATACCGATGATTCAACGCGTTTGGCTGGCTTGAATCAGGTCGGCTGGGATGATCCCATGGCCATTGACCAGATTTGTGCTAACTGCGCCATTATTCTGCTTTCTACCGGACTTAATTCTTTTGATAAGGATCAACTGAATGGCCCAGCATCGACCTTACCTGGGATTATTGGTATCGGCGATATAGAAACATGGACCAATCTCATTGGTGCACAGGAAGGCATAAACGGTAACCCTTTTGTTGTCGCAAATACACTGGCAAATACCAATAATAGTTGCACTACCAAAACCGTGGCTAATTTGGGCGACGTTCAGGGGCTGTGTCCTGAATTACCTCAACTTGAAGGCAGTTACCTGTTGTCGGGTTTAGCTTATTACGCCAAACAGACCGATTTGAGAACGGCGGCTGCTTACGCCGGCACGCAAAATGTTGATACCTATACGGTGGCACTGGCAGAAAGCCTGCCCAGTTTTGAGATACCTACAACCTCAGGTAATACGGTAAGTTTTGTGCCTACCTGCCAAGCTAACACAAACGGCGCTGCTACTTTGGGAAGTGCTGGATGGACCGATTGCAGCCTGGTTGATTTAACCGTCGTGCAACAGACGGCCACCTATGGACATTTCCTGATTGCCTGGGAAGATTCCTACTGGGGCAACGATTACGACATGGATGGCATTGCCAGTATTGAATACTGTACTGCAACAGGCGCACCCGGCACTGTTAGGGGGCTTTGTCCAAAATACTCAACCAATGGTACAGCGCCTGATTGGAATGGAGCGTCAATGGGTGACATTCAAATAAGAGTGTCTGTGCCTCAAGCTAACGCTGGCAATGCCTTGCGTTTTGGTTTTACCATGAATGGCAGCGTAGGGTTGGATGGGACCTATACCAATTTACTTAGGCCGGGTGGTCAGACCATCCTCCGCTTGAACGGAGGAACTACGGGTACTGTCTTATGGGATACAGTGAGTACATTTGTAGCCGCCGCGACAACCGGTCAGCAATTAGAAAACCCACTGTATTATGCGGCCAAATACGGTAATTTCAACGATCAGGACGGTGATGGCACACCATTACACTCTTCCGGGGACAACAGAGAATGGGACGTCGAAGATGTGAGTGGTGCTCCAACACCAGACGGCATACCCGATAGTTTCTTTCCGGTGCGTAACCCCGCCAATTTAGAAGCCAGTATGGGTCGTATATTTAGTCAGGTGACTAATCGAATTGCTTCGGGTACGGCTGCAGCGGTTGTAGCTAACAACACATCAGGTCAGGGCGCAGTCTATCAGGCGTTATATAACCCATATCTTGAAGATAGCTTCAATAATGTTGTCGAGTGGGTCGGTAATATTCAAGCGATGTTTATCGACGAAAATGGTAATTTGCGAGAAGACTTCAACCAGAACAACCAGCTTGATGCCTGCAATGTGGATCCTGTTATTGAGATTTTCTTTGATAGTGGGCTGAATGAAACAAATTTCAGACGTTATGTTGATGTTAATTGTGATAAGACAACCGCAACAATTTCAACCCTGCCTCTAGAGAGCTTGCAAACGATTTGGAATGCCAGGAATGAACTGTCGGTTATTGCTGATCCCACCCTGCAACGGGTGATGAGTACTCGAATCGACTCGGCTTCCTCTTTAGGTGGTCGAAGAATTCTCACCTCCGATCCTACGGGGGTACTGATTGATTTTGATGATTTAACGGTTAATGCAGCTTTGACGCCGTACTTTAATGTGGCCACTGAAGCTGAAGCCGATAATATTGTTAACTATGTCAGAGGCCAGGAGGGCATTACGGGTTTCCGCTCGAGAGCTATCGACTATGACAGTGATGCAGTGCCTGAAATCTGGCGTATAGCGGATATTGTCCATTCAACGCCAATTGTGGTCGGCGAACCGGGTGCTAACTATGGAACAGCTTATGGCGATATCAGTTATGGACAATTCAAGGCAGCCTACAAAAACCGCAGGCAAGTCGTTTATGCGGGCGGGAATGGCGGCGTATTTCATGCGTTTAATGGCGGTTTTTATAACCCGGCAACAAAATCGTTTGATTTAACAACGTCGAACGGTGAAACATCTCATCCACTGGGCGCTGAATTATGGGGTTATGTGCCCTTTAACCTGCTTCCGCACCTTAAATGGCTGACTCAGCCGGGTTATGAGCATGTCTACTATATCGATGGCGAGCCGCGTGTGTTTGACGTCAATATTTTCACGCCGAGTACAACCCACGTAAACGGCTGGGGAACCATTTTGGTGATCGGTATGCGTTTTGGCGGCTCGCCCATAACAGTCGATGCTGACAATAATGGAATTGGCGTGGGTACCGATAGAGTTATGCGTTCGGCCTACATCATCTTCGACGTCACTAATCCGGAAGTCGATCCCGTATTGTTGGGGGAAATTACCGACCCAGATTTAGGGCTGACTACAAGTATTCCTGCTCTGGTTAAGGCACGTTTACCGGTGACTGGCTCTGGTTTTGCTACTGCAAGTGCTGATAACTGGAATTTGATTTTTGGTTCCGGGCCAACAGTTTTAGCAGACATTACCCGTCCCGTTACCGACACCGCAAAAGTGTTCGGACTTAATCTCGAAGCTTTGGTCAGTAACTCGCCATCATCGATATCCGGGTTTAGCCCCTTGGTTGGAGTGAGTGACTTAGGCGTTACTGGTAGTTTCGTGGGTAATCCAACCAGTGTTGATTGGGATAATGACTTCATTGATGATTCTGTTTATTTCGGTCTGGTTGGCGGTACGCCTGCAGCATCTACGGGTAAATTGATGAGGCAGAGGCTCGATACAGGTGCCTTTGGCGATTTATTTACAGGCACTAATCAACCCTTTTTGTCGGCTCCCGAAGTGTTGCTCGACAGAAGCGGCCAGCGTTGGGTGTTTGCCGGTACTGGACGGCTTTATATCTCCGCTGACCAGACAACCAATGAACAGCAGGCTTTTTATGGCATTAAGGATCCTGTGGATATCGCGGGTATCAAGGCAGGAACAGCGACTTATCCCCTGTCCCCTGCGGATATGGTTACCTTAAGTGAGTTGCTGAACACGACAGATGTTCAAGTGTTTACCAGCGGTGATGTTCGGGATAATAGTACAGGTACCCAGCAAGACCTGGTTGTGAATGGCACCACGATTTATAACTTTACCCAGCTGACGGGTGAGATAAACGCAAATTGGGATGGTTGGTACAATAACCTCGATATCCCTTCCGGCGACCCCAGCGAGCGTAATGTCAGCGAGGCTGTGCGTATCAGTAATTTGATTATCTATACCAGTTTCCAGCCGGACACCGGTGGTTCCTGTGAGGCGGGCGATAGCTTCCTGAACGTGCAGCATTTCAATACGGGCACTGCGGCGCCATTCTCACCGGTTGGGGTCGATCCTTCAATTGTTTACAATTCGTCCGATCTCGTCTTGGAAGGTGTTGCCTTGGGCAAAGGTCTGTATTCTGCTCCGGTTTTACACAGAGGTTCCGGTGGCGTCACGGTAATTACCCAAGGCTCGACTGGTGCCATTAGTGGTGATTCAGTTGGGCTTGGTGGCGCAGCGAGTGGTCGACAGTCCTGGAGACAGATTTATAACTTTTGATTTTTGAATACTTTTTGGAGTAATTGATATGGGCGCAAAAAAGAGTGGTGGGTTTACTCTGATCGAAGCGATGATTGTCGTCGCGGTCATCGCTATCATTGCCGCGATTGCTTTGCCTTCGTATCAGGATTCTGTTCGTAAAAGCAGGCGCGCCGATGCGACCGCCGAGTTGGAGAGATTAGCGGCAAGGCAAGAGCGCTGGTTTACTGAAAACAACAGCTATACCAATGTTCTGGCAAATCTGACAGGCGGCGCAACCACAACGCCCGAAGGTCATTATAATCTCACTATGACGCACCCAGGGGGCTGCGGGACCAGTTGTTTTCTTATAACTGCTACTGCAGCTGGTGGCCAATCAAGTGATACAAAGTGTACTTCGTTTTCGCTGAATGAAATAGGCGCCAGAACATTTGGCGGGTCGGGAACGTCAAGGGATTGCTGGTAACCGCGTAAATTTTTAACCCGCTCGACAATTTGACCCTTCGGTACTTAATTGATTGATTGCGAACAGACGCTTTTCTGATTGATACATAGATGATATTTTAATTGTGATATTGCTCTAGGGACAGAGCGATTTAAAATCCTTTTCGCCATGGAGGGCATTATGAGGATCACAATTAGTCACGGCTTTACCTTAATTGAGCTGCTAGTCACTGTATCGATTATTTCCATGTTATCTTTTGTGGCTATCCCTTCATTCCTCGAACTTTTCCGCACAAGTCGCCTGGCAACCCAAACGCATGCTTTTTTGACAGCCGCTAACTTTGCCAGGCACGAAGCTATTATGAGGGGTTCGCGAACTGTTATTTGCGCGCGTATACATAATATCTGCCGAACAGATCAAAAGTGGGAGAACGGCTGGATTATATTTTTAGACAATGATGCTGATATGCTGCCTGATAATGGGGCGCTTATACGCGAGTTTCCATCCTTGTCGCCTAATTACATTCTTAGCCCCAATGTGAACACCGCCAGCCTGGTTTATTTACCAGACGGAACTGTGCGTAGAGGTTCCGGTGCATTGCCATTGATGACTTTCAAGCTTTGTGCACCTGATGCCGCCCCCGGGAATATCAGTCAAAGATCCCGTGAAATCGTAATTAACGCTTCGGGTAGGATGCGTGTTCAGTTCGGTAGAGAGGGTATTACTGCCTGTTAGCCCTGATTAAACCTGTCTGAAAGCTAATCGTGTAAGCATTTGTTTGATACAATCCTGTTTTAATTTTTTGTAATTTGTGAAGAGAATTGATGAACATCAAACAATACATGGCTGACATAGGTCAGCGCGCACGGAAAGCTTCGCACGAAATGGTCAAGGCTGATACGGGCAAAAAAAACGCAGCGCTATTGGCGATTGCCGGGCAAATCCAGAAGTATCGAGAACAGCTGGCTGAAGCCAATCAAAAAGATCTTGCTGCGGCCCGCAAGAATAACCTTGATGCCGCGTTGCTGGACCGCCTTGAGATTAAGCCGGCAACTATCGATGGCATGATCGAGGGTTTGCATCAGGTTGCGGCGCTGGCCGATCCGGTCGGTGCGATATCGGATTTAAATTACCGTCCATCCGGTATTCAGGTGGGGCGAATGCGTGTGCCTTTGGGCGTTATCGGCATTATTTATGAGTCACGCCCAAACGTGACAGTCGAAGCGGCCAGTTTGTGCCTGAAATCGGGTAATGCCACGATTTTGCGTGGTGGCTCTGAAGCCATTCATTCCAACCAGGCGATCGCTGCCTGTATCAAAAATGGCCTTGAAGCCGCCGGTTTGCCTGCTGATGCCGTGCAGGTTATCGAGGTCACGGATCGTGAGGCGGTGGGCGAATTGATTACCATGCCCGAGTATGTTGATGTGATCGTGCCTCGTGGCGGAAAGGGCTTGATCGAACGGATTAGCCGGGATGCCAAAGTCACGGTGATCAAGCACCTCGATGGTATTTGTCATGTTTACATTGATGATCTTGCTGATCACGAGAAGGCTTTTCGTATTGCGCTGAACTCCAAGACGCAGCGTTATGGCACCTGCAATACCATGGAAACATTATTGGTACATCAAGCTGTTGCCTCTGAATTGTTGCCAGAATTGGCAATAAGCTATCAAGAGCTGGGGGTTGAGCTGCGCGGTTGTGAGCAAACCCGGGCTATCGTCAGCGGAATT
>Ga0316201_10003475_pt1 | contig 11615 bp, 9 predicted proteins | sample CS6wburrow_MG_FD_204516 | JGI IMG/M metagenome (GOLD analysis project Ga0316201, IMG submission 204516) | Coastal sediment microbial communities from Delaware Bay, Delaware, United States - CS-6 worm burrow | ecosystem: Environmental > Aquatic > Marine > Coastal > Sediment | place: USA: Delaware... | reverse complement strand
ATCCAGCTTGGCCTCAACTGGGGGGCGTTGAATATCAAGCTGGATGAAGATCAGGGAATTATTACAGATCGCAGCCAGTATCATTATCTGTACGGAATAAATTTCGGTTTCCGTTTCTAATCGACCTGTGGTTGCTGCAGCACCCTTGCATGGTTCTTTATAGTGCCGGATTTGAACACACTCAACCCATATGATGATGACCGCCGCCAAGGGCTTTCACCAGTATCATTACACCAAAGGCAACCAGTAATATGCCAGCAATATAGCGGGTCGATTTCATTTGCGTAATGCGTTGCAGTTTATGCGCAAGGCCGCCCATGGTGAGCAGCATCGGCAGGGTGCCGAGGCCGAAGGCGAACATCAGCAGTGCGCTTTGCGCCGCACTGGCCGCAGTCGCTGACCAGGCCAGTGTGCTATAGACCAGGCCGCAGGGCAGCCAGCCCCAGAGAAATCCAAGACCCATCGCCTGTGGCAGGGTTTTTACCGGCATCAATTTTCGACCGAAGGGTTCGATCTGTTTCCAGAATTTTCCCCCGAGTTTTTCCAGTGATTGCAGCGTTGGGTACCAGCCCGCGATGTAGATACCGAGTGCAATCATAAACACGCCGCCGACCAGTCCGCCAATCGGAAACTGCATCTGAAACAGGTTGCCCGCGGTGGCTGTCAGCAGGCCAACGATCAGGCCCGCCAGGCTGTAACTGGCCAGGCGCCCGGCGTTATACGTGAGTAGATAAGGTAAAAGCCTCAACGGTGACTGCCGCACTGCATCAGGCAGCCCCATGGTAAGCGCGCCCACAATACCGCCACACATGCCGACGCAGTGCGTCGAGCCAAGCAAACCGATCATGAACGCGGCAGCAATACTGAGTTCAGCTGTCATTTCAAACTACAAAAGCGTGTGCGCAGCCTTGATTACAGGAAAGACGCTTATGGATTTGCTGGCAGTGCTATTTCCAGTGACTGCTTGATGCTAACGGCGCCACGAACGTCACCCACTTTATAACCGCGTGCCTGGTCATGCGGATAAAGTTCGTCAAGTTTTGCCTGCACTTCGGCCGGGATAGTGTCTTCATTGCCATGACAGGTCAGGCATATCGGCTGCAATTGTATCGGTCGCATGCAGCGGTAGTAGGATTTGCCACCTTCGCGAATGATCTGGTCAGTGTGCATGTCTTCAAACTTTTCACCGTTGGCCGCGCGAATTTCAAACTCGTCCAGCATTTTATTTTCCCAGGCGTCAGGTGTCCCCAGCATCGGGTTGCGCGCTTTCTGGCTCACGCGGGTGATTTTCCAGCCATTGGCAATCGACAGATCATTGGCGATTCTGGGTGCGACATCACGGCATACGCTGATTGCAGACACCGGGCCGTTCGCGGCCATTTCTTTTTTCAGTTCGCCGCCGAGGCGTTGGAGAAATTCGGCAGCGACCTGTTTTGCTGCCAGCTCCCGGTCGGCCATGCTTTCCGCGAAGCCATTCGCAGAAACGCTAAGCAGGCTGGCGAGCAGGGCAGTGTGTATTAGCTGTCGGTGCGAGAGTTGCATAAGGCTGTCCGAGTATAGTGAGGGTTGCCAGATTATAAGCATGTACTTATATTCTGGCAATGACACATATCAATTGCAGCGCGCATAGTCCGTATCCAGCCCGCCTTGCAGTGAGTCGCCTGCATCGTCATGCATTGTAAAACAGTTAGTTGGATGAGATCTGCTGCAGCGCGAAGCCGGCTCCCGGGGCTTACTTGCGAAAGAATTTATGGCTTTCGTCGACCGCGATCAACGACAGTGCGACCAGCAACAGCAGCAGCCATTGATCGAATGTGACCGGGACTATCTGCAGGATTGTACCCAGGCCTGGCAGGAACATGGCGGCGATATGCACAGCCTGGGCACCCAGCATGCCGTATAACAGCAGCGGATTGCTGAAAAAATTCATGCGGAATATGGATACGGTTTCTGAGCGGCTGTTGAGCACGTGGACATTTTCGAACAACACCATCAACAGCAGGGTGATGTTGCGTGCCGACTCGACGCTGGCGCCACTGTTCAGCTGCCATTTGAACACGGCAAATGCCAGGCAACCCATCACCAGCGCATTGACCACCACGCGTTCGATCATTAGCCGGTCAAAAATAGGCTCGTTAGGATGTCGCGGTGGTTTTTGCAGTTCGTGGCCTTCGGCAGGTTCGAAGGCAAGGGCTATGTCCTGTATGCCGTTGGTAACGAGGTTCAGCCACAACAACTGGATCGGTAGGAGCGGCAGTGGTGTTCCCATTAAGATCGACAACAGCACCAGCATGATTTCTGCCGCACCGGTTGAGATCAACAAAAAAATCACCTTGCGCACATTATTGTAAACAATGCGCCCGTGTCGAATGCCATGCACAATCGACGCAAAATGATCATCAGTCAATATCAGGTCGGCGCTTTCGCGCGCAACATCAGTGCCACGCAGGCCCATGGCTATGCCGACATGGGCGTGGCTGAGTGCAGGTGCATCGTTGACGCCATCGCCTGTCACGGCAACAAACTCACCGTCATCAATAAGCTGTTCGACGATGCGTTTTTTTTGATGCGATTCAATACGAGCGAACACACGCGTGCTGTGTACCAGGCGTTGAAACTCGGCCACATTGTTTTCTGCATCGGCAAGTTGCGCGCCGGTAACAGCCTGCATTGCTTTATCTGCAATACCAAGTTCGCGCGCCAGTGCAAGTGCGGTTTGTGGATGATCGCCGGTAATCATGCCAACATCGATCTGCGCTGCGCGGCAGTCTTTCACCGCTTCGATAGCTTCCGGCCGTAATGGATCGAGCATGCCGCTGATACCGAGAAACTCGATATCGTGTAATGCATTGTCGGGCATATCGGGCATGGCAGACAGTCGACGATGTGCAATGCCGAGCACGCGATAACCGTCCCTGGCGAGCTGCTCGGCGTGTTGTGTTATGTCAGCATGGCGTTGTTTTTCTGCAACAGTATTTTGTGCAGTCATGGCCAGTAATTTTTCAACACTGCCTTTGATAAAAAGTTCGATGTGGTCTTCGAATCGATTAATGCTGGCAGAATACCCCAGTGATGATTCATACGGTATTCTACCGAGTTCGGGATTGCGGGCACGTAATTCGTTGATGCTGATGCCAACTTTTTCGGCCAGCACGAGGAACGCTACATCGACCATATCCCCAGTGCCATGCCAGCCTTCGGCATCGTGCTGCAGTAATGATTCGTTTGCCAGTGCGCCCGCGCTACACAACAGGCGGAGGCGCTCAGCGGCGTGTCCTGACGGAACAGGGGTGATCTGGCCGTGCAAATCCATGCCTTCACCGCTGATTGAAAAACGCTCGCCATTGGCAAACACAAGTTGACGCACTGTCATTTCATTCACTGTCAGCGTGCCGGTTTTATCCGTTGCAATATAGGTGCATGAGCCCAGGGTTTCGACCGCAAGCAGGCGGCGTATGATGACATTGCGTTTTGCCATGCGGCGCATACCAATCGCCAGTGCTACTGTGATCGCAGCCGGCAGGCCTTCAGGGATGGCTGACACTGCGAGCGCGATACCGAGTAAAAATACCGAGGCGATATCATCACCGCGCAACACGGTGATGATAAAAATAAGTGTGATCAGAATCAGGATGCTGTAGGTGATACGCAGGGTAAAGCGTTCAATGCGTTGCATCAGCGGCGGTTTAATTTCGAATTCAGAGCCGATATCGGCGGCGATTTTTCCAATCTCGGTCTGGCTGCCGGTGGCGATGACTTCGCCGCTGCCACGTCCGCGCATAATCACGCTGCCGGCAAAGCAGATATTGCTGCGGTCACTCAACGCGGGGCGCGCTGCTGCATCTATAGCCGCGTCTTTGATCGAGGGTACTGATTCGCCGGTAAGCAGGGATTCGTCGGCCTGTAAATCATGACTCACGCATAACCTGAGGTCTGCGGGGATTTTGTCACCCGGTACCAGTTGTACAAGATCGCCGGGTACAACCAGCGAGGTGTCGATCCGTTGCGGTCTGCCGTCACGGATGACGACTGCCTGCGAGGGCACCATTTTTTTCAGTGCGGCAGCGGCACGTTCTGCAGCGTACTCCTGTACGGTGCCGATGGCGGCATTGAGTAACAGCACGGCAAATATAAAGAATGCATTAATCGCCTGATTGAGGCCGAGTGAAATAATAGCGGCGACCAGCAGGACATAGATGAACGGGCTTTTGAACTGGTACAGAAAAATAACCAGCACCCCGGGATGGCTGGGTTCTGGCAGCAGGTTTTTGCCATAATGCAGTAAACGTTTGCTGGCTTCAGCAGATGTCAGGCCGCCGGGGCCGCATTCGGGTGTATAGGTTCGTGTATCAGTAAGCATATGTAAGCCGATGCGGAATTGAGCGCAAGCATAGCGAGCGGTCATTTGTAACATATTGGCGCAAAGCACGGTTGATGGATATCAACCCCGGGCGCATCATGCGCCCTGGGTAGTTGCGCCAGCGCGGTCTTTACCGGCCCGGGGAAAAGCAGTACGCTTTGCCGATGCCTACAGTGCGTTTTACACCCAATTTGAAACGCCACATTGAGTGCCCGCCAGCACGGGTAAACGGGCGCAATGTGCGTGAAGCACTCGACGCGGTGTTTGCCGAGAACAGGCAGCTAAAGGGTTATGTACTGGATGACCAGGGGCGCTTGCGCAAGCATATGCGAATCGCGGTGGATGGTGAAATCATACGCGACCGAACTTTGCTCACAGATGCAGTGGGCCCCGGGTCTGAAATTTATGTGATGCAGGCCTTGTCAGGCGGATAGCGCTGGTAAGCCTGCTGAACCTGCCGGGGAGAACAGTATGACAATGACAGCATTGATAGCGACGCGCAAAGGTTTGTTCAGGGCAGCAAAACGAAATGGCACATGGGCGCTGGAAGCCGCCGGTTTTAGCGGCGCACCGGTGAGCATGGTGCTGGCCTGTGCGCAACATGACACCTGGTACGCCGCACTCGATCACGGCCATTTTGGCGCCAAGCTGCATTGCTCCGACGACGCCGGCGCCAGCTGGAAAGAAGTGGCGGCACCGGCGTATCCTGCGGCAGAAAACGCGGACGAAGGCGTCAGTCTGGAAATGATCTGGTCGATGGAATTTGCCGAAACAGGCAATGCCCTGAAACTCTGGGCCGGCACGATTCCGGGCGGGCTGTTTTATTCAGACGATGGTGGTGAAAGCTGGGCGCTGAATCAAACGCTCTGGAGGTACTGCCAGCAGCAAAAATGGTTTGGTGGCGGCTTTCCCAGTGCGGGGATTCATTCCATCTGTGTTCATCCCGACAACATCGATCATATTATGCTGGGTGTTTCCTGCGCAGGCGTATGGCAAACCACCGACGGCGGCGCAAACTGGCAGACCCGTTCGCAGGGTTTGCGCAATGAATACATGCCGGCAGGACAGGAATACGAAGCCATTGGCCAGGATCCGCACCGACTGGTGCAATGTCGCAATAATCCGCACCAGATGTGGATCCAGCATCACAACGGCATATTCCGTTCTGTCGATGGTGCAAACACCTGGCAGGAGCTAACCAGGGTCAGGCCATCGGTGTTCGGATTTGCCGTGGTAGTGCATCCCGCCGATGGCAATACCGCCTGGTTTGTGCCCGGGGTGAAAGATGAGTGTCGTATCCCGGTGGACGCCCGGCTGGTGGTTAATCGCACCCGCGATGGCGGTAAGACATTTGAGGCGCTCACCACGGGGTTACCGCAACAGGCGAGTTATGATCTTGTCTATCGACATGGCCTTGATATAGACAGCGCGGGCAATTGTCTTGTCATGGGGTCGACCACCGGCAACCTCTGGCTGTCGGAAGACCAGGGCGATTCGTGGCAGTGTCTTTCAAACTATTTGCCGCCGGTGTATGCCGTCAGGTGTGTGGGTTAACATTCAGACCAGGCCTTTTGCCTGTTATTCGTTTAAGTTGAGTTAATGATGGATCTTGTTTGTCCTTTTAGTGCAACCCTGGTGAAAAATGACTTTGCCTGTAGTCATGCCGATCATGTCGTGCGCCGTGGCGGTGCAGAGATCGCCTGCCAGTCTGTCGACAACCACGTTGAATGTTGTGCGATTCATCGGCAAATCAAAACTAACGCGCTCGAAGCGCTGGGTCTTGAAGATGATCTGCTGTCATTGCCACACAGTGTGCTGGTTAAAATTCAGTACGGGGGCCTGCTGGGTTTGCAGGCCGTGATGGGCAAGGATGCGGCCGTGGTAGGCGATATCGCTTCACTGGTGATGTCTGTCCGGCAAACGTATGCAAATTATGCTGAGCTGCCGTATGCCACGATAAATTCCGCGATTGCTGATTACCGGCAGCCGCGCCGCGGCCGAAAATAAACTGTCAGTTCAGAACCTGGGCCCCAGCATCAGGTAGGCCGTTCTCTGGTTTAACGACGACACGCCGTAACCGATCACCAGGGTACCCAGCACGGTGTCTGCACCCCAGTAAGCACTGACTGAGCGTATCCAGTCATACGGATCCTGTTTCAGTGGATCATCAATCCGGCCGGCTTCAAGATATGCGCCGTAATACATGCCGCGCCCGAACTGGGATGGCAGGTTTGAGTACTGGCGATACATGCCGAAACGTCCCAGCTGGTAGCGTGAGCCAGTGAGCTGATCGAGATTCAGGCCGGACAAACGCAACGGCCCGCCCAGCTGGAACGGGTCGTAGGCCTGGATGCAGCAGTTAATTTCTTCACCGAGTTCTATGCTGGCTGACAGTGTGCTCTTGCCGACACTGTACACCGCGGTGGTCCGCAATTGCGCACGGGTATATTCATCATCCGAACCCCAGCCCGGTTTGCTACCGCGAATACTGAGTTCGGCAATGCTGCCACTGCGCGGAAATGACAGGCTGTCGAGCTGATCGTATATAGCTGCCAGTTCATAACCGACCTGGGTGAGTTCAACCGAGGGAACTGTCGCCGTGATGACACCAAAATCGGGCTGCGCATTAATTGTATTGACGAAGGGGCCGATGCGCAGTTCACCGAGCGGGCTGGAAATGCCGAGATCAAGACCAATGCGCGCAGCTTTTATAATGTACTGCCCGATGCGCACATCATCATTATAGAACTGCACAACATAACGCCGCAGACCCGCATGGCCTGCGATAAATGCGCCATCGCGTATCTGCAAGGGTTGTATGTATTCGGTTTTCAGGAAAGAGTCATAGCCTAGTTGCACATCATTGCGCCACTCGGCACCTAACCATTCTTTCCAGCTGCGGCGGTAACTGGCTGCAAGATTAAACTGTGCAGGCGTGTTGAAGTCGGCAATGCCGCCAACGCCAAACTTGAGAAAATTAGGCCCCCATGTTTTGGCTTCAGTTTCAATCTCGATGCTGGCGCCGGTATCGTCGGGGATCACCCTGTAGCCCAGGTAGGAAAAATCGCCGCGGCCATATATACGCGCAAGGTCTTTATGCAGTGCGTCAGTGTTAAACGTTTCGCCGGCTTGTGTGTGGACGTCGTGTAACAGGGTTTCAGCATCTGATTTGTTTGCGGCCGAGATGTTGATGCTGTGAATCTCCGGTACCGCCAGAGTGCGCTGCTCGCGCGCGTTTTTCCAGTGGGCGTAGTCGCTGGCGCTGAGTGAAAGCTGTGATAATGCGCTTGATGCTTTCAGGCCGGCCTGTACGCCGGATTCAATAATGTCTTTGCTCAATTCAAAATCAGTGGCACCAATGTCATCGAGAGCGGGTTCAATCAGTACATCTATTGCGTTCAGTTCTGACAGTGAGCGTTTTACATTCTGTTCAGTGAGCAGGTTAATAGACTGGTCAGCAACATCAATCACACTGTTTATTTTGTTACGTGATAACAAGGGCGTGCCAGCATTGACCGCGATGATGATGTCACCGCAAAGTTCGCGCACGATGTCGACCGGGAGGTTGCGCACCAGGCCGCCATCTACGTATATATGTGCGCCAATCCTGGTCGGTGCAATCACGCCGGGCAATGACATGCTGGCACGCATGACTTTTATCAGTTCGCCCTCACTAAATACCCGCATATCACCACTTTCAAGATCAGTGGCGATAGCACGAAACGGCGTTGGTAACTCGTCAAAATCCAGGCCTGCAATTGATGGCCCCTGCCCGATGAGGTCCTTGAGAAAAAATTCGAATTTATAACCCGCAGAGGCACCGGTGGGTAATAGCACTTCACCGTCGCGGAAGCCCACGGTAAAGTCAAACAACGGGCGGTAGCTGTCGCGTTTTATACGCAGCGGAATTTCCGAGCGTGGGGGCAGGTCATCAAACAATTCGACAAGGTCGGATTGTGATAATACATCGCGCATTTTTTCAGGGCTCACGCCGGCGGCATAGCTGCCGCCCACCAGCGCACCCATGCTGGTACCGGCGATGCAGTCTATCGGAACTCTAAGGTCTTCCAGCATCTGCAATACACCCACGTGGGCGAGCCCACGTGCACCCCCGCCAGACAACACAAGGCCGATACGCGGGCGCGCGAGATTATCAGCAGTCGTAGTCTCTACACCGGGCACCACTGTGGGGAGCGACAGGCAGAGCATAGAAAAGGCGAAACAGATTAACGCGCGCATCGAGGTCAGTTGATTTTATAGTCAGTCGAAGATTAGCATTGTTGGTGTTGCTATCGTAGGTAAATCAGCAAATCGTTTATCTGCATGCAACTAACTGCTATATATGGTGGAGAGTCACCGCTGCGCCAGATGAGCGATGCATTGTGGAAAATTTGTCGAGCTTAAATATAAGGAATAACCTGAATAAATGAAAAACAAGGTGCATTACAGCGTTGATGACGGATTCGACCTGCTGTCGAAAAAAACAGAGCTGCCGCTGGATGAATACACTGCAATTACTGATCGCCAGGCAGAAATAGAATCATGCCTGGCGCAGCATGTTTCAACTTTTTCCACGGTAATCCCGGGTGCGTTTGCACGCAAAACACTGATATCTCCACTTGCAGGATGCGAAATCAGTTTGTTCGTGCTGTTCAAACATGAGCTTAATGCGCGTTACCTGCCGGCGAAACTGCTCGATAAACTACTGGTAACACTGAAGCATAAATACCCTGATGCGATACTCTCAAAAAAATATAATGCGGTCCTGGTACCGTTTGAAAATTTTGCATTCAGAGTGCAGCCAGGATTTCTGACACCCAAAAACGCTTACCTGGTCCCGGCGCTGGCCTGGCAGGGCTGGGTTGATTACCACAGCCTGGCGTACAAAACCCGGCTTTCAAAAGCAGACCTGGCGCATAAAGGTAAACTGCTCCCGGTCATCAGAATGATAAAGTCGTGGAACCACGTGACCGGCAGTCTATTCGATGACTATTATCTTGAGATAATGGTCTGCGATGTGCTGAAAGACTATGAGATCAGGCAGTATTCGACTGCACTGTGCCATGTATTCAAGTCAGCATTGAAAGAAGTGGTGTACAAAAAAAATGACCCGGCCAATCCTGAGTTCGAGATTGAGGGTTTACGCGATGTGGCTGACCTGGTGAGCGCCATGCTGCATTTTCAGCAGGCCTCTAAACTGGCTAAGCGCGCTGTAGCGCATGAAGAAGACGGTCATATCGAACTGGCGCTGGAGAGCTGGCGGACATGTTTGCCCGGAAGCTTTCCATCACTAATGGATATGGTCATCGGACAAATAAGGCGGCGGGGGATCGTCGGTGCAGAAGCATTGCAGCTGATGCGCGATGTGTTTGACCAGTCCTGATTGTTAGCGTGCTTATCTGCCTGCTTCGAATCTGCTCGCTTCGAATCTGCGTGTTGCGCCGCTGTTGTTGATTCAATATTTCTCACCCGGCATAAAAAAAGCCGGCAGCTGGATCCAGCTGCCGGCTTTTTTACAGTACGCGATGTTACTTAGATACCGAGTTTTTTCTTGATCGCATCGATCACGGCATCAGATGATGTGGCCTGTACCGATAACAGCATGCCTTCATTCTTGTAAAAGTCGACCAGCGGCGCGGTCTGCTTGTTGTATACATTCAGGCGGTTGCTGATGGCTTCTTCGGTCTCGTCATCACGCTGTACAACCGGGCTGCCGCACTTGTCGCAGATGCCTTCTTTTTTCGGCGGGTTTGATTTGACGTTGTAAATTTCACCACAACCGGTGCAGGTACGGCGTGTGGTCAGGCGGTCAAGAATAACGTCACGTGGTACGTCAATCTCGACTGCGCAATCGAGTTTCTCGCCCATGTTTGCCAGCAGCACTTTGAGTGCTTCCGCCTGGGGAATAGTGCGTGGGAAACCGTCGAGCAGGTAGCCTGATTTACAATCATCTTGTTTCAGGCGCTCACCCATGATGCCCATGATGAGGTCATCGGAGACCAGGTCGCCGGCCTTCATCGCGGCTTCGGCTTTCTTGCCCAGCTCGGTACCGGCTGCGACTGCACCGCGCAGAATGTCACCGGTCGAAATTTGAACAGAGCCGTCGAGCTTGGTCAGCAGTTTGGCGACAGTGCCTTTACCCGCGCCAGGTGCGCCTAAAAGAATCAGTTTCATCAGAAATCCTCGGAAAATGTTAACAATATCAGCACCTAAGGCGTTTTTGCCCGGCGCGCTCAAAAATCGAGCGCGTATTTTCTTGGTTTTGACTGAATAATGCAAACACACTGGAGAGATTGGCCGCGAGGCGTCGGTATTTATTAATCGACAGCGATCAGAGGGATTGCAGGGGAGTGGCAGCAGCAGGCTATGCGGGTCTGAACAGCACAACACTCAGGTCATCGATGTGGCCGTCAGCGGTCTGCATTTTTTCCAGGCAATCATGCATTAAGCGGGTGCCTGCATCGAGCAGTTTGCCTTTGCGAATTGTCTGCACAATATCCTCGATCATCAGGTTATCAGTGACGCCGTCACTGCCGAGCAAAACCGTATCATGTTTTGCCAGTGTCAGCTGCGGGCCGATTTCGATGCGCATATCGCTGCAGCCCATGATGTTGGATACCAGGTGACGTTCTTCTGATGACATGGCTTCTACTTCATCGATCATGCCTGACTCGACGGCATAGCCGACAGGTGAATGTGAGATGGTCTGGTATTTTAATTTTCCGCGCTGGCCGGTGATCAGCGAAACAGAATCGCCTGCATGATAGCTGCGAGCCTGGTCGCCAATGATTTCAGTAATCACAATGGTGGTCGCGGAGCCAGACTGCATGGCAAGTATTTCCTGGTTTGCATTATCAATGCCGCGCAGGATGGCATCGCGCAGGTCGCCATTGGTTTCACCAAATTCCGCGATTGCATCGCGCAGGGCGGTGACAGCAATTTTTGAAGCATCACCGCCCCTGGCGTGGCCGCCGACACCATCGGCCACTACCAGGATACCGCGCCGTTCATCAAAAGGTATCAGCGCAATGCTGTCCTCGTTTTGGGATTCCTTGTTCGCGGCCCTGACAGTAAACACGCAGGCACTGCCAAACGCAAAGCTGTGCATTACGGGCTGAAGCAGGTCCTGTGCCGTGTAGATCACGGCCTTGTCTTGATGTTGTGACATTATTTACAGGTTCTTGTAGTGGTGTCAGGTCAGGTGAAGTTCCATGCTTTCGAGATAGCGCTTGAGCTCGCCTGCAGTGCGAAATTT
>Ga0316201_10003474_pt1 | contig 11616 bp, 9 predicted proteins | sample CS6wburrow_MG_FD_204516 | JGI IMG/M metagenome (GOLD analysis project Ga0316201, IMG submission 204516) | Coastal sediment microbial communities from Delaware Bay, Delaware, United States - CS-6 worm burrow | ecosystem: Environmental > Aquatic > Marine > Coastal > Sediment | place: USA: Delaware... | reverse complement strand
GTTGCCGCGCGACAAAGTGAATTTTCTCTCGGGCGAAATGGGTCGCGTAGAGGCGATGGAGTTTGTTCGGCAAACCGGGCACAGTCGTTTTCCGTTCTCACCGACCCGTGATCTAAAAGACGTGTCCGGCGTAGTGCTGGCAAAAGACCTGCTTTACTGGCTGCTGCAACACGACGCAGACGAAATCGACTGGGACAGCCTGACAAAGGAAACGCTGATCATCCCGCCCAGCGTGCCGTTATTGCAGCTGCTACGCACGTATCAGGACAAGCGCCGCCACCTTGCGATCATCGTCGATGAGTATGGCACCGTGGAGGGCATCGCAACGCTGGAAGATGTGCTCGAAGAGATTGTCGGCGACATTTTCGACGAGAGCGATCTGCCGATGCGCGAGTTCCAGGAACTGGACGACGGATCGTTCATCGTGAGCGGGACGATCGATCTGCGCAAGCTGAGCGCGAAGCTCGCTATATCATGGGACCCGAAGATCGCGGCCGCCACGATCGGCGGACTCGTGACCGAAACTCTCGAGCGAATTCCACTGACCGGCGACACAATCAGATGGAAGGGTTATCAGGTCGAGGTGCTGCAAGCCGACGAGCGCCGCGCCAGGCTGCTCCACATCCGCAAGTCGCAGTAACGATCAACTTCGGTCTGCGCATCCCTGATCGCCTGCCTTGATAGACTCGGCTTGCATGCGGCGAATCAGCAGCGGCATGAGCCACGGTGCGAATCGGGTGATGTAGTGAATGCGGCGCGAGTGTTTGTCCGGAAAAACATGTAGTCGCTTGCGGCGAACACCGTCGATCATTCGTGCAACAACGTCGGCGGGTTCCGAGATCAGGTATGCCGGCACGGTGCGCCGCTGCTCGTATCCATATTGTGGCGAATCGAGAATCGGCGTCTGGCTAAAACACGGGTAGACGTTTGTTACGTGAACGCCGGTGCCTTCGAGGTCCGCGGCCAGCGATTCACCGAATCCGCGTAACCCGAACTTCGACGCACAATAGGCGGACAGCCCGTGCGAGCCGACCCAGCCGGCCAGAGACGATATGTTGACGATATGCCCACTGCCGCGCTCAATCATATCGGGAAGAAACAGGCTGCTAAGCCGCATCGGCGCCAACAGGTTGAGCTGCATGAGCGTTTCCCAACGCTCCCGCGGGACATGGTCGAGCCGCCCGGCAACACCGAGTCCCGCGTTGTTGACCAGGATATCCGGCGCCAGGTCACGGGACCTGCAGGTGCCAGCGACGACGCCGCAGCCCTCCTCCGTGGCCAGGTCGGCGGCAACCGCCGCCACGAGATCGTCGCCAGCATCATCCACGACGTCGCGCAGCGCTTGATCGCTGACATCAGTCAATATCAGCTTCGCGCCCGCCGCACGAAACTGGCGCACCATGTGCTGACCCAAACCGCCGCCGGCACCAGTAATCAGGACTGTGTTGTTCGCTGGATCTGTCACGGACCTCAGAATGGCCCGTTCACGACGGACGGTGTATCCCAAAACGCCGCCCAGACATCCTCGTCACGCACGTAGTAAACGGTATCGTCGTGGATGAAAGAGCGATTGCGGTCGGAATAAAACGCTCTCGTTGAACCGTCCGTCTCGGGTTGAATCGATCCGACGCTATTGAGCGACGCGGTTTGCGGTGCGTCCTTGCCAAGAATCTCGAAGAGATAAAGCCCCGACTCGTACTGTCCGTAGCTGCCATCCAGGCTGTAGAGATTCGCGGGGATGGCGAATCGATCGAGACCGTTGATGTCCGCCTGGTAGGTGAACGCATGACGATCATGAAGTGCCTCGCTCCACGAGCCGCGGCCGCCGAGCGTGGCACTGCCGCGCGACAGCGGTTGTGCAATATCGGACACGTCGAACAGCTCCAGCTTCAGGCCGCCTTCGCCGCCCCTGCCGAGACCGAGCAGCAGGTCGTCGTTGACCGGGTGCAGGAAATCCGAAAAGCCGGTGATCTCGAGCTCGCCGGCAATGTAGGGATCCGCAGCATCGGTGAGGTCGAGCACGTACAGCGGATCGATCTGCATGAAGGTCACGGCGTATGCCCGGTCTGCCAGGAAGCGCACGCCGTACAACGCCTCGTTGGGCTTGCCGATTTCCGCGGGTCGCGTGGCATTGGGCAACGTTGACACGATGTCGAGATCGAGTCGCGTCGCGGTATTCGCCTCGCGCAGTATGTAGAGGACATGATCGACGAAGTCCTCGCTGTTCCAGTCAAACTGCGATGCGAGCACCCGCAGGTCGCCCCCGTGTTCGCTCATGCGAAAATCGGCCTGGCCACCGCGCCAGACGGTGCCATCGATGTCGGCCGAGCCGCGGTAGCGCACGTCGGTGCCCGCCAGGGCAAACTTGTGAATGCGGGTGACATCGACGGAGCGCTGGGCATCCTGACGAAACTCCGTCATGTACAACGCGTTCGCCGATACGTAGACGCCGTAGGCATCTTCGTTGTAACAGGTGGTCGAGAACGCGGCTGGATTGTTGATCGGGACAGCGGTGATGCTGGTGATGACCGCGTAACCGGGCGCATCGTCCTCTGTCGTGACGAAACAGCGCTCGGGCGCGACAAGTGCGCTGGTCACGCCGTTGATCGTAATCGTCGGCATCAGGTCGTCGAGCGAGACGGCGTCCAGGACCTGCTGATTTTGCGCCTGCTGTTCGGCGGTCGTCACGTAGTAGTTGAGCCCGTCGACATACGGCGCATAGCGGCTCACGATATAGACTGTGTCACCGATGCGCCGACTTTCGACAAATACCCCATCGATCCTGGCATCCACTTCGAGCGTGGGCTGGCCCACATCGCTGACGTCGTAGACCTGGTAGCCGAGTTGCTCGGGCGCCCATATCGCCACGTCCGCCCAGCGCTCGCCGTAACTGCCGTAAATCGATTCGCTGACGAGTGCGAACATGCGATCTTCCGCAAGGTACATGCCCTGCACTGACACGTTGTCCTCGAGCGGGATTATGCCGGCCGGCGTTGCCGACCCGTTGCCGGGGTCGGTCGCGAGTATGCGTATCGAACGCACGGGATCGTTGCCGGTGTTCGCGGCACCGTCATCGGAGGCGGCATCGAGAATGAAGCAGCAATTGAAGTAGCGCCGCGGTGCGACGAACAGGTGCGAGCCGTCGTAGCGAACAGCGTCGAACTCGTCGACGCTCACTTCCTGCGTGTACGTTCCGGTGTAATTGCCGCGCGACTCGGCGCCCGCTGCACTGTCCGCAGCGGCCAGCTGCGCTTCGCTGCTCAGCGTTGTCAGGGCAGCCTTCAGCGATGCCTCGAACACAGCGGCATCCGTGACCTGGCTCAGCAGGCCGACCGGAGCCTCCTCCGGCGCGTTATTCGGCGCAGCAGAATCGGACGAGCCACCGCAGCCCGCGACCAGCAGGAAAACACAGACGACAAAAACACTTGGGAATCGGTTCATTTGATCACGTCCTGCACTGGTCATACGTTGATTCTATCGCCGCCTGTCGGAGCTGTCCCGTGGGTTTTTACCTAACGGGCCATAATGAGGTCTGACCCCATGTACCTGGTCGAATAATCAAATAAGTTGGTGCCCGGCACCGTGAGCTGAGCCGCTGGCCGGCACGAAAAACCACTTGACAATTTAGTTGCATGGCTCAATTATATAGTTGAGTGAGTCAACTAAGGAGCAGTGCGATGAAGGAGGCACCGACACATACGGCCGTGCGCGAGGGTTATGCACGCGTTGCCACGGAAAAGAGACGCTGCTGCGGGCCGACTGGCGGCGGCCCCACCACTGATGTCGATATCGCGAAGCAGATCGGCTATTCCGACACTGACCTGGCCGGACCTGCGGCCACCGGGAACCTCGGCCTTGGTTGCGGCAATCCGACGGCAATCGCGAATCTGAAGCCGGGTGACGTCGTTGTTGATCTTGGGTCAGGCGCCGGGTTCGATGCGTTGCTTGCCGCCGAGAAGCTCGGCAGCGACGGGCGTTTCATCGGCGTCGATATGACGCCGGAGATGCTGGCGCGCGCACGCACCAACGCCGTGAATGCAGGCTACGCGCGGACGGTCGAGTTCCGTGAGGGCTTGATCGAGGCGCTGCCCGTCGCATCGGAGTCGGCGGACGTCATTATTTCCAACTGCGTCATCAACCTGAGTCCGGATAAAGCGACAGCGTTTCGCGAAGCGTTTCGCGTATTGAAGCCAGGCGGCCGGTTGGCGATCAGCGACATCCTGCTTACCGAGCCATTGCCGCCCGAGGTTGCACGGAGCGTCGCTGCGCTGATCGCGTGCGTCGCCGGTGCGGATACAGAAGAAGTCTACGTGGGACACATCCGGGACGCCGGCTTTGTCGACATCGAGATGCAGCGACGACCGGCTGCGGAAATATTCGACGGTGCCACGGATGATCCGGTCGTCAGCGCGGCGATCGCGGATTTTGGGGTCGAGCGCGCGAGGCAGGTTGCGGGGACCATCTTTAGTTACACGATTCAGGCAAAGAAACCATGAGCACGCTCGTCGCTGACGTGGTCGCGTTCTGTCGAATGTTCGCGATGATGGAGCGCGATCAAGTCTGCTGTGGCACCGTGACGGTCGCGCAGTGCGTGGTCCTGCAGACGCTGCTGGAAGGCACCTGGGACGCATCGACCCTCGCCAGCCAGGCGCGCGTAACAAAAGGGGCGATGACGCGGCTGCTCGATGGGCTGGAGTCACGCGGATTCGTCGAGCGGCACCAGGACCCGGCCGATGGCCGCCGATGGCTGATCGAGCTGACCGCTACCGGCATGAAAGAAGCAAGACGGCTCGCCGGCACAACTGAAAACGCGGTCGCCCTGATCATGTCGCAGATGCCGAAGGACAAGCGCAAATCCGCGGCGGCCATGATCGCCGACCTGCGCAAGGCGGCCGAAGAAGTACGCGACCAGATCGACCGTTGCTGACGCAAAGGACGAACCCGGAAAACGGGTCTGTCCCCTATTTGCGTTAAACTACTTCGATGCAACAACGGTCCTGGCAAACCCCGAGCACGCTTCTTGTCCTGATGTCGATCGCAATGCCAATCGCTTTCAGCACGTGGACAGTGCTGCTCAATAACTTCGTTGTCGAAAGGGCCGGCTTTACCGGCGTCGAGATCGGCATTCTGCAAAGCCTTCGTGAAGTACCGGGGTTTCTCGCGTTTACGACGGTGTTCGTATTGTTGATTCTCAAAGAGCAGACGTTTGCCGTCATTGCCCTGGCACTCCTGGGTGTTGGCGTTGCTCTGACCGGTTTTTTCCCGCATGCGATCGGCCTTTATCTGACCACCGTGTTGATGTCCATCGGATTCCATTACTTCGAGGTCGTCAAACAATCCCTGGCATTGCAGTGGTACAAGAAAGCTGAAGCACCGCAGGCCCTGGGGAAGCTAATTTCCGTAGGCTCGATTACCTCCCTGGTCGTGTACGCGACGTTATGGGTCCTGCTGGCGCCTCTCGGACTGGACTACGTCTGGCTTTATCTGCTCGCCGGCGGCGTCTGCTGTTGTTTCGCCATATTCATGGCTTTCGGTTTTCCACACTTTAAAGCAGAATATAAACAGACCAGTTCACTGGTATTGAAAAAGCGCTATTGGCTTTTTTACGCGCTGCAGTTTTTCTCCGGCGCCAGGCGGCAGATCTTCATGGTCTTCGCCGCCTTCCTGATGGTCGAAAAATTCGGCTACTCGGCGGCGCAGGTGACGACCCTGTTTTTGATCAACTACGTATTCAACTGGTTATTCGCCGAAAGAATCGGTGGTCTGATCGGCAGAATAGGCGAACGCATGGCACTGACGATTGAGTACGTTGGCCTCGTCGTTGTTTTTACCGCCTACGCGTTCGTCGAGAATCCGTACGTTGGCGCGGGATTGTATGTCATCGATCATATGTTCTTTGCCCTGGCCATCGCGATCCAGACGTATTTTCAAAAGATCGCGGACCCTGAAGACATCGCGAGCTCTGCGGGCGTCTCATTTACAATCAACCACATCGCCGCGGTGGTTGTGCCTGCGGCACTTGGGCTGGTGTGGATCATCTCGCACTCGGCGGTATTCCTGATCGGTACCGGTTTCGCTTTGTGTTCGCTGCTACTATCGCAGAATATTCCCTTCCGGCCCGTCGAGGGCAATGAAGTCAACTGGGGACGCGTCCGGTCAAGCGCGTGAACGGTAAGGTGGATGGCGCTGTTGCAATCGAAACGCGCCATCGGTTTCCTCCGGCTTGTTTGAGTTGCCGGCCAGTCGATTTTGTGAATTGTCGCACGTACGCCACAACTCATACTCTGTAACCTCAAGATATTACTTAATCTTCTTCTTACGATCAGGCAATTTTAATGCGACATCAAAAGAGCGCTACCGCAGGCTTCACCCTCATCGAAACCCTGATCGCGATGGCCATAGTTGCCATCCTGATGGTCATGGCGCTTCCCGCGTATCACAGCTACGGCGTTCGAGCCAAAGTCGCTGAATGCATCAACCTGGCGGCAGCTCCGAAGATCATCGTAGCGGAAGCGCTGTTATCCGGTCGCGGCGTTGACTTTGAGTTCTCGCAGACGCGGAATTGCGACAGTCTGCAGATTGCCGACGACGGATCGATCGTGATGCAGACTCGCGACACCGGCGCATCGACAGATCCGCTCCTGCAGCTCGTGCCGAGCATGGGCCCCGGCGGCGGCTCCACTCTGAATTGGGAGTGCCAACTCGTGGCCGGTAAGTCCACGCACGTTCCGGCTGAGTGCCGCAACAGCGGTACGCTGGCCAACATCGGCGATGCCAATGTCAATGGCGCGTCGGCGGGTGGCAGCAGCAGCGCATCCTCGAGCAGCAGCGCATCCACTGGCGAGTCCTCCGGCAGCAGTTCCTCCGGCAGCGGTTCGTCAGGTAGCGGTTCGTCGGGTAGCGGTTCGTCGGGGAGCGGCTCCTCCGACACCGGTTCTTCCGGCAGCGGTTCGTCGGGCAGCGGCTCTTCCGACACCGGTTCTTCCGGCAGCGGTTCGTCGGGGAGCGGTTCCTCCGACACCGGTTCTTCCAGCGGCGGTTCGTCGGGGAGCGGTTCCTCTGACACCGGCTCTTCCAGCGGCGGTTCGTCGGGGAGCGGTTCCTCCGACACCGGTTCTTCCGGCGGCGGTTCTTCCGGCGGCGGCCTCGGCAGCACCGAGGCGCCCGGAAGCACTAAAGAGGACTGCCCGTTCCTCAAGAAGAACGGTAAACCGGACAAGAAGAAGTGCGAGGAGGCCGGCTATACCTAAGCCGGGCGCCGATTAGTCCCCTAATATGGGGACAGACCCTCCTTTAGTAATGGTCTGTCCCCTTTTACGTTAATGGGGTCTGTATCCCCTTTTTTCCGCGTCTTTCCGACTGTGGCAGGAACGTATTAATAGTTGAACCCACCCTCAAATGTGAACGGTGTCCCGTCGATTCGCGGTGATCATTGCTACGATAAGTTTCCATAACTACATTGAATCGACGGGAACCCGCGTCGCTTATATGTCTCTGCTGCAGCGAAAAATTGACGTCTCCGGCCTCCGGGTCGGCATGTACGTGTCGGAGCTCGATCGCCCGTGGCTCGAAACCCCGTTCCTGTTCCAGGGATTTTTCATACGCAGCAAGAACGAGATCGATGAATTGCACGAACATTGCGAATTCGTCTACATCGACCTCGAACAATCCCTTATCGCTGCAAACCAACCCCATGCTGCGGATCCTTCGCAAAATGCAGACAAGGCGCTATCCGCATCACGTGCCCGCCGCAAACGTGGTTTCTGGCAGTGGCTGCTGCAGCTATTTGGACGAAAGCAGCAGGTGACTGCTGCTGCGCCGTCGAAGCCCGGTGAGTATTACAAGGACACCGTCAGCGTAGCTGACGAGTTGGTGGTTGCAAAATCCTTACACTCCACTTCTGTGCACCGCCTGGTAGACGTACTCAATAGTGTCCGGCAAGGCGCAACGCTGCGTGTGCCGGAGCTCGATATTGTCGTTGATGGAATGGTCGACAGCGTGCTTCGTAACAGCACCGCAATGGCATTGCTCGTACGAATGCAGGAAATCGACGATTACACACACGCGCATTCGCTGGCGACGTCGATGTGGTCACTAATTTTCGGTCGTCACCTCGGACTGGACCGGCAATCGCTGAAATTACTGGGTCTCGGCGGCTTACTTCTCGACGTAGGTAAAACAAAGCTGCCACTACAGTTACTGCAATCGACAGGCAAATTGACCGGCGTTGCAATGACGCATTTACGAAGTCATGTTCAGTTAGGCGTCGATTTGCTGCGCGCTTCCGATTCCATCGATCAAAGAGTACTCGACATGGTAGCGACGCATCACGAGCGATTCGATGGCTCCGGATACCCCAAGGGTTTGCACGGCAATCAGATCCCGGTGTTCGGCAGGATTGCAGGCATCGTCGATTCTTATGTCGCCATGTCCAGCAACAGACCGTACGCCGAGGCGATGTCTTCCTATGACGCGATGAGAGAGTTCAAGTCGTTAGCAGACAAAAGTTTCCAGGCTGAACTCATTGAGCAGTTCATACAGGCTATCGGAATCTTCCCTGCCGGGACGCTGGTCGAACTGAGCACTAACGAAATCGCCGTTGTCCTGAAAGAGCACCGTAGCAGCAGGCTGTTGCCGGAGGTGGCTATCATTCTCGACGCCAACAGAAATAAGCTCGAAGACTTCCGAATCGTCGATCTCGCCGATCAACCGGAGGAAAAAATTGCCACGACGGGCGTATGGATCAAGCGCGGCCTCAATCCCGGCGAGTTCGATATAAACCTCGAAGATTACTTCGTGTAACAGCTGATGGAAGCATTCAAACTCATCAAAACCGGGCACAGCGAGCTCGAGCGAGAAATCGATCATTTCATGCGGTCAAGTGCCACGGCGTTTTCTATTTTCATGGTCGACGTCGGTGACGTCGAAAAAGTATTTGTGAAATCTGGCTACGCTGCCAGCCGTAAGGTGTTTTCGGAGATCGAGAAGTCATTGCAGAGCATTTGCAGACGGCAGGACCGTCTTCACCGCATTGGAGACAACACATTTTGTCTTTTGTTTTCCGACGTGCAAAAGTCCGGCCAAGTCATTCTTGCGGCGGAAAAATTAGGCCGCGTCCACTCGCAAACCGTCGATCGATTTGATCCGTTACTGGGCTCCATGTTGCGAATCGGAATTGTTCGCGACAGGGACGACGCGGACGATGCCGCCAGTCTCATCCACAAAGCCAGCGTTGCACTGGAATCGGCGCGCAGGACTGAGCAGCCCTACGTAATCTTTTCGCAGACTATGGCCATAAAGATGGCCGACAACTGGAATCTGCAGGAAGATCTGGCCCAGGCCATCGACGATGGTGCTCTTGAACTCTATTTTCAGCCGAAGTTTGAAATCGCGACCCGCCGTCCCTGTGGTGCCGAAGCGCTGCTGCGCTGGAACAGCGAGAAGCACGGTCCGGTTTCGCCGGGCGTGTTCGTGCCGCTTGCCACCGAGATAGGGTTGATGCAGGAACTCACCCGGTTTGTCTTCATGACAGGCATACGAAACGCCGCCGAGTGGCCAGATATCGGCCATCGGCTCGGACTGGCGGTCAACCTGGAAGCGATTTCTTTGCAGCATGCGGAGACCGTGGATATCTTGTCCAATGCGGTGTCTATTTGGGGCGGCGACAATTGTGACCTGACTGTCGAGGTTACGGAAAGTACGCTCGTGACAGATTGCGACTCCAACTTCGAACGTCTCAGCGCGTTGCGGGCGGCCGGTATCGGTGTTGCAATCGATGATTTCGGCACGGGCTATTCATCGCTGTCCTACTTCAGGACTATTCCGGCAACGGAAATAAAGATCGATCAATCTTTTACGTCGAACATGCTCGAATCGAAACGTGACCGCCACCTGGTCGAAGCCATCATCTGGTTAGCCCATCAATTCGACATGACAGTCGTCGCCGAAGGTGTCCAGAACTCGGCCGAGATCAAGCTGCTCACTGCCTTGAAATGTGACGTCATCCAGGGGTTCTACTTCTCGGAAGCCCTGCCCCACGATGAATTCTGCAAATGGTTGTCCCGCTACCGCCCCAAGAGAGGCGAGTTCAACATTCTTCAGTGATTCGACCTGCGGAAAGGCGCCGCTTTGTCGCGTCCTTGTAACCCGTACATCCGCTGCAATGTCTTCGTCTGAAACAAGAGTGCCGAACCGAGCGTGATGACGATAACAACGCCCAGGATCGCGGTCATCCTCGCGGTCGGCGCACCTTGCGCCATGCGTAATTGCATGAGCTCGTAAAGGGTATGCATCCATTCGAGCGCGCCTAAAACCAGCGCCACCTGGATGAGTCGCGCAACCCAGGCCCTGCGTAGAAAGACAAGACCAATTAGCACGAGCGACGCCGCTACGCCGATGACGTTGCCGTAGCGCATGAAGTGTGCGCCAAGTATGGCGATGCTTAGCACGACGGGCGCAAGAAAAAGTACTTTCATATCAGTTTCGCGCCACGGCAAGAATGATCTGCAGCGGCATCAGGTCTGGTTGCGCGATGAGTATACCGTTTCGGCCATCGAGGACGAAAATAACAGCACAGACCGACTGCTAGAACGCCATACCAAACTGCAACGCCACCCCGCGAGACCGACTGCCGTCCAGGTAGGCAACGTCGGCCGCGAAGCGTTTCCAGAGCGTGCCGACGCCGACAGATACCGCGCCGCGCCGGCTGCCGTTGACGTCGTGGCGATAGCCCGAGCGTAAGCGCAGCCACGGTTTAACGACCCATTCGGCACCGATCGCCACTTCATGTACCCCGTTGATGCCGGCCAGTGGCTGGCTCGTGACGAGGTCGGCATCGGCCCCGAACTGCCAGTCACCCCGCTGGTAACTGACACCAACGCGTGGTCTCGGCCGGAGCTTCAGCCGGGTTCCGGCGGTCGTTTCGTAGTCGTGGGGAATAATGTCCTTGATCGCCACACCAACCCGCCACCCGTTACCGAAGTCCTTGACTGCCCCGAGATCGAAATTGATCGCGCTATCCCGTTCTTCGCTCCTGTCAAAATCGACTCTGTCATTGTCCAGGCGCTGCAAATCTTCGAACGTTCTCACGTTAACGGCTTTGAAAGTCCAGCCCGCCGCAATCTTCTGGCCAAGGAACTCAACCTGGTGCGCCGATGCAACGCCGATCTCGATTATCGTTACGCCCGCCGCGGCAACGGACGAACTGTAGCTACCCTGCGGATCAATGAGCGCGCCGTTGGCATCGAACAGCTCCGGTCTCGCCTGGCCCTCGGCACCATTGCTGGCGACAAATAACAGTCCCTCTTCGTAGGCGTTTAACAAATCCAGATCTGCACTTGTGATCGTCGCCGTGCCACTTGCCAATACGCGGCCGCCCAGGAAAAATCCGGCCCCGACAAACTTGCCCGGTTCGCTGAGCGAAGTACCGACGTAGGCGTCGATAAACAGCTCCCGGTCCGAAATGCTTTGCAGGGCACCGCGCAAATCGGCACTGATGTTTGCGACTTCACGCGCCGTGGTTGGATCCTGCGCACCGTTAAACGCCGCGACAGAGCGCGTCAACGCATTGTGCAGGTCATCACTGTAGATGTTCTCCGCATCAATAACTGCTCGGGC
>Ga0316201_10003473_pt1 | contig 11617 bp, 13 predicted proteins | sample CS6wburrow_MG_FD_204516 | JGI IMG/M metagenome (GOLD analysis project Ga0316201, IMG submission 204516) | Coastal sediment microbial communities from Delaware Bay, Delaware, United States - CS-6 worm burrow | ecosystem: Environmental > Aquatic > Marine > Coastal > Sediment | place: USA... | reverse complement strand
TCCGGGTGGCTATCGATTCATCGACTACCTCAAGGTCGGCGTGCCGCTGACGATCGTCGTCTTTGTCACCGTCATGGTGCTATTGCCGATCCTGTGGCCGCTCGTGCCGGTATAGAGAGCCAGGAATTATGAGCAAGAGAATTGTTATCGCAGGTGCCGGGCACGCCGCCGGCCAGGTCGTCGCAAGCCTGCAGCAGCACCCGTTTGATGGACAGATTGTGCTCGTTGGTGACGAGCCCTACCTGCCGTACCAGCGCCCGCCCCTGTCGAAGAAATTCCTGGCCGGAGAAATGCCGGCGGAGCGCCTGTACGTCAAGCCGGCCAGCTTCTATGAGGACGCGGGAGTAGAGCTGCACCTCGATACACAAATCGAGGCGCTCGATCGCGACGCCAGGCGCCTGGTCGTGGCCAATGGCGATTCGATCTCCTACGATGTACTCATTCTTGCACTGGGTGCGCGAGTGCGTCGTCTTCCTGTCGACGGTGCGGACCTCGATGGCGTGCACTACCTGCGCAACATTGTCGACGTGCAGGCAATTCGCGCCGAGCTCGAGAAGGGTCGCCGCCTGGTCATTATCGGTGCCGGCTATATCGGACTCGAGGTGGCCGCCGTGGCCAGGCAGGCCGGGCTGGATGTAACCGTCATCGAGATGGCGGACCGCGTCATGAGCCGCGTCGTGTCGCCCGAGATCTCCGACTACTTCCAGATCGAACACGCCAACCAGGGCGTGAAGCTGCGCCTGTCGACGGGCGTGGACAACATTACCGGCAAGAAGCACGTGAAATCCGTTACGACATCCGACGGAGACGAAATACCGGCTGACGTGGTCGTCATCGGCGTTGGGATCGAGCCCAACACCAGTCTCGCCAGCGGGGCCGGCCTCGACGTCGACAACGGCATTGTCGTCGACGACCATTGCCGCACCAGTGACCCAGACATCTATGCGATCGGCGACTGCACCCGGCATCCCAATGAAATATACGGCCGGTCACTGCGGCTCGAATCGGTGCACAACGCACTCGAGCAGGCCAAAACTGCGGTTGCCAATATCTGCGGCACCGATACGGCTTACAACCAGGTACCGTGGTTCTGGTCGGACCAGTACGATTTGAAATTGCAGATTGCGGGGCTGTCCGAGGGTTATGACGACGTTGTAATTCGCGGCAATCCGGCGGAACGCTCGTTTTCCTGTGTTTATCTCAGAGAGGGTCGGCTGATCGCCGTGGACGCAATCAATGCGCCGCGCGACTTCGTGCAGTCGAAGCAGTTGATTGCCGATGGCGCCATCCTGGATGCCGACCGGCTCGCCGACAGCGAGGTAACGCTGCAGGAACTGGCCAGCTAGTTCGCGGCGCTGCCCGCTGCCGATTCGGGAAGTGCGATCAACAGGCGTCCTTCCGCGGAAATAAAGCCATGATCGCTGGAGAAGGCGTCCACCGAAAGGGACTCCACGGCCTCCATCTCGAGCCCCGCAAAGCGGCCTGATGAGCCACTCGCTGGGGCCGTACCCAGTGCGCCAGGCCCCGCCGTCAGGTTGCCAAGCCAGCGCCCGCGCCAGCTGTTGGCGCTGCTGCGCCAGGCCGGAAAAGCAACGTTCTGCAGGAATGGCCAGTAGTTCTCGGTCTGCTGAATGAACATGCTGCCGTTGCCAGGCAAAAAGATATACCAGACGCTATCGACGATCGCATCGCCGTTGAACAACCTGGAGCTTTCTGACAGCGACGACACCTTCACGCCAACTCCGGCTACGCGGCTACGTGCATCGTGCAATAACGAGACCATCGCCGAAGTCTGGCGGATAGGCGCCTCCCATAATTGCAGCACCTTTGCAGGATGCGGATCGTGCATCGATTCACCGTCGTTCGTGAAGACAATGGACTCCGCGGGCACAACCGAGTAATTCAGGCTGATGACCTGCGCATCGGTGACGGACAGGGGCGACAATCCACGATCGGTAACGAACGGGTTGTAGACCAGGACCAGGCCAAAGAGGATGACACCGACGAGCATGCCGAGTAGCAACGAGGCAATGTGCTTCATTGGTCGTACCCCTCGACGTCCGCATCGGCAGGCAAGTCCGGCTCCTGAAGTTCGCCGACGTAAGTCGTACGTAACTCGATGCGGCCCAACGGTGCGTCCTCATCGTCTGAGTCATTGGCGACCCAGCGCTCGCCCATCATGCCGCTCAGCGGGGCAAACTCGCGCGAGCCCGAACGAATCCGGCCAAGGCGAAAACCGTTCTCCCGCGGCACCGCTTCCATATTGACGAATAGCGAACCGCGAGCCGGCAGGTGCAACATCCAGTCGATCACTGTCTCGCCGTCGAGACGCGCTGCCGTGCGGACCGCGACGCCAACGACCGAGTCCCGGGCATTGCGGATCTTGAACATCTCGGTGCGAACATTGGCCAGCACCTCGTCTTGTGGCCAGTTGAGTCCCGGCGGCACCGGAACGCCCTCGCCCTGCCTGCCCGTCATTACGCGGTCCATGGGGATATTGATATGAAACGACTCTACGTTGCCGCCATTGGGCGCGACGGTAACGATCGATGCTGCACGCTCCTGATCCACTGCCGGGAACGCGTACAACGCGCCGGCGGCGGCCAGGACGCCGAGCAAGATGCCGAGAATAAAAGTCCTGATCACTGCTTAACCATCGTTTCGCCCGCCAAATCAGGCACATGCGGAGAAGTTTAGTTAAATTGCCCATGGCGTCCTACTGCATAAAGCCGGATTTGTGACGAAGCGCACAGGAAAGTGGCCCGATCAGCGCTCAACAGGCCCGAAAATAGCTCTGCAGATAGTCATCCAGGGAGATGTCGTCCGCCGCTTCAATGCCTTTCTGGCGCAGTACGGAAGACGCGGCTTCGTCCGCCAGCACCGCGGCACGCGCACCACTGAGCGGTGCGATCGACGCAAAATAGTTGCGGTGACGAACTGCAGTCTCAAGAGCGAAGTCGAAGAAGCTGCTACCCGTTGTCTCGAGTTCGTTAATAATGCGCCCCGAGGGTGTAGCGCCCGGATTTTCAACACAGCTATGAAGTTGCTGGACGGCGGCCGAATAGTTGTCGCCATCGCGATCGATAACCTCGGCCACAGCCTGCACACCCTCGAGTATTTCGCTGGCCCAGGCCTGCAGGCCAATCTCGCCCCCGTCTCGCCGCAGCGCCAGTTCAGGTTCTCGCCCGCGCGTCGCCGTCTCCTTGTGGTTCCACGTGATCTCGTCGAGCTCGCTCGCCGAAATCTTCGGACTGTCCTGCAGCAGGCAATAGATCAGGAAGGCTTCGATGAATCGCATCGTGTTCTGGCTGATGCCCGCTGGATCGAACATGCTCGTATCAAGTGAGCGCACTTCGACGTACTCGATCCCGTCGCGGCGCAATGCCGCTGTAGGCTGCTCGCCGGAGCGCGTCACCCGCTTGGGCCGTACAGGTGAGTAGTATTCGTTCTCAATCTGCAGCGAATTCGCATTGAGCTGCCGATATCGGCCGTCCACCTTGACGCCGATTGCCTCATACGCTGGCTCCAGCGTGTTGATCGCCTTGCTGAGGTCGCTCACGTACTCGTCCAGGCTATTAAGCGAAATTTTGATTCGCGACTGGTTCTTGTTGCTGTACCCGAGATCGCTCATGCGCAACGAGGTCGCCCAGGGTTCAAACCAGGTGCCGGCGTTGAGCGCCTCCAGGCTGGACTCGGCCGCAAACGACCTGCACACGGCCGGCGAGGCGCCGAACAGGTACAGGATGATCCACCCCATACGCCGGACATTGCGAATCATCGCGAGGTAATGCTCGGAGCGAAAATCCTTGAGGCCGAGATCGCTCGCAAGCACCTCCTGGTACACGGGCCAGAATGGCTCCGGCAGCGAGTAATTGAAATGCACGCCGGCAATCAACTGCATTTCCCTGCCATAGCGGTGCCCGAGACCGCGCCGATAGATCGTCTTCATGCGCCCGACGTTGGAGTCTCCGTAGCGCGCCAGGGGAATCTCCCGATCCGACGGAATTCGGCACGGCATGCTCGCGGTCCACAACAGCTCATCACCGAGGTGCCCGTAAGTGAATTGGTGAATGTCGCAAATGCAGCGCAACGCCTCCCAGGTGGTGGCGAACGCCGGCGTCACGAACTCGAGCAGCGCCTCTGAGTAGTCCGTTGTTATATAGCGATTGGTCAGGGCGGAGCCGAGACCGGCGGGATGCGGCGTCATCGCCAGCAAACCATCCGGACTGACGCGCAGCGACTCCTTCTCCACGCCCTTGAGGCCTCCGTAGAGAACGTCACCGCCTTTGCTGATAACGTCACTGAGGCGTTTCTCGAACCCCTGCTGCAATTCCAGTCCTTCGCCGGCGGCCCGTCCGCCGGGCCAGCATGCTGTTTTACCATAACCGTCGCGACGCGTCCGACCTGGATGGACGGTGTTTGCTATCCTCCGAAGCATGAGAATCGCAGCTGCACTCGTTGTCGTCCTGGGCCTGTTCCTGGCCAGCGCGCCCGCACACGCATTTCGCTGCGGCAACCGCATCGTCGCCGAAAACATGCACGAGGCTGAAGTGCGGCGAGCCTGTGGGGCGCCAACGACGATGCGCCACATTGGCCGCACCCTGCGCAGCATTAACGTTCCGATCCGCAGCCGCTCTCATGCCGGTTGGACCTTCAGCCGCTACCCGGGCTATGAATTTGCGCAGGAAGTGATCGTCACCGAGTACGTTTACAATCTCGGGCCACGCAAGCTCATGCGCCGTCTCGTCTTCGAAGGTGGCGTTCTCGTTTCGATTGAATCGCTTGGCTACGGGTACCGCGAAACGTAGACTCACCCACATGAACCAATCCAAACTGCGACGCTTCCGGGACCAGGTTTCCGGTGCACCCACACTGATCAACGAAGGCTGCAAAATCACCGGTGTCATATCGGGCAGTGGCGATTACCAGGTCAGCGGCGAAATAGACGGTGACTGCGAGGTTGACGGCACCGTGTCATTGGCCCGCAGCGGCTACTGGCAGGGAACGATCAGCGCAACGCACGTCGTGATCTCGGGCCACGTGGAAGGCGACATAATCGCTGGCGGCAAGGTCGAGATCTCAAACACGGCGCGCATTACAGGCACGGTAACGGGTGAGGCTATCGCAGTCGCCGAAGGGGCCGTGGTCGAGGGCCAGATGAAGACCACGGGGCAGCCCCAACCGGTCGGATTTGTCGAAAAACGCGACGAGGACGACGGTTAAGGCCGCAAAAACCGGCCGAAGTGGGGCCTTAGTGCTAAAATCATCGTTATTCCCGGCCGAATAATAACGATGACATGACCGGCAGCAGGTTTCCGCGGGTTCTTCTCTACACAATGGTGCTTGGCGCTATTGCGTCGGTCGTCATGTTATCCCTGTTCTATGGCCAGTTCCGCTCGCTCGCCTCGCAGTTAGAGACGGCCAGTTACAACGAGTACCGGGCCGTTGTCGTGGCAAGCTTCGCACAGCGTGCGAGATCCGACCTGCACATCGTTGTGTACGCCCTTCCGGAAGACATTGCTGCCGCGGACGAAGCTGCGCTCAACGAAGTACTCAACGACGCCATGAGGACCAACGTGAAGCTCAACGGACTGCGACTGAGCCTGCACTCGGGCGGTTCCTGGGCGACCGGCCAAGCCCCCGCGACTGGCGAGGATCGGGGAGCGCGGTGGCTGGAAGATCAGCTGGTGGTGTCGTACCCCGTGATGCGCAATCGAGCCGAGATCGGGCGGGTCTGGGGCTCGTTCGGTCTCGCGACCCTACAGTCGGAGCTCGATGCCTTTGCGGCCGAGCTGCAGGCTGAGGAAGCAGCCAGCCGCCGTCTCAGTTACCTGTGGATCGGCGGTGGCACGATTGCGATTCTGCTGCTCTGCGGCGGTGTCGTCTGGCTAAGCGCACGTGACCAGACACGGCAGATTCGTAAGCTCAAGACGCAGGTCGAGAAATTCCGCGACGCCGACTTTGGCGAACGGCTACCCGTGTCGCGTGACGATGAACTCGGCGCGCTGGCCAGGGTATTCAACGACATGCGCGACAGGTTGCGTACGACTACGCACTCCCGCGATTACGTTGACAGCATCCTGTCGGGAATGAACGAGGCCATCATCGTCACGACCGACAAAGGCCTCATCAAGCGTGTTAACGCCGCGACGATCCATTTACTCGGTTACGACGAAGACGAACTGATGGGTACATCAATCGGCTTAGTCATCGACCCGCAAAAGAGCGGCTCGCTCGCCGATGAGAGTCCCTCCGGGCTGCCCCGGGATGCCGTTTTCCGAAGCAAGTATGGCGAGAGGATCCCGGTTTCCTACACGTGCTCGGTTGTCACCGGCGACGACAACGGCGGCGGCGACCGGATCTATGCCGCCCAGAACATTACCGAGAGACGTCGGGCCGAGAAGCGCATTCGTTATCTCGCGCGCATCGATCCACTGACGAAAATCCCGAACCGGATGCAGTTCCAGCACCTGCTGCAACGCGGCATCGCCCGGGCCCGCCGCGCGGGCAAACCGCTATGCCTGTTCTATGTTGACGTAGATCACTTCAAGGAGATCAATGACACATTCGGACACCTCGCCGGCGACATGACGCTTGAAACCGTTGCCGAACGCCTGAGCGCGACGCTGCCGAAGCACTCTGTCATCGGGCGCCTCGCGGGCGACGAATTCGCCGTGTTCATCAGCGGACTCGGTCCCGATAAAGAAACGAAGATCAACAAACTGGCGCAGAAGATCCTCGACCGCCTCGCCGACCCGTTCTTCGTCCAGGGCCATGAGGTGTTCATGACGGCCAGCATGGGTATCGCCTACTACCCCAGCGACGCACCCAATGTAATTGACCTGATCCGCAACGCGGACGCTGCCCTGTACAGCGCAAAGAAGAGTGGTGGCAGTGCTTTCGCGTTCTATGTGCCGGCGATGAACGAGGCCTCAGTAGAGCGACTTATGACCAAGAGCAGGCTCAAGCGCGCATTTGAACGCGACGAGTTGCTCGTGCATTACCAGCCCAAGTACAACCTCGAGACCGGGGAAGTATTCGGTGCCGAGGCACTGGTGCGCTGGGAGTTGCCGGACCGTGGATTAATCCTGCCGTCAGATTTTATTCCGCTAGCGGAAGAGACCAGCCTGATCATCGAGATTGGTGAATGGGTACTCGACAAAGTCTGCGAGGACTTTCGTGTATGGCAACGCAGTGTCGGTTCGCCAGGACGCGTATCGGTGAACCTGTCACTGAAGCAATTACGACAACTGAACTTTATCAAGCGGATCGGTTCGATTCTGCGCAGCCATGAAGTATCGCCGACCTCACTCGAGCTCGAAATAACAGAAACGACGCTCATGGAGAATCCCGAGCGTACGATCAAGCTGCTGGAGCAACTGTATGGCCTCGGGTTGCATCTGGCGATCGACGACTTCGGCACCGGGTACTCGTCGCTGAGCGCACTTCAGCAGTTTCCGATCAGTACACTGAAAATCGACCGATCTTTCGTCCGCGACGTCATCAGTAACCCGGACGATGCCACGATTGTCGACACGATTGTCCAGATGGGCCGGAACCTGAATATGGATGTCGTGGCCGAGGGCGTGGAAGACGAGGCGCAGCTGAATTTCCTGCAAAAACTGGGCTGTACATACGCCCAGGGCCTGCTGTTCGGGGACCCGATGAGCGCTGATAACTATTTGGAATTACTGTTGGCGCAGGCCGAAGGTACAGACACGCACCGCGCTCTGTTTGCGTGAAGGGGCCTTTGTGCTTAAATGCCGAACCATGATTACAAAGAAATCAATCGCGGCCATCTCCGTAGCCGTGCTGTTGCTGGCACAGGGCGCCTATGCTTGCGACTATCCCGAGCGCCTGCGGGATATTCCGGACGGTAAAACCGCCACTCGTGACGATATGCTGGCCGGCAAGAAAGCTGTGGAGTCGTATCTCGGGAACATGGAATCCTACCTGTCCTGCATCGAGGCGGAAGAGGCGCAGGCCATGATCTCGCTCGGCGCCGTCAACGAAGAAACCAAGCGGCAGCGCAAGGGAACGTTCGACAAGAAGTACAACGCAGCTGTTGAGGAAATGAATCTCGTCGCCGAGGAATTTAACATCCAGTTGCGCGCGTTCAACGCGCAGAAGAAGTAGCGATTACTTCAGGCGGTCGATCTCGCTCCTGAGATCAGTCTTATCTTCTGTAACGATCCGCTCGAGAACGCGAATGCGCTCTTCGAGCCGTTCGATCTGTGCGAGTGTCTCCTCGAGCTCAGGATCACTTTCACGTTCCTTGTCTTTCATCTTTAGATACTTCTGAATCGTATCCGCCGTAAAAACAATGGCGACGATGCAGACAACATAAAACAGTGTGTTCATTTACGGCCCCTGTCTCTCAGAGTCGGCGGAATTCTTCGTCAAGTTCGTACCGTCTCGACGTAACGTATTTTTCTATTTTGGCGAGACGCTCATCCATTGACCGGTAGCGTTCGCGAACCTCGTCCGTGGTCGGCCTGGCGCGCAGGATTTCCTCGCGCAGCGCATTCTTGCGGCGTGTCTCGTAGTCCGACTCACCGTAGACGCGCGATGAAGCAGCGGGGATCAGCAATACCGCGCCCAGGTAGGCAATCAGGGCAAAGGGAAACGCGAACAGGAAGGCCATGACGCACAGGAAGCGGGTCACACAGAGGTTGAACCCGAGGTAGGTGGAGAGCCCCGCGCAAACACCGCCGAGCTTGGCCCGGTCTGTGTCACGGTACAAACGGCGTCCCGAAGTACCTGCAAATGTGCTCATGAATGCCTCCTGTGGTCACGGCGATAGGTGCGCCAGAATTCATACTCATTCCTGCTTCCCGAGTATACGAGCGGCTTCTCCCTGATAAGCAGGGTCAGCGCGAGGTAGACGGCGGCCGTCAGCCAGAACATCAGGGCCAGGCTGATCACCGCAATGATCCGCACCATACCAATATTGAAGTTGTAGCGGTCGGCAATGCCGGCACAAACGCCGAATATCCAGCCGTTCTCGCGGTCCCGGTAAAAACCTCGCAATGGGCCATAGTCAATATCCCACGTATCTCGATTCATTTAGTCCGCCTCCGCGACCCGTTCCTGTTCCTTTTCTCCGGCCACGCGTGCCTTGAGTTCGCCAAGTTCCCTGTTCACCGACTCTTCGGCCTCGAGACTCGCGAATTCGTGGTTCAGATCCTTCGGCAGGCCAAGGTCGTAAGCTTCAACGCGTCCTTCAACGTCGTCAATGCGACGTGTGTATGCCTCAAAGCGCAACATGGCGTCGTCAATCTTGTGGTCGTGGATCTTCTTGCGCACTGCCAGGCGGTTATTCGCCGTCTTGTGGCGCGCCAGGAGGGCCTTCTGCCTTGTCTTGGCGTCCTCGAGCTTGGCTTCGAGCCGGGCAATGTCTTCGTTAAGCTTGGTCAGGCCCTCTTCGACCGCGAAATACTCCTGTTTGAAGGCGTCGACGGCGGTTGCCACCCGAGACTTCTCGACCAGGGCGGCCTTGGCCAGGTCTTCACGACCTTTGCGTATGGCCAGTTCGGCCTTGCTGTCCCAATCGTCTTTCTCGCTTTCCAGCGCCTCGATCTTGCGATTCAGGTCTTTCTTGTCGGCGATCGAGCGTGCCGCCGCGGAGCGAACCTCGACGAGTGTGTCTTCCATTTCCTGGATCATCAGGCGGACTATCTTTTCCGGATCTTCTGCCTTGTCGAGTATCGCGTTGATGTTGGAGTTCACGATGTCACTGAATCTCGTGAAAATACCCATGTCTTTTCCTCTTTACGGATGAAACCTGTCTGTATGACTGCAGCATTCGTGCCAGTTTTTCCGCTGTCGCTTAAGTTGACGATTTATAAGCAAAAATTGTCGAGACGAGGGGCTTCTCTCAGACGCCATATATGGTTTTTTTCGCTAACTATTCGTTTTTCTGGCTAAACTATGGCCTAATTTGCCTATGGCAACGTCCGCTGAATCCCAGCCGCTCATTGGCGAGGCCCCGGCATTCCTGGAGATGCTGGAGCACGTATCCCGTGCAGCGCCGCTGTCCAAGCCTGTCCTGGTGGTCGGCGAGCGCGGTACCGGAAAAGAACTGATTGCCTCGCGCCTGCATTTCCTCTCGGACCGGTGGGAGCAACGCGTGGTGAAGGTGAACTGCGCGGCCCTGACCGAGTCCATACTCGAGTCAGAGCTGTTCGGTCACGAAGCCGGCGCCTTCACGGGCGCCGCGAAGACACACATCGGACATTTTGAGCGCGCCGACGGCGGCACGCTGATCCTCGACGAACTTGCGACTATTTCGCTGCGCATGCAGGAGAAGATCCTGCGAACGATCGAGTATGGGGAAATTCAGCGTGTCGGCGGTAGCGAGACGCTGCAGGTCGACGTTCGAATCGTCGGTTCGACCAATGCCGACCTGCAGTCGCTCGCCGATCTGGGACAGTTTCGCAAGGACCTGCTCGACCGCCTGGCTTTCGACGTCATCACCGTGCCACCGTTGCGCGATCGCGTGGAAGACGTCCTGCCGCTGGCACATGCCTTTGCGATCAACATGGCCAGTGAACTGAAGTGGAGTTTCTTTCCGGGGTTCAGCGCCCGTGCAACGTCGGCGCTGCTGCGCAACAAATGGCCCGGCAACGTGCGTGAACTGAAGTTCGCGATTGAACGTTCAGTGTATCGATCGCAAGACCCGGAGCAGCCCATTGTCGATATCGTGCTCGACGCGTTCGATTCACCTTACAAGATTGCGGCACCTGCCGTTGGCGAGAAACCGGCGCTGCAGCGCCGCAAGGCGCCGCTGTTGCCAACGGACCTCAAGCAGCGACTTGTCGATACCGAGATTGACCTGCTCGAGAGCGCGCTCGAAAAAGCACGCTACAACCAGCGCATGGCGGCGGATTTGCTGGGACTTAGCTACCATCAGTTCCGCGGCAAGCTGCGCAAGTTCAAGATTGGCAGCAAGCCGGGAACGGTCTGATTCTGATCAGCTTTCGTCGCGATAGCGACGGACGTAAATGGCGGCCGTGGTCAACAGACCACAGACGATGATGCCTATCCAGGTATCGATACTGGAGAAGAACCGCCCGAGATCAATATGGGTCAGCAGGCTGATCATCTCTTCGCTCAGCTGAATGTTGTCCTCGTCGAAGAACTCCTCGACGTCCATGCCTGCCTGGAACAGCGGAATCTGCGCGCCACGGGCCCAGACCGCTTCCGCGAAATGACTGGAACGCAGGAAGATGCCCTCGATCAGCGGGATAAGGACGAGCGGCAGAAAGGCCACCATGAAGGGTGAGCGCTTCGTCCAGGCCGAGACGAACAGGAACCAGCCGAGAAACGGCGACATCCAGATAGCGCTCGCGTAGACCACGAGGATCGTTGCCATCCAGTTATCGAAGAATGGCACCGAACCCCAAACCAGGACACCGGCATCTCCGCCCTTGGTGGCGATCCAGATGCTCATGATGACGAGGTTCACGAGATGCGTAACGAGTATGCCCGCTATAGCAACGCCGGGAATTACGAAGATCGCAGTCAGCAACTTGGACAGCACGGTCTCTGCGTCGGTAACCGGCAGCGAACGCCAGAACAGGATGCTCTTGTCCTTGCGCTCGGCATACAGCGAATC
>Ga0316201_10003472_pt1 | contig 11618 bp, 9 predicted proteins | sample CS6wburrow_MG_FD_204516 | JGI IMG/M metagenome (GOLD analysis project Ga0316201, IMG submission 204516) | Coastal sediment microbial communities from Delaware Bay, Delaware, United States - CS-6 worm burrow | ecosystem: Environmental > Aquatic > Marine > Coastal > Sediment | place: USA: Delaware... | reverse complement strand
TATTAAGCCGTTTTACAAACCTTCTAACATTTACAAATGATTTATAAATTACTACCAAACCAGTTTTTCATTTTGTCCCACAAATTTTCCTGTGAAACGTGTGAAAAACCTTTACCCCCACTAAGTGCATTTTGTGCTGCCCCATAAAGCAACAAACCTACACCGGTTGAGTGAATAGGATTCTGAACCTCACCACTTAACCCACCAACATTGATTGGTGTACCAATTCTTACTGGCATGTGGAAAATTTCTTCCGCAAGTTCAACTGCTCCTCTAATCTTCGAAGATCCACCCGTCAGCACAATTCCTGCACCAATTCTTTCTTCGAAGCCACTCCGACGTAACTCCGCCTGAATCATCAGAAATAGTTCTTCATAACGCGGTTCAATTACCGATGCCAAAGTCTGTACCGACAAACCACGAGATTCGCGCTCACCTATTCCCGGCACTTCGATTACTTCATCTTCAGTCACCATCTGACGTAATGCATAACCATGATCAATCTTAAGTTTTTCAGCAAACTGTGATGTGGTTCGCACCGCGACAGCAATGTCATTGGTTACCTGATCACCCGCAACCGGAATTACTGATGTGTGCTGTATCGCACCTTCGAGGAAAATTGCGATATCACTGGTACCGCCACCGATGTCAACCATGCAGACACCGAGTTCTTTTTCGTCATTTTCAAGTACTGCGTAACTCGATGCGACTTGTTCCAGAATAATGTCGTCAACATCCAGACCGCAACGATCGACACATTTGATAATATTCTGTGCTGCACTTTGCGCCCCTGTAATCAGGTGAACACGTGCTTCTAAACGAACACCAGACATACCAACCGGCTCACGGATGCCTTCCTGCTGATCAATCACATAGCTTTGTGGTAACACGTGCAAAATTCGCTGATCAGCCGGAATCGCAACCGCTCTGGCTGCATCCATAACACGCTCAAGATCACTTTCGGTAACTTCTTTATCCTTGATCGCGACAATTCCATGCGAATTGAGACTTTGAATATGACTACCCGCTATGCCTGCATACGCAGAATTGATATTAACCCCGGCCATTAATTCAGCTTCTTCAACAGCTCTCTGAATTGCCTCAATCGTAGAGTCAATATTGACCACTACACCTTTTTTCATGCCGCGAGAAGGATGTTTACCGATTCCAATGATTTCCACACCACCATCAGCGTTGATCTCACCTATCAAAGCAACAATCTTTGATGTTCCAATATCCAAAGCAACTACCATATTGCCTTCATTACTTACAGACATTGTTATTTCCTTTAATGGTTTACCCATAACAATACTCCTTAACCCTTTGTGTACTTCAACCAAGCTTTATACATTACTAAGCTATTCATTTATCCTTCAAAAATACTGCCAGCTGACAGTCCCTTTTTCCATTTAACTGCAAATCCATTGGTGTAGCGAAGGTCGACCTCACTAACCTTATTGATCACTTCTTTTAAGCTCTCGTTGTAAGCGACCATAAATCGCTTCAAACGCTTTTCCTGATGCTCTCTACCAATCTTCAACGTCATGCCATTTTCAAGCTTGATCTTCCATGATCCTCTTGCATCTTCCTTAAATTCAACCAGCTTTACCGGAAAACCTTTCATCATTTCACGAATTTTTAAAAACCCCGTTGCCATGTTTCTGCCTTTACCATCAGGACTATAAAGCAGTGGCAAGCTACCTTTCTTATCATCAAGAACCGCTTTAATTATTTCGCCATTCTCTGCCAGCATTTCATTTTCACCCCAAAATGCAACAGGCTGCTGTTCGAAAATTTTGACAACCAATTTGTCTGGCCAGACATGCGTCATTGAAGCAGAATGTATCCAAGGTATGTTTTCAATTTCCTTTTCCAGACTTTTATCATCAAGCAGATACAAATTGGTTTTGGCATATTTCTCAATCAATGGTTGTAACTGTTTTTTATCCAGAATCTTCAGATCACCCTTCACTTCGACTGACTTAATTGTCAAATTTTCCGGATTTTGAATCCATGTATAGATTCCTACAGCAGCAACTACAGGAAAAACAATCAAAACAGACCAGGAAACTGCTTTCCACGGTATTGAAAAGCTTCTTCTGATTTTCTCCCTTTTACTTACTTTTCGAGTAGCTTGTGGGCGCTTTGCTCTTTGTTTTTGTGCTTTAAAGTTCATTTCAAACCTGCAGTTTTCAATATTTCAACGGTTAATCCGGAAAAACTCAGTCCATACGTTTTAGCAGCCATAGGTACTAATGAATGATCAGTCATTCCTGGGCTTGTATTAACTTCAATCAACCAGAAAGTTCCGACATTATCTCTCATTACATCGACCCTTCCCCAACCTTTACCGCCGACGATTTCAAACGCTGTTTTAGATAAGGTTTTCAATGAGCCTTCTGCGGCAAGATCAAGCCCACAGGGACAATGATATTGCGTTTCATTGGATTCATATTTCGCATCGAAATCATAAAAATCTGTGTTCGTTTTAATGTGAATCGGTGGTAAAACTGTATCACCCAGAATAGCTACGGTGTATTCCTGACCCGTTACCCACTGCTCTGCAAATACAATGTCATCAAATACGGCTGCTTTTTCATAAGCGGCTTTTAACTGCCCTGCTTCACAAACCTTGCTCATGCCTATACTCGAACCTTCCTGTGCCGGTTTTACTATTACAGGTAAGCCTAATTTTTCGACGATTGCTTCAAAATTTGAATCAGCAGTTAATATCTCGAATGCAGGGGTTGGTAATCCAGCGCCAGTCCAGATTCGCTTTGTCATTAGCTTATCCATGCTGATTGCAGAAGCCATTACTCCGCATCCAGTGTATGGAATTTCCAATATCTCAAGTGCTCCTTGCAATTCACCATCTTCACCACCGCGACCGTGTAAAATATTAAACACACGATCAAAATTTCCACGCGTTAAAACATTCAATACATCTCTGTCCGCATCTATCGGGTGTGCGTCAACACCAGCTTCGAGAAGTCCATCAAGTACTGCCTTTCCACTCTTTAGTGATACTTCACGTTCAGCCGACCAGCCACCCATGAGAACGGCCACTTTTCCGAATTGTTCCTGGTGTGTCTTATTCATTACCGTATTCCATTACAATAATGTTCCCTGGGATAATTTCGCCGGAAGACTCGCAGAGATAGTACCAACGCTACCTGCCCCTAAAGTCAGTAACACATCACCATCACGCAACTGGTTTTGCAGTATTTCAATAAGATCTTCCTGATCCGATACAAAAAGTGGATCAACCTGACCGCGATTACGGATTGATCTCGCCAGTGAGCGGCCATCTGCACCTGCTATAGGTTCTTCGCTTGCGGCATATACATCCATTAGGACCAGCACATCAGGCTCAGACAATACTTGCGAGAAATCTTCAAACAAATCACGTGTGCGTGTAAAACGGTGCGGTTGAAATAACACCACCATACGACGCTCTGGCCAAGCGCTACGGACTGCTTTCATTGTCGCTGCCATCTCAGTTGGGTGATGACCGTAATCATCAACCAGCATAACAGTTCCCTGATTAATCTTGATGTCGCCATAGCACTGGAATCTTCTACCAACACCCTGAAATTTATTCAAGGCGTTCAAGATAGCCTCATCGCTAATTTCTAATTCTGTCGCAATCGCAATTGCCGCCAATGCATTTTGAATATTGTGTTCGCCTGGCATATTCAGGGTAACCTCAAGAGGAGCTTTACCCTTTCTTTCCACTGTAAAAAAGCTTTGAGTGCCCGCATAGTGAACATTTCTGGCACGTACATCGGCTTCATAATGAATGCCGTAACTGACGATAGTTCGGGTTATTTCAGGTAAAATATCGCAAACATTATCATCATCAACACACAGCACGGCCAAACCATAAAACGGCAAATGATGTAAAAACTCTACGAAGGCTGCCTTGAGTTTTTCGAAGTCATTATCATAGGTTGTCAAATGATCTGCATCGATATTGGTTACTACCGAAATCATAGGTTGCAACAATAAAAATGATGCATCACTCTCGTCGGCTTCAGCAACCAGGTATTCGCCTGTGCCCAAACGTGAATTACTCGCAGTACTATTAAGTCTGCCACCGATTACAAATGTAGGATCGAGCCCGCCTTCTGCCAATAAACTAGTTACCAGGCTTGTAGTGGTTGTTTTTCCATGTGTTCCAGCAACCGCAATACCGTTACTGAATCGCATGATTTCAGCCAGCATTTCAGCACGCGGCACCACTGGTATATTTTGCTCTTTTGCGGCTATGACTTCCGGGTTCTCGTCATTAACTGCAGACGACACAACCACAACATTTGCACCTTCAATATTTACAGAGGAATGTCCTTTGTAAATTTTTGCACCCAGAGACGCAAGGCGCTCTGTCATGGCATTTTGAGCCAGATCAGAACCTGTTACTTTGTAACCGATATTCGCCAGCACTTCTGCAATACCACCCATGCCGGAACCGCCAATTCCTACAAAATGGACTTGCTTGATACGACGACGGGCTAAGTCATTAGGCTGCTTCATAATTTACCCCTTTACCTGGCGCTTCGTCATCTGTGCTTGTTTCTCCAACATTTCCATCATCAATTGTTTCAATAAATGTTTCCCAGCCATCTTCTTCAAACTTATCGGTAGATCCAACATTGTAGACTGGGTTCTGTGAATTGTTCGATTTATCGGACTCAACATCATCCGAGTTATTATCATCGGAACCACGTTTAAATTCGTATCCGGCATATTCCGCGCATATTGCCGCAACTTCTTCTGTTGCCTCAGGTTTTGCTAGTTTTCGTGCTTTTATACTCATTTCAATGAGCGTATTTCGATCACCGCAAATCTTATTTAATATTGCAGACAGAGATTCTTTTGTTAAATCATTCTGTGGCATCAAGATTGCTGCGCCAGCCTCACTCAAGTATTTTGCATTAGCAGTTTGGTGATCATCTACAGCATACAAATAAGGAACCATAATCGACGCCATACCAGCAGCGGCTAATTCCGCCACGGTTAACGCACCGGATCGACATATCACCAGGTCGGCCCATTCATAGGCTTCTGCCATATCCTCGATGAACGGTGTGATGTCTGCTTTAACACCCATCTTTTCATAGAGTTTACGGGTCGATTCGTCTTTATTCTTTCCTGCCTGATGACGCACAATCGGACGTTTATCGAGAGGCATTTCGCCCAGCGCCATCGGCACCACTTCATTTAGAACTTGCGCTCCGAGACTGCCGCCAAAAATCAGAACATGCACATGCCCCCAACGATCACCCATTCTTTTTGCTGGAGCATCTATCTGCGCAATGTCCTGGCGAACAGGGTTTCCGACGCCAACCGCTTTTTCCAGATTTGAAAAAGTGCCAGGAAAACCTTCCAGTACCAGCTTGCTTAATTTACTTAATAGCTTATTAGTCAGCCCCGGGATCGCATTCTGCTCATGTATGATTACAGGTTTACCTAATAGCGCGGCTACCAGTCCACCAGGACCAGCAACAAAACCTCCCATACCTAACACTGCGGCTGGTCGAACTTTAAGCATGATATTCAAAGACTGAACTAAGGCTTTTATCAATTGGAAAGGTGCAGCCAGCAAGGTCGTTAGTCCTTTTCCACGCAAACCACTAACGGATAAATAAACCATCTCGATACCCGCTTCGGGAATAACCCTGGCCTCGAGGCCTTTTTGCGTCCCCATCCAGATCACCGGTATATCTTGTGCCTGTAATGCTCTTGCTACAGCAAGCCCCGGATACACATGCCCACCTGTACCACCGGCAGTAATTAAAATCGGGCCTTTTTTAACTTTATTAAATTGCTTGTCAGACATAGCTCGCCCCACTATTTGCTTTTTTGCGAGTTGCCGCTTTCTTGAACATTTTATTCTTTAATTTTTGTGCTTCTTTGTCACTTAAACCAAACAATGCGATCTGTGTATCGCGATGAACCCTCATTAGCAAAGCTATGGCTATGATTGTTATCAGCAAACTACTGCCGCCATAACTGATTAGTGGCAGGGTAAGACCTTTTGGTGGCAGTAGCGCCAAATTCACACCAATATGAAATAACACCTGAAACCCTATCCAGAATCCAATTCCATAAGCCAGATAAGCGGCATAATTTAATTTCGCACGGTCTGCCCTAAAACCAATCACAAATGCACGCTGCACTAGCCAGGCGTATAAGCACAAGGTAATGACAATTCCTATAAAACCAGTTTCTTCAGCCAGTACTGCAAAAATGAAATCATTATGCGCTTCGGGAAGATAGAATAACTTCTGTATGCTCGCACCAAGTCCCGCACCAAACCAGCCGCCGTCGCCAACAGCCATTAATGCATGTACCGTTTGGTAAGCCTTTCCTGAAGCATGTGACCAGGGATCCAGGAATGCAGTAACACGTGCTCCGCGATACCCCATCATCACCAATGGAATCATCAACACGATTGCACCAACGAATAAGAAAGATAGTCGTATTAATTTCACACCACCTAAATACAATAAGGCAATGCCCGTCGCCGTTAATACTACTACCGAGCCAAAGTCTGGTTCTAACATTAGCAAGGCATCAGTAACACCCAATACGAATAAAGGGATGAAGAGTGGCTTGTAAGAAGGTGAGTGAGCCAACTCTTTACCATGGCGCACCAGATATCCCGCCATATACATAATCATGATTAGCTTCGCCATTTCTGACACTTGCAGTGAGACTGGACCTAAATTGATCCAGCGATGACTTCCATTAACCTCTTTGCCAATTACTGGTAATAACACCGCAATCAGTAGCAACATTACGACAGGTAGCAACTTCGCGCCCACCCTTTGCCAGAATGAAGTTTTAATTCGATACACAAAATAAGCTACAACCAAACTCAAACAAAGAAAAACCAGTTGACGGTTAAAGAAGAAGTAAATATTGCCAAAGTTTTTCTCTGCTACCGCTATCGATGCAGACATCATTATGACCAAACCAAGACCAATCAACAGTGTTACGCTTAGTAGTAATCCGCGATCAACATAGCGTTGCCACGAAGGCTTAAAGTTTGAACAATAATTTTCAAACATGTTCTTCACCCTTTTTTATTTTCCGCTCTAACTTCTCAACTTCTTCAATAAAAACGAACCCGCGATCTGCATAATTTTCAAACATATCAAAACTGGCACAGGCCGGGGATAGCAATACATTGTCGTGTGCTTCAGCATTCGCGAATGAGTAAGCTTGCTCAACCGCTTCGTGCATACTATTGACAAATACCTGAGTGATTGACTCATCAACAATCTTTGAAATTTTTAGCGCATCTTCACCCATTAAAACAAGCGCTCTTGCTTTCTCTTCAATCACACTTGCCAGCGGTAAAAAGTCCGCACCCTTGCCTTGCCCACCTGCAATCAATACAGTTTTACCCGGCAAGCCAGAGAGTGCGGAAACAGTCGCCCCTACATTCGTACCTTTTGAATCGTTATACCAGTTCACACCATTTAATTCGGTGACCCACTGTGTGCGATGTATCATCCCAGGATATTCTTTCAACACCTCCAGCATGGCTGGCATATCTAGTCCGACTGCATCACCCAAAGCCAGCGCAGCCAGTGAATTTGCCAGGTTGTGGCGGCCGGCTTGTTTAACTTCGCTAACAGACAATAGCAATTCATCACCTTTTGCCAGCCACTCTACACAGTCTTTAATTTGCAAGCCAAAGTCGCCCTGTTGGGGTGAATCCAAGCCAAAGCTAGTCAAAGCTTTATAACCAACCGCTTTTGTTGCAAAACGTGTGGAATAATTATCCTCACGGTTATAAATTATGTGGTCGCAATTCTTATAAATTGCAGCTTTCGCGCATGCATATTGCTCTAGCTGGTTATCGTAACGATCAAGATGATCTTCACTGATATTTAATATGACTGCTGCTGCAGTATGTAATGACGGTGATGTTTCTAACTGATAACTTGATAATTCAAGTAAAAATAACTCGGTAGAATCATCTCCCAGTAAATCCAGTGCTGGGGTTCCAATATTTCCACCCGTGCCTACATGCACCCCGGACTTTTTCGCCATCAGATCAAGAAGGCAGGTAACCGTGGTTTTTCCATTAGAACCAGTTATGGCTACAACAGGTTTTGTTGCTTTGATCTCACGTACAAACAACTCAATATCGCCTATCACCTCTGCCCCTGCATCATGGGCCTTGGCTATTTCTGGAGTTGTAGTAGGAATTCCAGGATTAACCACCAGTTGTTTTGCTGAGCCTAACAATGGCGTATCAAAATCACCAAAGTGATGTGATATTTGTGAGTTTTCGGAAGTTTCAAGTGCATACAATTCTTCACCACATGGTGGATTCTCACGACTATCCACTACTGCAAATGGTTTATTCTGATTCGCAAGATAACGCGCAACAGACAGCCCCGTGGTTCCTAAACCCACGATTACTGTATCAACTGTTTGTTGTTGTGCGATCATATCTATTTTTATCAATCCTTTAATATATCGTATCTAAAAAGACACCCCCCACTTTTAAGGGGTTTTTCAATAACTTTCTATCTAACTTTCAATGTAGCCAAACCAACCAGTACCAGCATGATGGTAATTATCCAAAAACGTACAATCACTTTAGGTTCTGCCCAGCCTTTTAATTCAAAATGATGGTGAATAGGCGCCATGCGGAAGATCCTTCTTCCAGTCAGCTTAAATGATGCTACTTGCAAAATAACTGACACAGCCTCCATGACAAACACACCACCCATAATAAACAGCACTAATTCCTGTCGAACCATCACAGCAATTATCCCCAGTGCTGCACCCAACGACAACGCCCCTACGTCACCCATGAATACTTGTGCGGGATACGTGTTAAACCATAGAAAACCCAAGCCAGCGCCAAAAATGGCCCCACAGAAAATCAAAATCTCTCCTACTCCCGCTACATACGGAATACCCAAATAATCTGAAAACTTAATATTACCGCTGGCTAGTACAAACACACCCAATGCTGCCGCGACCAGTATCGTAGGCATAATCGCCAAGCCATCCAACCCATCAGTAAGGTTGACAGCGTTACTCGTACCAACAATGACTAAATAACTCCATGGAATAAATAACCATCCCATATTCCAGAACCAGTCTTTCACCACAGGAAAGAAAAGCGTTGTCTCAACGGGTGTTTTGGCCGCAACATACAAATAAGTAACTGCCAGAAAAGCAATTAAGGACAAGCCAAGATATTTCCAGCGCGATGAAAGCCCTTTACTACTTTTTTCTTTTAATTTCAGATAATCATCATAGCCACCAATTAAGCCGGAGCCGACCGTCACAAATAACGCCACCCAGACATAATGATTATTCACATTGGACCACAACAAGGTTGCCAGAGTGATGCCCAATAAAATTAGAGCTCCGCCCATGGTCGGCGTACCCGCTTTAATCAAATGTGTTTGCGGACCGTCATCACGAATTGGCTGGCCCATTTTCAGATTGGTTAAAGCCCTGATCATCCACGGGCCCATGAACATCGAAACACCTAAAGCCGTTAACACAGCCAAAATTGTTCTGAATGTCGAATACTGAAAAACATTGAAACCCGAATGAAATCCCGATAACCATTCAAATATAGGTAATAGCATCAGGCAGTTTCTCCAAATGGAATTGATAAGGCCTCGACTGCACGCTCCATTTTCATCGCACGCGATCCCTTAATCAGAATCGTCACATTCTCCGGATAATCCTGGTTTACATCGTTTTTCAACTCGCTCAGCAAGACATTCATATCAACATAGCTCTTGCCATTTTCACCAAACTTTTCGCAGGCTTTAGCACTATAAGCACCCAGACAGTACATTCGACTTATACCTGCTTCCTTGGCCTTTTCACCAATACTTGCATGTAATTGTTCGGTGTTATCGCCCAGCTCACCCATATCACCGAGTACAAAGATGGTGTTTTTTCTTTGCGCAAGCACATCGAGTGCCGCTACGGCAGAATCAGGATTTGCGTTATACGTATCATCCAGAATCTGCGAGTTATTAATGCCAGATACAGGAGCTAAACGCCCCTTCACTGGCAACATGGTTTCCAAACCTTTGACTATTGTCTCAAGTTCAATCCCCAAGGCGGTAGTTACCGCCGTTGCCGCAAGCGCATTCATTGCATTATGACGACCCAGTAACTTGAGATTAGCCCTAATCTCTATGTCACCGGCTTTTATCATCAGACCCCCATCCGATAATAAATGGCCGCTTATTTTTGCTTTATTATTAATGCCAAACGCTATGACCTCGCGGCCTTTGTTGGAGTCTTTCCAGTAATCGGCAAACTTATCATCTGCATTGATTACGGCAACTCCGTGAGTCCCCAACCCAATAAAAATCTCTCCTTTAGCCTGTGCTACGCCTTCCAGAGTTTTAAAACCCTCAAGATGTGCTGCACCGGCGTTATTCACAACAGCTACGTCAGGTCGTGCAATTGTTGTTAAAAATTCTATTTCACCAAAATGATTCGCGCCCATTTCTATGACTGCGAAATCGTGCTCTTTGCGTAAACGTAACAACGTCAATGGCACACCAATGTTATTGTTCAAATTACCGAACGTTGCCAGTACATTGCCTTTTTGCGATAAAATCGCAGCGATCATTTCCTTTAAAGTGGTTTTACCGTTACTGCCAGTTAACCCGATTACTGGTTTTTTGAATTGCTTACGCCATGCTGCCGCGAAATCTGCCAAGGCTTGCATGGTGTCTTTAACAACGACTTGCGGCAAATCACAATCAATTTTCTTATGTACCAATGCAGCACACGCTTTGCCCACCAAGTCAGCGACAAAATTATGCGCATCAAAACGCTCACCTTTAAGTGCAATAAACAACTGATTACGTTCAACCAGACGGGAATCAGTCGCCACAGAATCTATGGCTACATCTTCACCATAAAGTACGCCCCCAGTCATCTCAGCGATATCTGACAAGTTTAACCATTTGCTTGAGTTAGAAATCGTCATCAGGCTGCCATCCCCTGTAAGACTTTGTTTGCCTGCTCACGATCGCTGAATGGGATGCTCCCCGTTGCTAAAATCTGTATATTTTCATGCCCTTTACCCGCGATTAAGACCGTATCGCCTTTTTTTGCCTGAGTAAGAGCCTGATGGATTGCCGTAGAACGGTCATGCTGAATATTTGCTTTTTGAGGGTCGGTAAAACCAGAAATAATATCCTGCATTATTTTTTCAGGGTTTTCTGTGCGTGGATTATCGTCAGTAACAATCACCACATCCGCATATTTTTCAGCAATTTGCGCCATTAGCGGACGTTTGCCAGCATCCCTGTCGCCACCGCAACCGAATACGCAAATCAGTTTACTTTGAGTATGCTCTCGCAATGCTTTTAAGACTGCTTCCAAAGCATTTGGCGTGTGCGCATAATCGATAACGGCCAATATATCCGCATCAGAAACTTTTTCCATACGCCCTGCTACAGTATGTACTTTATTCAATTGAGCCAAAGCATCAGTAAGGGAGAAATCCAGCGCTAACATCGCACCCAATGCCGCGAGTAAATTACTCAGATTAAATCGACCTAGAACTGCAGCGTTTAACTGCCCTGATTCTGCCCCATAAAAAA
>Ga0316201_10003471_pt1 | contig 11618 bp, 11 predicted proteins | sample CS6wburrow_MG_FD_204516 | JGI IMG/M metagenome (GOLD analysis project Ga0316201, IMG submission 204516) | Coastal sediment microbial communities from Delaware Bay, Delaware, United States - CS-6 worm burrow | ecosystem: Environmental > Aquatic > Marine > Coastal > Sediment | place: USA... | reverse complement strand
GGTGTGGAGCCTGGTCAGAAAGCCGGTGTTCGCCGCCTATATCGGTTTCGGCCTGGCCGGCGCGATCCTGTTCGGCAGCGTTTTCGGGCTGGTGGTCGGGTCGGTTTGACCCGGTCGCGATCGGCGCTGTCAGTCTTGCATCATCAATTCGTCCCACACCAGGTGCAGGGTATCGAGGCAACTTGACGCCAGCCGGGCGCAGCGCGCTGGGCTCCAGCCCTGCAAAGGTTCGGGGTTGTTCGATGCATCCTTGAACGGCATTTCCAGGGTCATCGCGGGGCAGCCGAAGGTTTCGGCCAGCTGGTTGGAGCAGAAGCCCAGGTTGGCCGAACCGGTGGGGTTCGGCGGGTATCCCAACGTGGTCTGAAAGTCCGGGTTGAGCCGCGCCAGGGTCTGCTTGAACAGGTCGAGACGCTGTTGGCGCGCGGCGTTCCACGATGGCACGCCCTCGGTGCCGGCGATAAAATTGGCCGGAATCGATTCATCACCGTGCACATCCAGCGCCAGGTCAACGCCGGTGGCCTGCATGAGATGCAAAACGTGCAATACCTCGGGGCTACGCCCGGCGCTGGGTGCGGCCCATTCGCGGTTCAGGTTGGCGCCAACGGCGTTGGTGCGCAGGTGGCCACGCCGGCTACCGTCGGGGTTCATGTTGGGTACCAGGTGCAGTACCGCGCGGTCGAGCATGGCGCGCACCACCGGGTCGTCGTGCTGGCACAGTCGGCGGATCAGGCCGTCCATCCACCATTCGGCCATGGTTTCTCCCGGGTGCTGGCGGGCGATCATCCAGATCGATTGCTTGCCCGGCGCGTCTTCACCGAAGTGCAGGCAATCGATATTCTGGCCGTCGAGGCTCTGCCCAGCCACTTGCAGGCGGCAGTCACCGTTGGCCAGCGCGTAGGAAACCAGGTCGGCGTGGCGTTCCATCGAATAGGGCGCGAAGTAGGCAAACCAGACCTGGTCGATCACGGCGCTCAACTCGAAAACCAGTTCGCTGTTCTCGTAGCGGGTGTCGATCCTGAACCAGTTTTCGCGGTCGTACGAGGCGACCACCCGGTAACCCTGCCAACCCTGGGGATAGGCCGCGCCCGCGGCGTTGGTGATGCGATAGCGGCAATCCCGCCCGCGCACCTGACTGACCCTGAAACAAAACCACTGATAGAAGTCCGACTGGTTGTCCTGGCGGATCGCCAGCTGGATATCTGTCGGATCGCTCGAGTCGAGTACCTGAATGTTGCCGCCGTCGAACTGGCTGTTGATGATCATGTAAACCTCGCTACTGGTGAATGTGGCGCTGCTGTCTCGCCGCGGCAGTGGCTTTGCGAGTGGTCGTGGCAGGAGCCAGGTTGATGCATTGCTCGAACAGGCCTTTCTGGCCGCTATTGGCGTAGTCAGCGCGCAGCGCTTCGACAAACTGATCATCGTTCCGGTAATCGTGCAGCAAGCGGAATAAACGCGGCAGGGAGATCCGGTGGGTCTGGCCGCAGCTGGCGAACAGCCAGTCGCCGAAGGCCATGAAGTTCTCGAATGGCTGGGCCGCGAGCAGCAGCGGCAGGCTGTGGCGGAAACGCCCGGAATTGGCCAGCAGGTCCCAGTAACGCGCGAAGCGTTTGACCCGGAACAGGGTCGGCGCGTCCAGCGCCGAGGTGCTCAATACCTCGTAGGGGGCGACCGGGCTGAAGACCATTGCGAATTCGTCGCTATGGCGGCAGATCGGCGCGCCGCGCAGGCGCTTCAAGATACCCAACTGGATTTCCTGCACGCCGAGCGACACCAGCAGGTTGAAACCATGCGCGAAGCTGGCCAGGTCTTCCCCTGGCAGCCCGGCGATCAGGTCGGCATGCAGGTGAACGCGGGTTTGCGTGGTCAGGTAGCGCAGGTTGTCCAGGGTGCGCTGGTGATCCTGCCGGCGGCTGATGCGCTGCTGCACCTCCTGGTTGAAACTCTGCACCCCAATCTCGAATTGCAGGCAGCCCGGAGGAAAGCGCTCGATCAGCGTTTTCAACGCCGCTGGCAGGCGGTCCGGGATCAATTCGAAGTGCAGGAACAGGTCGCCGGTCGGCCGGTCCAGGAAGAACTGCAGGATGCGCTGGCTGATCCGGGTGTTGAGGTTGAAAGTGCGGTCGACGAACTTGAAACTGCGCGCGCCACGTGCGTACAGGCGCTCGATTTCCCCCAGGAATTGATCCAGGTCGAACGGCTGGGCGCTGCGGTCCAGCGCCGACAGGCAGAATTCACACTTGTAAGGACAGCCGCGCGACGCCTCGACGTAGATCACCCGCTGGCGAATGTCTTCCTCGTTGTACAAGGCGTAGGGCAGCGTCAGCTTACTGGGCTCGGGAGATGGCGCGTCGATCACCCGCGGTTGGGGCTGGTCCCCGAGGATGCTACGACACAGGCGTGCGAATTCTAGGTCGGCCTGGCCTTGAATGACGTGGTCAGCGTAGGCGTAGGCCGGCGACTGCTCGGTCTCGTGGCTGACTTCCGGCCCGCCGAGCACGATGCACAGAGCGGGTTGCAGGCTTTTCAGCAGCGCGCACAGTTCGGTCACTTGCGTGATGTTCCAGATGTAGCAACCAATACCGACGATACGCGGCGCGTCGGCGATGATCTGTTCGGCGATATCCACCGGGCGCTGGTTGATGCTGAATTCGACCAGCCGGGCGCGTGGCTGCAGTTCACCCAGGTTGGCCATCAGGTAGCGCAGGCCCAGCGCGCTGTGAATGTAGCGCGCGTTGAGCGTGGTCAGCAGGATATCCGGGTGGCTCACAGCTGTCGGATGTCGACGAACGATCCGCTGGGGAACTCGCGGCAGCGCTCAAAACTGGCCGCGATGCTGCTGGCAGCGCTGTCGATGTCCGGCATGTGCGGGGTCTGGTAGGCGCTGACCAGTTTGCCGACCGAGGGAAACCGAGTGGTATCGACCTCGCGGCACAGGTAATCCTGCATCCGGGTATGAATGATACCGGGCGCGTAGGCGGTGACGTGGGTTGCCGGCATTTCCTGCGCGTAAAGTTTGGCCATCATGTTGAGCGCGGCCTTGGACAACGAGTAGGCGCCCCAGCCACGGTTGCCGTTGACCGACGCGCCGGACGAAACCAGAATCAACTGGCCGGTTTCTACCGGGCGCTGTATCAGGTAGTCGATGATCGCCTTGTTGGCCCACAGGTTGATATCCATCACCTCGCGCGCCTGCGCCAGCGGCGTATCCGCCAGGTCCTGGATCTCACCGAGTACCCCGGCGTTGAGGACCGCCAGGTCGAGCGATCCGGGCAGCAGGTCGTCGAGCGCGGCCGGCAGTCCGTCGAAATCCTTGAGATCTTGCGCTCGCTGACGGAGCTGCGGGTTTTGCAACGGGCAGGCGCTGCGACTCAGGCCATACACCTGGTCGCCCTGCGCCAGATAGTAACGCGCCAGACCAAGACCCAGGCCGTTGCTGTTGCCGGTGATGAAAATCGAAGCCATGCGTGACGCCAGTCGGTTTATTTCTGAACAGCGATAGCATAACCTAGCATCAACAAAAAAAGTGAAAGGGCACAGCATGCGGGGTTACGTCCCACCCGATCCCGAAACCGGGGTATCCAGCTATCATTTTGCCGTGGTCTACCTGCCGCGGCGTAACCGTAACCGCTTTGCCGCGAATTGTGTCGAGATCAAGGACAGCGCCGAGCAGGCGCTGGCCGAGGCTCGACCGGATGACAGTTACTTCGCCGCCAGGGTGCTTGGACCTTCGAAGTCCTCCGAGGGGCAGTATCTGTATTATCTCGATCAATGGCTGGACCGGGCCTGACGTCCTCAAGTCAACAGCATAACTTAATGAATACACTGAAAAAAGACGACCAACTGGTCGATGAAATTGTCGATTTCTGGTTCTCCGACGTGGTTCGGCCGCTGTGGTTCAACTCGACCGAGGCGTTTGACAGCGAATTGCGCGAACGATTCGAGGCCACCTGGGCCAGCGCGCGTGACGGTATGTACGACCACTGGGCCGAGGAAGCGCGTTCCGCGCTGGCGCTGGTGATCGTGCTCGACCAGTTTCCGCTCAACATGTTCCGTCAGGATGCGCGGCAGTACTCGACCGAGGCGCACGCCCGGGACATTGCCCGCCAGGCGATCGATAACGGCCTCGACCAGCAACTCGAAGCAGTGCAAAAGGCGTTTCTCTACCTGCCGTTCATGCACAGCGAGCACCTTGCCGACCAGGACCGCTCGGTCGAGCTGTACACCGCTGCCGGGCTCGAGGAGAATCTCAAGTTTGCCCGACACCACCGCGATGTCGTGGCGCGCTTTGGCCGCTTTCCGCACCGTAACGCGATGCTCGGACGCGACAGCAGCGAGGAAGAGATCGAATACCTGAAGCACGCGCGGTGGTGACCGGGTGAATGGCAGGATCCAACAGCTCAGTGATTTCGTCTGGACGCTCGATCACGAGGGGATTCGCTGGCGCGCCCGGCTGAGTGAGTTTCTGCGCATCATGAGCATGGTGGCGCGGGACGTGCGCGGCGGCATGCTGACCCTGCGCGCGATGAGCCTGGTGTATACCACCCTGTTGTCGCTGGTGCCGCTACTGGCGGTGAGCTTTTCGGTGCTGAAAGGTTTTGGCGTGCACAACCAGCTCGAGCCGGCGTTGCTCAATTTCCTGCAGCCGCTGGGTGAGAAATCCGCCGAAATCACGCACAATATCGTCGGCTTCGTCGAGAACATGAAAATTGGTGTGCTCGGCGCGATGGGCCTCGGCATGCTGATTTATACCGTGATCTCGCTGATCCAGAAGATCGAGTCGGCGTTCAACTTCACCTGGCGATTGCACACTTCGCGCAACCTGGCGCAACGATTCAGTAATTACCTCAGCGTGGTGATGGTCGGCCCGGTGCTGGTATTCTCGGCGATTGGCATCACCGCGTCCTTGCGCAGTAGCGCGATCGTCGCCAGGGTCGAGGCGCTACCCTACATGGGCGATGTGATCCGCCTGGCCGGTGAATTTGTGCCCTACCTGCTGATCATCGCGGCCTTCACCTTCGTTTACCTGCTGGTCCCCAATACCCGGGTCAAGCCCCTGTCTGCACTCTACGGCGCGGTGATCGCCGGAATCCTGTGGCGCTGGACCGGCCTGCTGTTCGCCAGCTTCGCCGGCGGCTCGACCAACTACACCGCGATCTATTCGGGGTTTGCCATTTTACTGCTGTTCATGATCTGGCTCTACCTGGGCTGGATGATTTTGCTCATCGGCGCGAGCATTGCCTACTACCAGCAGCACCCGGAAGACCAGCGGGCGGCTGGTGAATCGCCGCACCTGAGCGCATTGATGCGCGAGAACCTGTGCCTGCAGCTGATGCAGGTGATTGCCGAGGGGCATTTTCATGGCAGGAACAGCGATACCACGCTAAGCGCGCTGACCCGGCGTCTGCACGTACCGCAGTCGATGGTCGAACGCATGCTGAATACGCTGACCCAATGTGGTTTAATTGTCGCCACCGAGGGTCGCGAAGCGCGCTACCTGCCGGCGCGGGCCATCGACCGGATCAGCCTGTACGAGGTCGTTCAGTGCGCGCGCGAGGCCGAAGATGGTGCGATGACCCGCCAACTGCGCACCAGCCAGCAAGTTGATGACCTGCGTAGCGAGGTCGATCGTTCACTGGAAAAGACCCTGGCGCACAAACACCTGCGGGATCTGGTATAGATGAAAATCGTCTCCTTCAACGTCAATAGTGTCCGTCTGCGCCTGCACCAGCTGGCGGCGGTGATCGAAAAGCACCAGCCGGAGTTTATCGGCTTGCAGGAAACCAAGGTCCAGGACCATGATTTTCCGTTGCAGGATATCGAGCAGCTCGGTTACCAGGCGATTTTCATGGGGCAAAAAACCCACTATGGGGTCGCGCTGCTGTCCCGCCTGCCGTGCGGAGATGCGCAGTACGGGTTTCCCGGTGATGATGAGGAAGCTCAGAAACGCTTCATTGGCGGTCGATTCGAGATTGAAGGCGCCGACTGGTATATTTACAACGGTTACTTCCCGCAGGGCGAGGCGCGCGACCACCCGGTAAAGTTTCCCGCCAAGTCGGCGTTTTACCGCGACCTGACCGGGTTTCTGCGGCAGCGTCACGCGGCCACCGACCGCGTCGTGGTGATGGGTGACTACAACATCGCGCCGCAGGACAACGACATTGGCATCGGTGCCGACAACGCCAGGCGCTGGCTCAAGACCGGCAAAACCAGCTTCCTGCCGGAGGAACGCGAATGGTTCAGCACCCTGTGCGGTCTCGGCCTGCATGATGGTTTCCGCCTGGTGCATCCCGCGGAGGATAATCTGTTCAGCTGGTTCGATTACCGCAGCCGCGGGTTCGAACGCGAGCCAAGGCGAGGCTTGCGCATCGACCACCTGCTGGTGGCCGACGCGCTGAAACCGGCGGTTCACGACGCCGGTATCGACTACGATATACGTGGTATGACCAAGCCCTCGGATCATGCCCCGGTCTGGATCGAGCTCACTCCATGAAACCTCATCAGCATAATTCGTTGGTCAGTATCGAAACCAACCAGACGGTATGCGCCGAATGTTCAATCCGCCGCCTGGCATTGTTCCATGGCGTACCGGAGGAAGACCTGGAATGGACCCAGGCGTACCGTAGCGGCCAGTTCAAGGTCAAGGCACGGCGTGAGGTCTACCGCGAGGCCCAACCCGGGGAATACATGTTTACCATCTACCACGGCTGGTTTGCGCTGTTCAAAACCCTCAAAAACGGAAAGCGGCAGATCCTGAGAATTGCCCTGCCTGGCGACATGATCGGGTTTCAGCCGGATTTTGACGCACCGTTGAACCACTCGGCGGTCAGCCTGACCGAGGCCGTGGTGTGCGGGTTTCCGCGCAAGGCGATGCCTGAACTTTTGCGGCGCAACCACAACGTGGCGCGTCGCCTGACCGAACTCAACGCGCGCGACATGAATGTTTGTCAGAGTCGTTTATTGACCATCGGTCAGCAATCGGCGATCGAACGAATTGCTTTCTTCTGTAGCGAGTTATACCACCGGGTGACCATGATCTACGAAAATGGCGAACACCTGCAGATTCCTTTTCCCCTGTCACAGGAAGACATTGGCGACGCCACGGGCCTGACCAAGATACACGTCAACCGTACGCTACGCGCCTTGCGTGAGCAGGGCTTGATGCAGATTTCCAGTCGCCAGTTGTACATCCAGGATCTGGATGCGCTGTGCGAACTGGGGCATTTTGACCCGGCGTCGGTTTACATCCACCAACTCTACTGACTCAATCACAATCCGTCGCGCTGCTCGCGGGCTTGTCCTCAATGTCGCGGTAGCGCGGCGTCTGGAACTTCTCAAGCACCTGGTTTCGATCGTTTAACGCCTTGGTCACCGCCAGTTGCTTGATGGTGTCGATATCCAGGTACGGCGTCATCATGCCGAGAAATTCGTACTGGTAGGCTGAAATATGCCGCGAATGGCGAAACCCGATTTTGATCACGCTGTCCGGGAACAGGTGATGTGCGTCGATGCACGCCAGTTCGTCGTCGTGCTCCGAACCCTTGGCCATTTCGGCGATGATTCCGACGCCAAAGCCAAGCCTGACGTAGGTCTTGATCACGTCCGAATCGGTTGCGGTGAACACCACGTTGGGCTCGAGGTTGGCGTGGTGAAAGGTACGGTCCAGCTTGGAGCGCCCGGTCAGGCCGAGGGTGTAGGTCAGGATCGGAAATGACGCCAGATCGACCAGGCTGATTTTCTTCTTGCGCGTCAGGCTATGCCCCTTGGGTACCACGATATAGCGGTTCCATCGATAGGCCGGGATGGTAATCAACTCGTCGAACTCATCGATGGTTTCGGATGCGATGACGAAATCGACCGAATTGTTGGCTGCCAGTTGGCACATCGCCTTGGGGTTGCCCTGATGAACCTGCAGGTCAATACGCGGGAACTTGTTGGAAAACTTCTGCAAGATCGGCGGCAGGATGAACTGCGCCTGGGTATGCGTGGTGGCGATGCTCAGGCTGCCCCGGTTGGCGTTGGAGTACTCGCGCGCCGCCTGCTTGATGTTCTTGACGTTGTTGAGCAGCGCGTTGACATGCTCGAGCACCGCGTAACCGGCGGGAGAAATGCCGGTCAGTTTCTTGCCTGAACGCTCGAAAATCTTGATATCCAGCTCTTCCTCCAGCAGCTTGATCTGGTGGCTGACCCCGGGTTGCGATGTGTAGAGTTCTTCCGCCGCCGAGGAAACGTTGAGGTTGTTACGCACCACGGCGTCGAGGAATCGTAATTGCTGCAGTTTCACACTGGCCTCTGGGGAGTGTAGCGTTAGAAGTTTTAGTTATAAGCACCATTCTACAAGCAAAAAAACACCAATCCAAACAATTGTTATCAATTCTTAATATTCGTTTACAGGATTGGTGACGGGGTACACCAGGACCCACAGGATGGAGGTGAATTCATTCACCCTGTTGTGCACTCAACCACGCCTGAACACACCTGAGTTGATCGAATTCATAGCGTCCCTCCAGCAAGTCAAAAATCACCCTCAGTTTCGGTGGCTCTTCATCCCCGGCAAACTCGAACGCGTTGACGATCTCCTCGATCTGAACGCGCTGCAGGTCGACTACCTGTTCGAGGTCGATCACGCCTTCAGCTATTGCGTTGGCCAGGTGGTTGAATACCGTCTGCCGAGTGATCGAGCGTTGTTCGGCGATGGTGTCGACACTGATGCCCTGCTGCCACAGTTGCAGGGTCTGGTTAGTGCTGTCGCCGAGCCCGTTGTCGAGTAACGGGTTGAGTGGGTGATCCGTGACGATTCGCAACAGGTCGTGCGCGTAGCGTTCGAGTTTCTGCACGCCGATACCGCTGATTTCCGCCAGGTCGTCGCGGTCTCCGGGACGAATACGGCAGATCTCCTTGAGGCTGCGGTCGTGCAGAATTACGTAGGGTGGCACGCCATGCTCTTCGGCGGTGGCTTTACGCCACGCGCGCAAAGCGTCGAACAGGGGCTGGTCGGCGGCCCGCACCGACAGGCTCCTGGCCTTCTTTTCAGCGTTCGCCTTGCTCTCGCTGGAACGGGTGAATGGCCGCAGGGACAGTTTTTTCTCGCCGCGCAGCACCGGGTTGCAGCTTTGCTCTAGACGCAGCGCGCCGTGGCGGGCCGGGTCGCTGCTGACATAACCCAGCGCCAGCAACTGACGAAACAGCGCACGCCACTCGTTGTGCGAAAGCTCCTGGCCTATACCGAAGGTAGACACCCGGTGGTGGCCGTTGCGCTGGATGCGTTCGTGGTCGCGTCCGAGCAGGACGTCGATCAGGTAATTCACGCCGAATCGCTGGCCGGTGCGGTAGATGCACGACAGCGCCATCTGCGCTGCCTGGCTGGCGTCCCAGGTCGGCGGTGGGCTGACGCAGTTGTCGCAATGCCCGCAGGGTTTGGCCAGCTCCTCGCCAAAATAGCCGAGGATGGTTTGCCGTCGACAGGTGGTCTGTTCGCACAGGCCGAGCATGGCTTCGAGTTTACGTTGCAGGTTGAGCTTGTGGGCATCGTCGCCCCCACCGTCAAGCGCCATCTGGCGTAGCATGATGACGTCCTGTAGTCCATATGCCAGCCAGGCGTTGGCGGGCAAACCGTCGCGCCCGGCGCGGCCGGTCTCCTGGTAATAGGATTCGATGTTCTTGGGCAGGTTGAGGTGCGCCACGAAGCGCACGTCGGGCTTGTCGATGCCCATACCAAAAGCGATCGTGGCGACGATAATCACGCCTTCCTGCTGCAGGAACTCGCGCTGGTTATCGGCACGGGTCTGCGGATTAAGTCCGGCATGGTAGGGCAGCGCCCTGCGGCCTTTCTCCTGTAGCCATTGAGCGGTGTTTTCGACCTGTTTGCGTGACAGGCAGTAGACGATCCCGGCGTCCTCGGAGTGCTCGCGTGAAATAAAGTTCCAGAGTTGCTGCTTGCCGCCCGACCCTTCGGAGATGCGGTAGAAGATATTCGGCCGGTCGAAGCTGTGGATGAACTGTGCCGCCTGCTGCAGCCCGAGCTGGCTGATGATTTCCTCACGCGTCGTGCGGTCTGCGGTCGCGGTCAGGGCGATTCGCGGTACGTCGGGAAAGCACTCGTGCAGGCGGAACAGGTTCTGGTAATCGGGTCTGAAATCGTGCCCCCACTGGGAAACGCAGTGTGCCTCGTCGATGGCGAACAGGGCGATCCTCGCCTGTTGCAGCAGCTTGAGGAAACTATCGGTGGTGGCGCGCTCGGGCGCGACGTAGAGCAGGTCGAGGTCGCCGGCGATCAGTCGCTGACGGACTTCGGCCTGTTGATGGGGATCCTGCGATGAGTTGAGGAAGGCTGCTTTGATACCATTTTCTGAAAGTGCGTCGACCTGGTCCTGCATCAATGCAATCAGCGGCGATACGACGACGCCGACTCCGTCGAGGGCCAACGCCGGCAGTTGGTAGCAGATTGACTTGCCGCCGCCGGTAGGCATTAATACCAGCGTATCGCCGCCGTTCAGCAGGGTGTCGACGATGGCTTGTTGCTGGAAACGGAACTGCTCATAGCCGAAGCGTCGGCGTAGAATATCCAGGGCTGTAGACATAAATCGGGGGATTCCTTGATTGATCAAACGAAACGCTGTCCTTGTCAGACAGGTCAGGCTTACCTGGCCTGCTGCGGGCAGTTTATAGCAGATGGCCTGGTGGCGGAAACCGCCGTGCAATTAATGCGCTCGCGCTACACTGCGTACGTACTGGGAGAGCGCGGTTACCTGGCGGCGACCTGGCATCCCGATTACCGACCCGCGCAGCTCACGCTCGACCCGCGCATCCGCTGGGTCGGGCTCGAGGTCATCGATACCGCGGATACCGGGCAGGATCGTGCCGAGGTCGAATTCGAGGCGCGGTTGCTGGCCGACAGTCGGGTCGACGCGCTGCACGAGCGTAGCCGCTTCGTACGCCAGCACGACGCCTGGCTGTATACCGACGGCGAAGCGCTACCGGCAAGTTTCCAGCCCTGGAAGGTGGGGCGCAACGCCGACTGTCCCTGCGCTAGCGGTAAAAAGTTCAAGCGCTGCTGTGGATCGGGCTGAACGACGAGAAACCTGATGTCGATGAAGCGTGTCACCGTTATGCCGGGAGAGCATCAATTCGAGGCCAGCGACAAGCAGGATTTGTTGCAGGCTGCGCTCGGCGCCGGCATCAACCTGTCGCATGGTTGTTCCAACGGCCAGTGCGGTCGCTGCATCGCGCACCTGGTCGAAGGTGAAATCAGCAGACTGGGGCATGCGGATTACCCGCTTGGCGAACTCCAGCGCGAGCAGGGATATTTCCTGACCTGTTGCCACGGTGCGCGCTCCGACCTGCGGATCGAGGTTGCGACGGTTTCCTCGGCGCAGCAGGTTCCAGAGCAGCATATTGCAACACGGGTGTACCGGTTGAAGCCGTTGTCGGATGAAGTCATGTCGGTCACGCTCAAGACCCCGCGCACCGCGGTGCTGGAGTTTCTGGCCGGCCAGTACATGACACTCGACCTGGGCCACGGGCTGCAACGCAACAAGTCGCTGGCCAGTTGTCCCTGCAATGGCCTGAAGCCCGAATTTCACGTGCGCCGCCGGGCGGGAGACCATTTCAGCGAATAC
>Ga0316201_10003470_pt1 | contig 11620 bp, 13 predicted proteins | sample CS6wburrow_MG_FD_204516 | JGI IMG/M metagenome (GOLD analysis project Ga0316201, IMG submission 204516) | Coastal sediment microbial communities from Delaware Bay, Delaware, United States - CS-6 worm burrow | ecosystem: Environmental > Aquatic > Marine > Coastal > Sediment | place: USA... | reverse complement strand
CCATAACCGCCGAAATTTGAGTAATACCCATACTACTCATTATAGCATTATTTCTAAAAATCCTCCCAAAATGCTCTTTATCAGGAAAAATTTCATCTTGAAGTGGCAAATAAACCCCGGCGCTATCAACTAAATAAATGATGGGCAATCTATTTTCAATAGCAATTTCCTGTGCTCTTAAATTTTTTTTAGCCGTAATAGGAAACCAGGCACCTGCTTTAACTGTGGCATCATTGGCAACAACGATACATTGCTTTCCTTTTACATATCCAATTTTCACTACAACACCAGCAGAAGGGCAACCGCCATGTGATTCGTACATGTTTTCGCCAGCAAATGCAGCAATTTCAATAGATTTAGTGTTAGCATCCAATAAATAATTAACACGCTCATGAGCAGTCATTTTTCCTTTTGCATGTTGTTTTTCAATACTTTTTTTTCCACCTCCTGAATGTACTTTTGAAAGACGTTTTTTTAGATCTGAAACTAAGAGTTTATTGTAATCTTCGTTTTTATTGAAGTTTAAATCCATCGATAATTTTGTTTGAAGCTAAAATACAAAAGTTTCAATTATACCATTCAGTAATGTTAATGTTTTATTAATTTACTTTACATGGAGATATATCCCTAGGTAAATAAATAATTTTATATTACATTTGCTCTCTAAATAAGAATATATGAAAAAGATTATAGCCTTCGCGGGTACAAACAGTAAGGAGTCAATAAACAAACAATTAGCTTCCTATGCATCAAGTTTAGTAAGTAATGTTGATGTTACTATTTTAGATTTGAATGAATTTAATTTACCTCTATATGGAATTGATATAGAAAATGAAAAAGGTATTCCAAAAAATGCACAAATGTTTTTAGACATTATAAAATCGACTGATGGTATCATATTATCATTAGCAGAGCATAATGGAGCCTATTCTACAGCGTTTAAAAATATTTTTGATTGGATGTCCAGAATTGACGGAAAACTTTGGAGCGATAAGCCTATGTTGTTAATGGCCACTTCACCAGGAGGTAGAGGAGGAGCAAGTGTTTTAGAAATTGCAAATAGCAGATTTCCTTTTATGGGAGGAAATATAGTATCTGAATTTTCCTTGCCAAATTTTGGAGATAATTTTGATGAAGGAAAAGTAATTAATACTGATTTAAATAATGAATTAAAGAATAAAGTTGAAGTATTTCAAAAATCACTTTAATACGTCTTACTTTCATTTTGCAGAATATTAATACTATAAATAATGGGAGATATAAGTAAAGAAATCAATTCGAAATTCGCTAACAACAGAATTAAGGCATTGTTGAATATTCTTTATACAGCTAACTGGATTTCTGGTTTTCAAAACGAGTTCTTCAAATCTTATGGGATTTCGCCTCAGCAATTTAATATTCTAAGAATATTAAAAGGTGCTGACGAACCTGTAAATGTTCAAATTATTAAGGATAGAATGATCGAACGATCTCCAAATGCTACCCGTTTAATGGATAAATTATGTGCCAAAAATTATATAGAGCGTTTACCTTGCGACCACGATAGGCGTGTAGTTAAAATTGCTATTACAAAAAAGGGTAATGAACTGTTAAATAACATCCCAGATAATTTTAATAGTGAATTATTAAAAAATTTAAATGAAGATGAAGCAGAAATTTTAAGCAATCTGCTTGATAAAATGAGATGAAATTCCTGAGGAGTAGGAATCTTAAACGAAGTAATAATTAATAAAAAGATACCCGCCTTTGCGGGCATAGAAAAAATGAAAACAATAATACATAAAGCCGATAGCAGAGGATTTGCAAACCATGGGTGGTTACAGGCAAATCATTCATTTAGTTTTGCCAGTTATCATAATCCAGAAAAAGTACATTTTGGAGCATTACGAGTATTAAACGACGATATTATTGCGCCAAAAATGGGTTTTGGAACACACCCTCACGATAATATGGAAATCATAACCATTCCATTAAAAGGTGTTTTAAAGCATAAAGATAACATGAGTGATGAATGGTTATCTGTGTTACCAGAAGAAGTACAGGTTATGAGTGCGGGAACAGGTGTACAACATTCAGAAATAAATGGTTCTACCGACGAACATTTAAGTTTGTTTCAAATTTGGATTTTTCCAGATAAACAAAATGTTGAACCGCGATATGATCAAAAATCATTTGACATCATTGGAAGAAAAAACAAACTTCAAACTTTAGTTAGTTCCATGGACGAGAGCGATAACGGTAGTTTGAAAATCCATCAGGATGCTGTAATTTCTCGAATTGATTTAGATGAAAATACAACGTTTGAATATAAACTTAAAAGTAAAAATCATGGTGTGTATGTGATGGTAATTGACGGGAAAGTAAAGATTGAAAATAATATTTTAGAAAGTCGTGATGCTTCAGGAGTATCTGAAACCGAAGATTTTACAATGAAAGCTGAGGAAAATTCTAGTTTACTGTTTATTGAAGTGCCTATGGAATTTTAATTTTTTTTTAAATTAGGCTCTATTATATTTTAACTTGGTCATCATTTGGAACGGGGTTAATTACTAACTCATTTACTTTTGTGTTTATATCTCTTAATTTATTAGGTTGTGTAAAATCGCCTGCTTCATTATTGTTTTTATCTAATGATGTAACCACAAAAACTTTAGTATCCAATTGTGTTTGGGTTAATTTCAATTCATTTCCTGCAACTATATCAAGTATTTTAGAACCATTATTTATGTTCGAAATGGCTTCAGCGACATTGTCAAAGGCGTAAACAACATATTTTACTGGTAAATCACCATCTGAAGCTGCTACTGGGGTGTCCCATAAAATCTTAAATGGTTCAAATCGAATATTTGATGGCTTTATCGGGGAGATATTATCTTTACCAATCCCCAAAATGGGCGGCGCAAAAGATTTGTATTTAAAGTGAGTATTATTTAAAGCGCCATTGACTCCTTTTAAATTGTTTTTTATAGCGGTATAGCTATATGCAATTTGACCAAAAGTAGCATCCATGTCAGCCTGTCTATTTTGATTTATCTGGTATTGAATTTCTGTATTTTCCCAAGGATTAGTAAATTCCATTCTATAATAACCCTGACTTACATAGAGTTGTTTGCAATTAAGTTTTGCTTGATCGTTCCACCATTTTGATAGTGCGATATAATCTTGCGCTTTTGATATTTTCCAATACAATTGAGGTGCCAGATAGTCTACTTTTTCTGAATTTAACCAAGCCATGGGGTCGCAATACAAAGCGCTGAATGATGAAGTCCCACTAATGCCAGAAGGGGTTCCCGATTTCCAAATTCCAAACGGGCTTACACCAAATACGATATTTTTATTTTTGGTAGTATTAATGGTTTGAATGGCATCATAAACCAATCCAATCATTAGGTTTATATTATTTCTGCGCCAATCTTCAATAGTGGCAATATTGGTTGGATTATTATGTATATAAGTTTGAGCATCTTGAGGGATAGCTTCCATACCAGTATAAGGATAGAAATAATCATCAAAGTGGATGCCATCAACATCATATCTATTTGCTATATCTTGGATAACTCTAACTATATAATCTCTAACGGTAGGAAGTCCGGGATTTAACATTTTTAAAGAGAATGCTTTGTCAGCCTTATTTAATTTAGCTTGAAAAGTCCAAGTTGGGTGTAAATTTGCTACATTATTCGGAGCTAATTCCATTGTGGGTGTTTGTTTCACTCTATATGGATTTAACCACGCGTGTAAATCCAGACCTCGCGCATGTGCTTCTGTAACGGCAAATTCCAAAGGATCCCAAAATGGGTTTGGAGCTTTTCCTTGGGTTCCTGTAAGCCAAAAAGACCAGGGATCTATAGATGAAGCATACAAAGCATCACTTTCTGGACGTACTTGCAAGAAAACGGTATTGTAACCGTTTGCCCTTAGATTATCTAATATTGTAATAAGTTCTGCTTGTTGCACAGCAGGTGTTGCCTTGCGATTAGTTGGCCAAGAGAGACTAGATACTGAAGGTAAAAAAACACCTCTTAATTCGCCTTTTGGAGATGTGCTACTAAAATCGGTGCCTGGGTTGTGTTGTGTCTTAGTTATAAATGGTTTTAAATGGGAAAATCCATCTAATTCAGTGCTGTATGTAGATTGTGATGTTATATCTAAACCAGCAATTTCTGTACTTACTTGCGCTTGAACAGTAATAAAAAAAAACAGAAAATAAGGGGCAAATATTTTCATATTAATTCAATTAAAATATATTTATTTTAGAAAATATGATAGTTACTAAGTTCATACATTAAATTCTGTTTTAAAAAGTCACTTTTGATTTAATGTAAAAAACGGGTAAATTTAAATAATTTATAAACACGAATTTAAATTAATTTAAATATAATCTAGATAAAATACATTTTTTTCGGATTAAATGCGAAATACATGTGGCATTAAGTGCTTTTTAAATGTTAAAACAGGTTTTCTGTAAGTTTAAAATTAAGCTTTCAAAAGGATGCTTTTTTATTTAAAAATACGATATTTGTGCTGTGAATTTGCGCAAGGGATTGCAGCGGCATCCTTTTTTATGTGTTTTCGATACATATTGGTGTTAACTGAATAATCAAACATAAAAAAGATACAGCGAAAAGCCCGACCTTGTTTTTCAAGGGTGCGCCCTAAAAATAAATAACTAATTATGGCAATGAATAAAAACACAGTATTGGCTTGGGCTACTGTTTTAATGATTATTATGGGTGTGGTTTTAATATTAATGGGAGCTTACAGGTATGATGATGTAGCAGGATGGGGATTTGCAACCGTAGGAATTGGTTTTTTTGCCATTGCTTGGGTGTTTAACGCCTTAAAAGGTAGAGTATAATGAGTGACGATAAGAAAGTAATCTTTTCAATGTCTGGTTTAACCAAGACATATCAAGGGGCGAATACGCCTGTTTTAAAAAATATTTATTTAAGCTTTTTTTATGGCGCTAAAATTGGAATTTTAGGTCTAAATGGTTCGGGTAAATCGACTTTGCTTAAAATTATTGCTGGCGTTGAAAAGAATTTTCAGGGTGATGTAACCTTTTTGCAAGATTACTCGGTTGGGTATTTGGAACAAGAACCTAAACTGGATGAAACTAAAACTGTTTTAGAAATTGTAAAAGAAGGGGCTGCGGAAACCGTTGCTATTCTTGATGAATACAACAAGATTAATGATATGTTTGGTTTAGAAGAAGTATATTCTAACCCAGATAAAATGGACAAACTGATGGCCAGACAAGCAGAGCTTCAAGATCAAATTGATGCGTCGAACGCTTGGGAATTGGATACCAAATTAGAAATTGCCATGGATGCGCTTAGAACACCCGATGGTGATAAGAAAATAAGTGTATTGTCTGGTGGTGAGCGCCGTCGTGTGGCTTTATGCAGATTGCTTTTGCAAGAACCTGATGTGTTATTATTGGATGAGCCAACGAATCACTTGGATGCAGAATCGGTACATTGGTTAGAGCATCATTTAGCACAATATAAAGGAACTGTTATTGCGGTAACGCATGATAGATACTTTTTAGATAACGTTGCGGGCTGGATTTTAGAGTTGGATCGAGGCGAGGGTATTCCTTGGAAAGGAAATTACTCTTCTTGGTTAGACCAAAAATCGAAACGATTGGCTCAGGAAAGCAAAACAGCATCTAAACGTCAGAAAACGTTGGAGCGCGAGTTAGAATGGGTACGACAAGGAGCTAAAGGTCGTCAAACCAAGCAAAAAGCACGTTTGAATAATTATGATAAGTTATTGAGTCAAGACCAAAAACAACTTGATGAAAAACTTGAAATTTATATTCCTAACGGACCACGTTTAGGAACCAATGTTATTGAAGCTGTTGGCGTAAGTAAAGGATTTGATGATAAATTGCTTTATGAAGATTTAAACTTTAAATTACCGCAAGCTGGAATTGTTGGCGTTATCGGACCTAATGGGGCTGGTAAAACCACTATTTTTAAAATGATAATGGGTGAAATAGCGCCAGACAAAGGTGAGTTTAAAGTGGGTGATACTGCTAAAATTGCCTATGTAGATCAGGCACATTCCAATATTGACCCGGAAAAAACAATTTGGCAAAACTTTAGTGACGAGCAAGAACTTGTTTTAATGGGTGGAAGGGAAGTAAATTCTCGAGCTTATTTAAGTCGTTTTAACTTCTCTGGAGGTGAACAAAATAAAAAGGTTAAAATGCTGTCTGGTGGTGAACGTAACCGTCTTCATTTAGCTATGACGCTTAAAGAAGAAGGCAACGTGTTGCTTTTAGATGAGCCAACTAACGACCTTGATGTGAATACATTACGTGCTTTGGAAGAAGGTTTAGAAAATTTTGCAGGTTGTGCAGTAGTAATATCGCATGATAGATGGTTTTTGGATAGAATTTGTACCCATATTTTAGCTTTTGAAGGAGACAGTCAAGTATATTTCTTTGAAGGTGGATTTAGTGAATACGAAGAGAATAAGAAGAAACGCCTTGGTGGCGATTTAATGCCAAAACGAATTAAGTATAAAAAATTAGTACGTTGATCATGTACTAGTATAAAACAACAAAAGCCTGCAATTGCAGGCTTTTGTTGTTTTATTTCATTTTTTTTAATTCTTCTTCTAAGAATTTAATTCTCTTTTTAAATTTATATACTTTAAATAAATTAATAATTAGTAATAACAGCAAAGTTATAAAGCCTACAGTTAGTATGCTAATTAATGTATTAAGGTTTTGCTCATCACTTATTCCATTTTGAAACAATAGACAAATGTAGGTTATAGATAATTTCATAATATTATGGGGTTAATTTTTGTTATCATAAAGGTGGCCAGAACCTAGTTTATATCCATAAAAATCAATTTTCATTATATAATCCCTATTAGAATCAAATTTTTTAAGCTCAATTTTTATTTGTTTGCCTAATGTAATTCTACGATATAAAAGTTCAATAAAATAAGTTGCAATAAAAGCGAATACTATAGTTGTCATTTTTATTATTTTTAGTTACCACCATACATATGGCCATCGGTAAAATCTTTATAAGACTCTTCTTGTTTTGCCAATTCTTCGCTTAGCTTATCTAGCCTATCATTTTCCTTTTTAAGTTTGTATGATTTCCTTACTCCCAAAATAAGTAATGCCGAGAAAAATACAACCACAATAATTAATATGGTAACAATATCTGATTGACTTATCAATAAAATTGAAAAAGGAGAAACGGTTAAGAGACTTGGCAGCATGATAAAGGCTAATTTAGGTTTAATAGCTCTCCAAATATAATATATTTTATTAACTAAACAATTATGAATGAAATTATTGCATGTAATGTTGTAAGATGTCTAAGACAAATAAAGCACCATTATTTAATTTGTTTTAAGCATATTAAGCTCTAAAAGCTAAGGTGTTTGTTCTTTTAAAATTTATAAAAATTTATCAACAAAAATTGAAATTAGTACTCAATTAATATTTTTTATCGAAATTGCTAAATAAAGAAATAAATACTCAAATGTCAACTAGCAAATTAAAAAATATTAAAACAGAAATACTTTCAAAACAGTATTATACCTTAAATAAACTCACATTCGATTATCAACAACGAAACGGAAATTGGGTTACTCAAATTCGTGAATGTTACGATAGAGGAGATGGTGCCGGAATTTTGCTTTATAATAAAGAAAAAGAAACGGTGATATTAACAAAGCAATTTAGAATGCCTACTTTTTTAAATGACAATAAAGATGGCTTACTTGTTGAAATTTGTGCTGGTATGTTAGATAAAGACAACCCTGAGGCCTGTATTATTAGAGAAACAGAAGAAGAAGTTGGGTATAGACTAACTAAGGTACAAAAAGTGTTTGAAGCCTATTCTTCACCAGGAGTCATGACCGAAAAAATGCATTATTTTATTGGTGAATATTCCGATGCCATGAAAGTTAGCGATGGTGGTGGATTAGAAAGTGAGCATGAAGATATAGAAGTTTTAGAATTACCATTTAAACGGGCCATTGAGATGCTCGATAATGGGGAAATAGAAGATGCAAGAACTATTATTTTACTGCAATATGCTATTATTCACAAACTAGTTTAAATGCTTTAAAACCAATTCCATTTTAATGTCAGAGCGTTTATAAGGAGAGTTTTCTGCAATAGGAATTTCTATAAAACCATATTTTTTATAGATATGAATGGCGTTTTCAAGCTTTCTGTTGGAATAAATAATGAGTTTTGGTATTTGGTTTAATTTAGCAAACGAAATACATTTCTGCATAAGTTGCTGACCTATTTTAAAACCACGATGTTTAGGTGAAACGGCCATTTTTGTAAGTTCAAAATACCCATTATTACCAATTGGCATTAACGCAACAGTTCCAATAATGTCATTTTCTGATTTTGCAAAGAATATATGACCCCCTTTGTTAATAATATATGTTTCAGGTTTACTTAAAACTTCGTCGTCGTAGGGTTCTACATAAAAGAAGGTTTGTAACCATTCAATATTTAAATTGTAGAAATTTTTAGCATATTTATTTTCAAAAGTAATAATATCAATTTCCATGGGCATTAATAAAATCGGCTATTAAATAGGTGATTAATTTCCCAATTTGCCTTTCAGTTTTTTTAGTAGGCGATGCTTCGCAAATATGTAAATAACATGCGTTTTCTTGGCTTCCAAAAAAAGTCACAAAACTTCGTGCTGTATTCACACTAAAACCACTTGGAGTCATGGCGCTACTTGGTATGTTTTCAATAGCATCACAATCTAATTCAATACCAAAGGGTTTATCATTAATATGTGCTAAAGCACGATCAAGTTCTTCTTTAAATTTTAATTCTTTTGCTACTTCCAAATCTTCAAACATATTAAACTTAATAAGTTTGAATTTTTTAAGAGTTTTAAACAACATATCGGAGGTGTAGTATCGTTGTAAACCAAAAATAAAATAGTTTTTTAAAAATCCCTCTGCATAGGCATAGCTAAATCCATTGCCACTATGTCGACCTTCCTCGGCCCTAAAATCGGAATGCGCATCAAAATTAACGGCATTAATAGGTTTTTTTAGTGCTAAACTAGTCCCTTTTATATTGCCATAAGCATTGTTATGTCCGCCACCAATAATAATAGGGATTTTGCCAGCAGATACTATTTGTTGTATAATATAAGTAACATGTTTATCTATTTCACTTACAATTTTTCTGGCATTGTTGATGCTTTTCTTTTTGGTCTCATCAAGTTCAGAAACTTTTAGCATTTCTTCAGTAAAATCAAGATGACCTAGAATTAACACTTTGTTCGCCCTCGTAAATTCATTACTTTGAATGTTTAATAAAATTTTTAAAGTGGCATCCCAAGCCTTAGAAGCTCCTCTTTTACCATAGTTTGCATACACACCAACATCCTCAGGTAAACCAATTATAACATACGTAACATCCAAATTTAAAAGTTGTTCGTATATATTTGCAATGCTGGTTAACATTTTAACGTGTTCACCAAATTTGGATTCGCCTAGACGCTTGTTTAATAACTCATTTAGAGTTATATTGTTAAATAAAACTAGTTTATCCATAAAAATTAAACGAATTTTGAAAACTAAAAATACATCATTATTTATTTATAGCATTAAAAAACAGAAAGTATTAAAACTAAAAACCATTAAAAATTAAAAAAGATTAAAAACAAGTAATTATGGAAAACAACAAAAGTAGTATGGGGCTTAAAGTAGCATTGGGAATTGCATTAGTTTTATTTTTAGGAACTGCATTTTACACAATGAATTTGTACCAAAGTAGTGCCAAAGTTCAAAAAGACTTAACAGAGCAAAAACAATTAGTCATGAACGATTTAAACGCAATGGCTAAACAATATGACGTGGCTATTAGCGAAAATGATGTAGCAAACTCAGATTTAGTTGAAGCACGAGCACGTATTCAAGGATTAATTGACTCTTTGAAAATTTCTGAAACTAACATAAAAAGTTTATGGAGTTATAAGCAAAAATTTGTTTCATTACAAAAAGAAATGAATACGCTACTTGCTGAAAACGATAAGTTAAAATTTGAAAATTCGTATTTAGCGACATCTTTAGATAGTACACGTGTTCGTTTGGAAGAGCGTACTATTTTTACTGATTCTTTATTAGTTCAAAACAATGCATTAGCAGAAGTTGTATCTAATGCATCAGTATTAGGTGCTGTTAATATGAAAGGTTTTGGAGTTATTGAAAGAACGTCTGGTAAATTTATTCCAACAGAAAGAGCAAGTCGTACCGATAAAATTAGAGTTTGCTTTACTGTAGCAAAAAACAAACTAGTAAAAGGTGGCGATCAAGAACTTTATGTTCAAGTAATTGACCCAAAGAGTAATACTTTAGGTTTAAACGAACAAGTTATATTTGGAAGTAAAACTTTAAACTATAGCATAATTAGTAAGTTTAATTATGAAAATGCAAATTTAGATATTTGTGAATTCGTGGCTTCAAAAGGTAAAAGTGATTTTGAAAAAGGACGTTATATTGTAAACGTTTTTAACGAAAAAGATTTAGTTGCAACATCAGAGTTTACTTTAAAGTAATCTCTAAATAACACTTATTAAAAAGCCTCAATTTTAAAATTGAGGCTTTTTTTATTTTACTACTTTCCCGTTTAATATTACGGTTTCAATATGGTTTTCTCCAAAAGCATAAGGTAAAAAGTTGTAATTAGGGATGGGTTTTGTAATTATTATATTTGCTTTTTTCCCCTTAGTGATACTGCCATATTTATTTGAAATACCCATAGCGTAAGCACCATTTATAGTAGCAGCATTAATAGCTTCCTCTGGCGTCATATTCATTTTAATACAAGCAGTGCTCACAACAAAATTCATATTACCGCTAGGTGAAGAACCTGGATTATAATCTGTAGCAAGTGCTAATGGTAGTCCAGAATCTATTAATTTGCGAGCTGGGGTATATGGAATGCTTAAAAAATAAGAACATCCAGGAAGTGCTACTGGCATGGTATTGCTGTTTTTTAAAACGGTAATATCATCAGAATTCATTTCTTCAAGATGATCGACTGAAATAGCGTTGTGTTTAACTCCAATAGCTACACCACCAAAAGCATTAAATTGATTGACATGAATTTTAGGAATCAATCCATGTTTTTTTCCTGCGGATAGAATTTCATCTGTATCTTCAATATTAAAATATCCTTTTTCACAAAAAACGTCAATAAAATCCGCTAATTTTTCTTTAGCAATAGCAGGAAGCATTTCGTTAATGATTAAATCAATGTAACCTTTATTATCATTTTTATAAACTTCAGGAATGGCATGCGCTCCAAGAAAGGTTGCTTTTACTTTTACAGGAAAATTATCTTTAATACGTTTAATTACGCGAAGCATTTTTAATTCTGATTTAGTTGTTAAGCCATAGCCAGATTTTATTTCAATAGCGCCTGTTCCAAGTTTTATTACTTGTTTTAATCGGGTTATTGATTGTGTGTAAAGGTCTTCTTCAGTGGTATTATGTAGTTTTGATGCAGAATTTAAAATTCCACCACCCCTGTTTGCAATTTCAGTGTAGCTTAAACCATTAATTCGGTCTACAAATTCTTGTTCTCTATGTCCGGCAT
>Ga0316201_10003469_pt1 | contig 11626 bp, 12 predicted proteins | sample CS6wburrow_MG_FD_204516 | JGI IMG/M metagenome (GOLD analysis project Ga0316201, IMG submission 204516) | Coastal sediment microbial communities from Delaware Bay, Delaware, United States - CS-6 worm burrow | ecosystem: Environmental > Aquatic > Marine > Coastal > Sediment | place: USA... | reverse complement strand
TGCGCGTGGGGATGCCCTCCCGCGCGCAGAAATCCAGCAGCTCCGCGCGCCCCTCGGCGCAGGTGCGCGCCTTGAGCGAACCCGGCCGGTAGTAGAGCCCGGCGTGGATCACGCCGCTGTTGTGGCCGCTCTGATGGGCGGCCAGTTCGGGTTCGGCTTCGAGCAGGACGATGTCGCGAGGAGCGCTGCCCGCACCTGAGTCGCCGATCTCTCCACGGTCGGCACCGGCCGACGAGGACGATTCCCCCAATGCCAACGCCGTCGCCAGGCCGACGAGGCCGCCGCCGATGATCGCCACGTCACACGTTTGGCTCTTGCGTGGATTGGTTATCATCCTCATCCTCGAGCGCTCTCGACAGCCATGACCCCGATCGGAGATCATCTCATGGAATGGGTCCCCGCATTCTACGACTTACAGATGCGCTGGACAGGCGACGGCGATCGACCGATCCACGATCACGATCGCCTACTGGCCGAAGCCATCACCGACGCGCGACCCGAGCACGCGGGGGTGCAACGCGTGCTGGAGCTCGGAGCGGGCGACGGTCGGACGGCCGTGGCCACCGCCGAGCTCGGCCACCGGGTCACCGCCGTCGAGCTCGTCGCCTCCCGTGTGGCGCGGGCGCAGCGGCTGGCCGACAAGCATCGCGAGTCGATCCGCGAACGCCAAGGCTCGCTGACCATCATCGAAGGCGATTTCTACAGCCTCGCGCTCGAAGGCACCTTCGATGTCGTCGCCTACTGGGACGGCTTCGGCGTCGGCGAGGACGCCGACCAACGTCGCCTGTTGCGCCGTATCGCGGGATGGCTGGCGCCGGATGGCGTGGCCTTGGTGGATATCTACACGCCCTGGTACTGGGCGGCGACCGCGGGTTTGGAGATGGCGTTCGGCGACGCGCGCCGCCGCTACGGCTTCGATGCGGATGGCGAACGCATGCTCGATACGTGGTGGCCACACGACAGCGAGGAGCAAGCCGTCACACAGTCCCTGCGCTGTTATGGCCCGGCCGATCTACGGTTGCTGCTCGAGGGAACGGGGCTCGCGCTGATCGGGCTCGAGCCGGGCGGAGCATGGGATGCCGAGGCGCAGGAGTGGCACGACCAGGTCCCGCTGGCCCAAGCGATGGGCTATCGAGCGCGGCTGGTTCCCGTGTCGCGAACGAACCCGTAGACGGCGCGAGTCACCCCCAAGGATTGACCATCGTCTGGATCAGCAGTGGCGTGCCGATCTTCACGTTGCGCCGCCGGGTCACCAGGTAGTACACCAGATCGGCGATGTCCTCGGGAAAGAGGCACTTGCGCGTATCGAGCCCCTCCAGCCCATCGGTCATGGGCGTGGCGACCATGCCGGGGCAGATCGTGGCCACCCGCACGCCGTGCTCTTGGTTCTCGCGCTGGATGTACTCCGAGAGCGCGTTGAGGCCGTGCTTGGACACGCCATAGGCGCCGTTGCCCTCGTAGTGCTCGATGCCTGATTCGGAGCTGACGTTGATCACGTAGCCGCGATCCTGCTTGCGCATGATCGGCAGCACCGCGCGCGCCATCAAGAAGGGCGCGCGCAGATTGGCCGCCATGGCCTCGTCCCAAGCCGCCACGTCGTGGTCGTGGATCTGCCCGCCGCGGAAGACCCCGGCATTGTTGACCAAGATGTCGATCGCACCGTAGGCATTGTAGGCCGCGCCGACCACGTCGGCCGCTCCCTGCTCGGTCGATACGTCGGCCACCACGACGTTGACGATGCCTCCAGCACCCCGGATGGTGGCCTCGGCCTCGCGCAGCGGCTCCTCGCGCCGCCCGCAGATCAGCACGTGCGCGCCGGCCTGGCCTAGCTTCAGGGCCACGCCGCGCCCGATGCCCGTTCCGCCGCCGGTCACGATCGCGGCGTGTTCCTCGAGTATTCCCATGGTTTCGTCCTCTGGTGTGCATGAATCGAAGGCCGGATCGGAGTCGAGGTCCGCTGCGGCCTCAATCCCTCGGAATGTCGCTGCTAGCGGCCACGAACACGACCTCGCTGCCCGGTGGGCCGAAGGCCAGGTCGAAGATCTCGTAGAAGTCGTCGAAGTGGCTGGCCTTCAGCGTGGCCAAGCCGTCCACCGAGCGGAAGAAGTCGGTGCCGTAGCCCTGGAAGTAGTTACCGTGCGCGAAATAGCTTCGGCGCGGGTCGTCCGGCGCGATGAAGACCCGTGTGCCACCGGTGAGCGTCACCCGTTCGGGCACGCCCTCCCCACCAGCACCGTTGCCGGCGACAGCCTGCCCATCCTCGACCGCGCGAGTCCAGGTCTGGCCGCCATCTTCGCTGCGCCAGATGCCACGCCCGCCCGCGTCACGCCCGTCGGCATAGGCCACCTGGTTGAGCACGGCGTAGACCCAGTCCGGATCGGAAGGCGCGACCGAGATCCAGGCCGGCACCACGGCCGTCACGGCGGTCGGCGGGTCGCCGACGGCATCGAAGAGGCCTTCGTTGGCCTCGCTCCACGTCTCGCCGCCGTCGTCGCTGCGCCACAGGCCGCGGGTGCTCGCACCAACGATCCAACGCACGCCGCCGTCCGGCAGGCGCTTCGGCGCATGGGCCGCCGAGATGACGAATTGGCCATCCGGCAGCGGGATGGCCTGCAGCTCCCACTTCTGGTCGCTGGCCGTACGCGAGTAGAGGAAGGGACGACGCCCCGCGAAGGTCCAATGGAAGGCTGGGTCCGGCTCGTCCTGGGCCAGGATCTGGAGGCCGGAGTGGCCTCGGGGCGCCGGCGGCCCGTGGGAGTGACCAAGCGGCAAGGGGCCTGGCCCCGGGCCGATCACGCCATCGTCACCCGGGTCGATGGCGAAGTGCATCACGTCGTCCGGCAGCTCTTCGGTGGTCCAGGTCGCGCCGTCGTCGGCCGTCCAGGCCAACCGTGACTCGAAGACGGAGGCGAGCACCCACACCTCGGGACGGGAGGGCGCTCGGACGAGCTTGTCCCAACCGCCCTCCGGCACATTCGGTAACAGGGTGAAGGTACAGCCGGCGTCCGCCGACCGGTAGAGGGCGCCCTGGTGCAGCTGCAGCAGCACGGCGGCATCGCGCGGGTCGACGTCGAGGTCCCAGGTATAGGCCAGGGGTGCCAGGGTTGTGACGTTGGGCAGCAGGTTTGCGCCATCATCGAACGAGATGCGCAAGCCTCCCGCGTCGCCGCGGGTCTGCCCGCATTCGGGCACGCCGGCGCCCAGATCGGGCGTCGGCAGGCCGGGCGGCAACGTGGCCGTGGGCGAGCCGGACGGCCGGGTGGGCGTAGCGGTCGTCGCCGGAGTGGCGCTCGGCTGGGGCGTGGGCGGGGCGACGGTGCCCGGCGGTAACGTGACCCGCGGAGCCGTGGTCGCGGCAGGCTCGAGGCTGGCCAGATCGACTTCGGCCGCGGCCATCGGAAGCCACAGACGCACGGGCGCCGGCTGAGCGGCAAGGGGCGGCGTGGGGCGCTGGGCATGTAGCCCAGCCGCCATGAGCAGGGCCACGCTGAGCAAGGCCAAGGCCCAGCGGTACCCGATTTGTTTGATCATCATCCGCGAGGCTCCTCGAAAGCGGGGGTTCGGGCCGGCCCGATGCTGGGAGGTGTTTGCGAAACCCTAGAGCGGAAGACTCTCGGTGCCAACCGCGAAGGAGCGGCCGACGGCCCAACTCGCGGGCCTGGCCTCGACTGGCCGACAGGCTGTAGCATCTAGCTGAAGCTACAGGAGTCCTCACCATCCGGCATCCGTCCTGTGGCTTCACTCAGGCAGCACAGAGGCGGGTCGGCATGGACCGACCGCCGTGTTCGATCAGCGCGGGGGCCATCGACCGGAAGACCGCCATAAGGCACCCGCGCCACCCTCAAGGAGCATCCTCCCATGAGCCACGTCTACAAGCACATCGAGCTGACCGGATCCTCGCAAACCTCGATCGAGGACGCCATTGAAAGCGCCGTCAGGCGAGCGGGCCAGACCGTCCGCAACATGCGCTGGTTCAACGTCACCGAGACCCGCGGTTACATCGAGGACGGCGCGGTCGCTTACTACCAGGTGACGATCAAGGTTGGCTTCACCCTGGACGAGCAACCGGTCGAAGGATAGGGCGTCGATCTTTTGCTGGCGGGTGATCGACACCCATCCGATATTCGATGCCATCGAAAAGGGGCGGGTCTCACGGAGACCCGCCCCTTCAAATGTTCGATTGCTGCAGTCTGTCACGACGAGCGCACTGCTTCTGAGGCGACCGGGTGCTAGTGGTCGCTCACGCGCACGCTACCGCCACCACCACTGCGGCGCTTCGCGGCCTTGAGCCGCACCTCGGCGCGACGGAGCGAAGCCAACGCTTCTTCGCGCTCCATGTTCTCCGGTGCGTTCTCGATGGTCGCGATCGCCTTGCGGCGGGCGGCCTCGGCACGCTCGACGTCGATCTCGTCGGACTGCTCGGCCACGTCGGCCATGACGATCACATGCGAGTTGCGCACCTCGACAAAACCACCGCCGATGGCCAGGATCTCGCGCTCGTTGCCGCGCACGATCTCCAAGACGCCTTCCTTGAGCCCACTCATCAGCGGCTCGTGGCGCGGCAGCACGCCCATCTCGCCCTCGGTTCCGGGCAGGATGACCATATCGACGTCGTCGGCCTTGAAGACCTCACGTTCGATCGTCACCACGTCCAACTTCATCGGCACGGGAATCTCCTCACTCGGACCTAGGCCTTGTCCTGCGCCAACATCTCGCGGCCCTTTTCGATGGCCGCATCGATGGTGCCGACCATGTAGAAGGCCTGCTCGGGCAGGTCGTCGTGCTTGCCGTCGAGAATCTCCCTGAATCCGCGCACGGTCTCCTCGCGGGAGACATACACGCCAGGGATGCTCGTGAACTGCTCGGCCACACGGAAGGGCTGGGAGAGGAAACGCTCGATCTTGCGAGCGCGCGCCACCAGCAGTCGGTCCTCGTCGGAGAGCTCGTCGACACCGAGGATGGCGATGATGTCCTGCAAGTCGCGATAGCGCTGTAGAACCCGCTGCACCTCGCGCGCCGTGTTGTAATGCTCCTCGCCGACGATGTTGGGGTCGAGAATGCGGCTGAAGGAAGCCAGCGGGTCGACCGCCGGGTAGATGCCGCGGTCGGAGATGGAGCGCTCGAGCGAGATCGTGGCGTCCAAGTGGGCGAAGGTCGTCGCCGGCGCCGGGTCGGTGATGTCATCGGCCGGCACGTAGACCGCCTGGAGGCTCGTGATCGAGCCCTTGGTGGTGGTCGTGATGCGCTCCTGCAGCTGTCCCATCTCGGAACCCAAGGTCGGCTGGTAACCCACGGCGCTGGGCATACGACCCAAGAGCGCGGAGACCTCGGAGCCGGCCTGTACGAAGCGGAAGATGTTGTCGATGAACAACAACACATCCTTGCCCTGATCGCGATAGTACTCGGCCATCGTCAACGCCGTCAGGCCGACGCGCAGGCGCGCCCCCGGCGGCTCGTTCATCTGACCGAAGACCATGATCGTGTTCTTCATGACGCCGGCTTCGATCATCTCACCGTGCAGCTGCGTGCCCTCACGCGAGCGCTCGCCGACGCCGGCGAAGGCCGACACACCGGAGTGCTCGAGGGCCATCGTCTGGATCATCTCCATGATGATGACCGTCTTGCCGACGCCGGCGCCGCCGAAGATGCCCGTCTTACCACCACGGGTGAAGGGGGCGACGAGGTCGATGACCTTCACGCCCGTCTCGAAGACCTCGGTCCGCGTCGACTGCTCGGCGAACTCAGGCGCCGGGCGGTGGATCGGATAGTAGTCGCTCGCCTGGACCGGCGCGCCCTTGTCGATCGGGCGACCGAGCACGTCGAAGATGCGCCCGAGGGTCGCATCACCGACCGGCACGGTGATCGGAGCGCCGGTGTTGACCGCCCGCGTCCCGCGCGCCAAACCGTCGGTGGCGCCCATCGACACGCAGCGCACGACGTGATCGCCAAGGTGCTGCTGCACCTCGGCCACCAGCGGTACGTCGCCGGCCGAGTCGATCTCGACGGCGAAATAGGTCTCGGGCACCGCGTCCTCGGGGAAGCGGACGTCGACGACGGAGCCCAGGATCTGGACGACCTCACCGACCTTTGCGTTTCCGTTCTGTGCCACGTAGAACCCTCCAGGTCCGGGTCCGAGTTCGAGCTCGGGTTCGTGCGCCCTAACCGCTATTGCGCAGGGCCTCGGCGCCGCCGGCGATATCGAGAATCTCACCCGTGATATCGCTCTGGCGCGCCTTGTTGAATGTCAGCGTCAAGTCGTCGACCAGCTCGTTGGCGGCGCGAGTGGCATTGCTCATCGCCACCATGCGCGCCGAATGTTCGCTGGCCTGTGCTTCGAGAATGGCCTGATAGAGCCGCATCTCGACCAAACGCGGCAGGATCTCGTCGAGCAAGGCCTCGGGGCTGGGCTCGTATTCAAAGTCCGCCGCGGCCACCTCGACCTCGTCCGGAATCTCGAGCGGCAGGAGCTGGCTGATCGTCGGCTCCTGCTTCACCACGCTCTTGAACTCGGCGTTGATGAGATGAATCCCGGAGAATTCCGCTCCCAAGAAGCCGTCGAGCACCAAGCGCGCGATCGGCGTGACGTCCAGGATCGAAGGACCATCCGGCATGTCGATGAACTCGGCCACGAGATCGGACTTGCTGCGGGCCAGGAAGTCACGGCCCTTCTTGCCGATAGCCACGAAGGCCACCTCGTCACCGAATCGTTCGCGCGCCTGGGCCACAGCGTAGCGGATGATGTTGAGCACCAAGCCGCCGGTCAGGCCGCGGTCGGGTGTGATCAACACGATCGCCGGGCGCCCGGTGGGATGCTCCTGCAGGAGCGGATGAACCTTCGTTCCGCCGCCGGGCTGGGCGCGCAGATGCGCCATCACCTCCGCAGCGCGGGTCGCATAGGCGCGACTGCGCAACGTTGCCTGCTGAGCGCGTCGCATCTTGGAGGCGCTTACGGCCTCCATCGCCCGGGTCACCTTGCCAATGTTCTTGACCGAGCCGATGCGACGCTTGATTTCTCGAGTCTGGCCTGCCGGCACCGTCTACACCCCTACGGTGGCGCGCGTGGCTTCCCAAGTCTGGTTGTAGGCGGCAATCGCCTCGTCCAGCTGGGCGCGCAGCTCGTCATCGAGGGCCTTCTTCTCCTCGATCGCCCGCCCCACGTTGGGGTAGGTATCCTTCATGAAGCGCAAGAGGCCGCCCTGCCAATCCCGTACGTCATCGACGGCCACACCATCGGCGAAGTCGTTCGTCACCGCGTAGATCACCGTCACCTGGTTGGGGAAGGTCCAGGGGTTGTACTGCCCCTGCTTCAGGACCTCCTGCAAGCGCAGGCCACGATCCAACTGACGCCGCGTAGCGGAATCGAGATCGCTGCCGAACTGGGCGAAGGCGGCCAGATCACGGAAGGCCGACATCTCGAGGCGCAGCTTACCGGCGACCTGCTTCATCGCCTTGTGCTGCGCGTCACCACCGACGCGACTCACCGAGATACCGGCGTTCACCGCAGGGCGGATACCCAGGTTGAACAGGTCTGGCTCGAGGAAGATCTGGCCGTCGGTGATCGAGATGACGTTGGTCGGGATATAGGCCGACACGTCACCCAGCTGCGTCTCGATGATCGGCAGCGAGGTCAAGGAGCCGCCGCCGCTCTCGGCATCCAGCTTGGCCGAGCGCTCGAGCAGGCGCGAGTGCAGGTAGAAGACGTCGCCCGGATAGGCCTCGCGACCCGGGGGGCGGCGCAACAGCAACGAAACCTGCCTGTATGCAGTGGCGTGCTTGGAGAGATCGTCATAGACGATCAAGGCGTGCTCGCCATTCTCCATGAACTCCTCGCCCATCGCGGTGCCGGAGTACGGCGCGATGTACTGCATGGCGGCCGAGTCCGAAGCGCTGGCCACAACCACGATCGTGTGGTCCATCGCCCCGTTTTCCTCGAGGATGGCCACGATGTTGGCGACCTGAGCGCGCTTCTGGCCGATGGCCACATAGATGCACTTGAGGTCCGAGTCCTTCTGGTTGATGATCGCATCGACCGCGATGGCGGTCTTGCCCGTCTGCCGGTCACCGATGATCAGCTCGCGCTGTCCGCGGCCGATCGGGATCATGGCGTCGATGGGCTTGATACCCGTCATCACCGGCTCGTTGACGTTCTGACGACCGGTCACACCGGGCGCGATGCGCTCGATGGGGCGGGTCTTGTCGGTGCGAATGGGGCCCTTGCCGTCGATCGGCTGGCCCAACGCATCGACCACGCGCCCCATGAGCGCGTCGCCAACAGGCACGGAGATGACCTCACCCGTCGACTTGGCGATGTCACCTTCTTCGATCGCCGTGAAGTCGCCGAGCACCACGACGCCGACCGAGTCTTCCTCGAGGTTCAGCGCGATGCCGTAGACCGAGCCGCCCTCCTTGGGGAACTCGATCAGCTCGCTGGCCAACGCACCGCGCAAGCCGTCCACGCGAGCGATACCATCGCCCACTTGAGTGACGGTGCCGACCTCGACGGCTCTTGCCGCAAGCTTGGCCTCGTCGATGACGTCGCGCAGCCCGCCGACGATGTCCTGGAGATTCACCGACACGAATTCCATCCTTTTCCGAAAGCGAGACGCACGATGCACGAAGAGATCCCAGCTGCGGACCTCAGCGGCCGCGGCTGCCCGTGAGCTCCTCGCGCAGCCGACCCAAACGGGCCGAGACGCTGCCGTCGATGTAGCGGTCGCCTACGCGCACGACCACACCACCGAGAATGCTGGGATCCACCTTGAAGCGGATCGGCAGCTCCTCGCCGTGGCCCTCGCGCAAGCGGTTCTCGATCGTCTGACGCTCGTCCTTGGTTAGCTTGACGGCGCTGGTGACGACGGCTGTCTCGCCGCCCTCATCCTCGCCGGCATTCACCATACTTTCGAGCGAGTCGCGCAGGCCCTCGAGATCAACACGGTCGGCCGCACGCCGCATGACGTCGCGCAGAGCGTCCTTCATCTCATCGATAGGGCCGTCCGGACTCATGCCAGGTCTCCGAGTTCCTTCTGCAAGAAGCTATCGACGAGACCACGATGCTGCTTCTCGTCGATCGCGCTACCGAGCACCTTTGACGCTGCGGCCAAGGCCAGGTCGGCAATCTCGCTCTGCAAACCGGAGAGCGCATTGGCACGGGTCTGCTCAGCCTCGGCTCGCGCCTTGGTCAAGAGCTCCGCAGCCTCGGCATTCGCCTCATCGAGACGGCGCTTGGCCGCCTCTTCGCTTGCCGATACAGCCTGCTGCAGCCGCGACTGGCTCTCGCGTCGCTCGGTAGCGATCTGCGCCTCGAGGCGCTCCCGCTCCGCGCTGGCTTCGACCCTGACCTTCTCGGCCTCAGCCAGCCCGTCGGCGATACGTTGCTTGCGACGCTCGAACACACCCAAGATCGGCTTGTACAACAACCGGTTGAGCAGGAAGAGCACGATAATGAAATGGACGATCTGCAAGAGCAGCAGAGGTCCATTGATTCCCAGATTCTCCAACGGTCACTCCTTACGCGCGATCGCGCCCCGAGGTGGACCCGTTCCGGCCGACGCCTAAACGGCGAAGAGCAGAATCAGACCAACGACGAGAGCGTAAATGGCGACCGACTCGCAGAAGACGATGCCTAAGATCATGTTGGTGCGCAGTTCGCCACCGGCCTCGGGGTTACGACCGAGGGCCTGCAGCGCACCACTAACAACGATGCCGATGCCGATACCGGGGCCGATCATGCCCGCCATCGCGATACCGGCGCCGAGCAGCTTTGCGGCTTCGGGGGTCATGGATCCGTGATCCTCCTGGTGAAAGCGGATGGGTTCAACATACAACTACAACGAGTCCCAACGAAGGACACGTCTAGTGATCGTGCGACTCGACGGCCTGCGACATGAAGGCCAAGGTGAGGATGGCAAAGACGAAGCCCTGGATCATCCCCACGAAGAGCTCAAGACCGTAGATGGGCAAAACCAAGAAGAGCGGGATCAGGAAAGGCATGACAAAGAGCAGCACCTGGCCCGCAAAGAGGTTGCCGAACAAACGGAAGGCGAAGCTGATGATGCGCGCGATCTCCGAAACGAATTCGAGCAGGCCGACGAAGGTGCCGAGCGGGAAGTCCTTCAAGGTGAAGAACTTGCTCAGATAACGCAGCCCAAGTGCCTGGAAGCCAGCGATCTCGATCGCCAGGAAGGCGATGATCGCCAGCGCCAAGGTGAAGTTCAGGTCGGAGGATGTCACACGGAAGAAGGGGATGAGCACCTTCTCATTCTCGGCGTGACCACCGCCATGATCGTCCGCGGCCCCCTCGTCGCCATGATCCTCTTCGGAACCAGCCGCTTCCTCGCCGTGGTCCTCACCTTCCTCGGCGTACTCCCCTTCCCCACCTTTCTCTTCGACGCGCTCCATGGCCGCAGCCACACCGAGCACCTTCTCGAAGCGGAAATAGGTGTGCTCCTGGCTCTCGGGAACCAGGCCTTCCGGCTCGCCGGGGCAGGTGCCTGAGGTGCAGGTGATACCGATCGTATCCCAGCCGGGCACCAACTCGAGCCAGTTACCCGTCACGACCAGCAGGAACAACGTCAGCACCAGCGGCAGCCAGCGCTTGGTGCGCTCCTCACCGATCATCTGGTGACTCATGTCCTGCCAATACTCGATGATGGCCTCGAAGAAGTTTTGCAGCCCCGAGGGCACGTCGCTGAGCTTGCGCGTCGCCATGAAGGCGAGCACCAAGAGCACGATGTCGGCAAGCAACAACGCCAGCATCGTATTCGTGAACGGCAGGTTGAGCCCCGGAATCACGGCGATCGGCTCCGCCGGCAGCTGAATGTGCGGCAGAGGCACGTCGATGAAGATGGCGCTCGCGATCATCACGGCCAGGGCCACGAGAATCGGGATAATGACCTTCGGCTTGAGCATCGTCACGCTTCCTCGCGCGCGGGCCGTGCGCAATCGGTGCGCACCGCCACGGCGGTTGAACGTCCAGCCTTCGTAAAAATGACCCCGACGAACACCGAGCAGCGTGTCGCGTCAGGATCACATGGGAGAACGGTGCTATGGCTTTGCCCGTCTGCCCATGGGTACTCCAGCTTAGAGCGGCGCGAGTATAACACAGGCATTCGCTTGGGTAAACCGTTCATGAGCGCAGGCGACCCGTTTGGACCTCGACCGGACCTTGGTGCGCCGGAGTGCTGGCGTCACGCGCGCCCTACCTGCCTGCCCGCTCAGCCGACCGGCGCCAACAGCTCGCGCCACGCCGTCCAGCCGAGCGGCGCATCGGCACGCATCCCCACGAGCGTACGGGCGGAGGCCGCCTCGAGCGCCGCAAGCGCCTGTGGGCCAGACCAGGCCTCGACTTCCGCACCGGCCGAGCTCAGCCGGGCCTCGATGGCCTCCATCGCACCTTCGGGCACACGTTCGGTGAAGGCGGACTCGACAATGCCCACTTCCTCGTCGACGTGCAGCGTCAGCAACTCGCGCTCGCCCGCGGCGAAAGGACTCGGCGCGCTGAGCAGAAACACGCGGCGCCCCGTGGGAAGCGAGACCGCACGCACGGCGCAGCCCTGCGCCTGGCCGGACGGCGGCGACGCTTGCCCGTTGCGTTCGGCAGGCTCCACCGGCCCGTCTTCCTCGAGCC
>Ga0316201_10003468_pt1 | contig 11627 bp, 9 predicted proteins | sample CS6wburrow_MG_FD_204516 | JGI IMG/M metagenome (GOLD analysis project Ga0316201, IMG submission 204516) | Coastal sediment microbial communities from Delaware Bay, Delaware, United States - CS-6 worm burrow | ecosystem: Environmental > Aquatic > Marine > Coastal > Sediment | place: USA: Delaware... | reverse complement strand
TACTGCCCTGGCAAAGAAACCTTCTGCTGAAGGTGACCTGCAGATATTACCCATACAAACAAAAAGTATATTAAACATAATGATATAAGATATTTATGATATTTGACATTCAATTATTTCTCGTGCTTTTTCAAGATCAGCAGCTGTGTCCACACCTGCAGGAATAAACTCGCAGGCCTTTGCCATTATGATCCGGCCGCCCTGCTCCATGATACGCAATTGTTCAAGACGCTCAGCAGACTCCAGGGGAGTCGGGTCACTTGCTGTATAGCGACGCAGGGCTGCCAGGCGATAGGCGTATAATCCCAGGTGCCGTTTCCATTCAATACCTGCCCTTATGGCTGCATCGATGTCCCCGTGCGTCCGGGAATATGGAATGGGCGCGCGACTAAAATACAAGGCACAACCACCGGAATCGATGACCACTTTGACAGCGTTGGGATTCCGCACCTCCTCTGCATGCCTTATTGGCCAATAGAGACTTGCCACCTCGCAACCGGCCTGTGCATTCAGTAAAGCTGCCACCTGGTCCAGGCAGGCTGGTGGCATCAGCGGTTCATCGCCCTGTAAATTGACAACCAGGTGATCATCAGGCCAGCCCAGTATTTCCGCACATTCCGCTATCCTGTCACTACCACTTTGATGATCTGTTTTTGTCAGCACAACCCGCGCACCAAACGACTCAGCCGCTTCAACGATGCGATGATCATCGGTAGCAATGACAACTGTCTCTGCGGATGATTCGTTCGCCCGTTGCCACACGTGTTGAAGCAGTGGCTGGCCGGCCAATTCCAATAGCACTTTACCCGGTAATCGTTCAGAGGCGTAACGTGCCGGTATTACGATATGGTATGCGCCATGGCTGGCCTTTTTCATCCGCTTTCCTTCATCAGTTTCGTCAACTGCTCTTTGAACGATGCTTCCAATTCACCCGGTAAATGTGTGTCTACCGGTACATACCAGGCATTTTTCAGGCCGAGCAAACGACATTTTACCGCGTCTTTTTCTGTCATGAGAATAACGCAATCTGACTCAAGTGAATCAAAATCACCGGGTTTAAAGGCATGATGATCCGGAAACCCCTGCCTGCTTCCCGTCAGTCCCATCCCGGCAAGCATTTCAAAAAAACGCTCAGGATGACCAATTGCCGCTATTGTATGAATATCTTTTCCTGCATTGATTTGCCGGAATTCATCAACGGACAATACAGTTTTATCATCCAGTGAATGTAAAACATTGGCTTTAAGATGCATGACATTCACATCAATGTCTTGGGGTATATCCGCCCATACGCCATTGGTCACAACATAATCTACCTTGACAAGTCGTTCTGCTGGTTCCCGCAGGGGTCCGGCCGGTATCAGGTGACCATTGCCCAGGCCCCTCTTACCATCAATGACACAGAATTCGATATCCCGATCCAGGTTGGCCTGTTGCAGGCCATCATCTGAAATGATCAGGTCGATTTCCATTTCCTCCAGTGTCTTCACCGCATCAAGCCTGGTGGCTGCAACAATGACTGGCACACCGGTACGTGCTGCCAGCATGACAGGCTCATCGCCACAATCCACGGGATCGCTGTCTGGACGAACCAACAGGGTTTCCCTGCTATCGCGTCCATAGCCGGTACTGGCAATGCCGGGCCGGAGATTCATGGCCAGGGCCAACTGGCAAAGTCGGATAACCAGGGGTGTTTTGCCACTGCCGCCCGCGGTGATATTGCCGACAACAATCAACGGTAAAGCGGAGCGGTATCTCGCCAGTTCTTGCTGCCCTTTTTTCTGCGTTCTTTGAAAAGCCGCCCGGTACAGGGGTTCGAACAAACGCAAATACCACGGCGGTTGACTGCTGTCATACCATGTACCAACCAGCCAGTTCTCTATCACTGCACGCATAAAGTTAGGGTTGGCCCTGGTCGCTAAACTGGGTTTGATACAAACCGGCATAGGTCTTACCGGCAGCAAGGAGTTCTTCGTGGGTACCCTTCTCGATCACCTTGCCTCCACCCAGTACGATAACCTGATCGGCATTCTCAATCGTGGACAGGCGATGTGCGATAACCAGGGTGGTGCGGTCTTTCATCACTTCATTCAGCGCAATCTGTATTGCGCGTTCCGATTCAGAATCCAGTGCAGATGTCGCTTCATCAAGAATCAGGATCGGTGCATCCTTGAGCAGTGCCCGCGCAATCGCCAAACGCTGGCGTTGACCACCGGATAACAGGGTACCGCTTTCACCCAAACGGGTATCCAGGCCGTCGGGGAGTTGCTCAATGAACTCCATGGCATGGGCAGACTCGGCTGCGCTGAGAATGGCAGCCCGGTCAATACCGGATAGGGCACCGTAGGCGATATTGCCGGCGATGGTGTCGTTAAACAACACCACGTCCTGGCTGACCAGTGCTATCTGCTGTCTCAGATTGTCCAGTTGGTAATCTACCAACTCATGACCATCGAGCAAAATACTGCCTTCATTGTAGGGATAAAACCGTGGTAGTAACCCCGCCAGGGTGGTTTTACCACTACCACTATGGCCCACCAAAGCGGTGACGCTTCCTGCCGGAAAACGCAGACTTATATTGTCCAAAACCGATTGTGCGCTATTATCATATTGGAAAGAGACATTCTTGAACTCAAGTTCTCCCCTGACACGATCAACGATATAGCTTCCGCTGTCTTTTTCTTTTTCGGTGTCAATGACCCGAAAAATACTCTCCGCTGCAGCAATGCCCTTTTGCATTTGCGCCTGTACCGTCGTCAGCCTTTTAAGCGGTGGAATGGTTGCAACCATGGCAAAAAATATGGAGGTAAATGTACCTGCCGTGATTTGATCCAGCATGGATGGACGGGTCGCTATCAGCATCAGGGTCACCATCGCCAGACCGGCAGCCAGCTGCACCATGGATGAACTGAGCATATGCATGGCAACCATTCGCATGTGGAGCCGTCGGGTACGTTCATTGACACGATCAAAGCGATTTTTTTCAGTTTCCTGACCAAGGAACACCTTGACCACGCGTTGTCCGACAACAGCTTCTTCGGTGACATGGGCAACATCACCCATGGATTCCTGGATGTTACGACTGATCTTGCGAAATTTGCGGCTGATGAAAGTCACAACCAGCGCAACCACTGGCACCAGCATCAATAAAACCGCCGTCAAACGTGCGTTGATGCTGAGCATCACGATCACGAGGTAGATCAGCAACATGATGTCACGAAACGCTGATATGACGGCCTTGGTGGCAGCATGCGCCACCTGTTCGCTGTTGTAGGCCAGTTTGGAAATTAACTGACCGGGGCTGTTTTGGTCATAAAACGTTGCAGGCAGGTGCAGGTAACTTGCAAATAATTCCCTGCGCAGGTCCGCCACAACCCGTCTGCCGGTCCATTCCATCCCGTATGCGCCGGAGAAATGACCGACGATTCGCAGTAATACGACACCCAATATACCCACCGCCAACCACATGCCGTACTCTGCATCCTTGGCGACAAAAACACGGTCAATCAGGGGCTCTACAAAACGTATGAATACTGCCTGCATGGCGGCATCGAGACTGACACCCAATATACCGACAGCAAACATCAGCCAGTACTTGCGGGTATATCCCCAAAGGCGTTTGTAAACCATGCCTGGAGTGAAGTCAGCCTGGGGCTCGGGCATTCTACTGGCCCTCGTCTTCCATGATCCGCTCAGTGGCGATGGACAAGCGGGTGAAGCCGAGTTGGGCTGTTATGTCCATCGCGGTTACAACAAAGTGGTGTGGGGTTTGGGCGTCCGCCCTTAATATCACGGGAATCGTGCGATCTTCGCCCGCTGCCTCGATGAACGCTGCGCGCAGCGTGGCCGGTTCTGCGTCAACCAGTTGCCGGTCATTGAGATAAAACTGGCCCTTTGCATCTATGACCAATTCAAAACTGATGGGCTGGTCTTCGGGTGCACTGACGTTTTTAGCCTCCGGCAGGTCTACCTTCAACACTGCCTGGCGCTCAAAAGTCGTGCTCACCATGAAAAATATCAACAACAGGAAAACGACGTCTATCAGCCCGGTCAGGCTAATCTCGGGATCTTCAGGGCTGGATGCTCGTAACTGCATGGTTCAGTCCCGGATATCGGCAAAATTGGTTGAAACCAGGTTGCCTCGCTCAATACAGTCAATCAGGCTAATCGCCTTTTCCTCCATTGAAATAACGTACTCTGCGACCATTCCACGAAAAAAACGATAGAAAAAATAACTGGGTATCGCAACGGTTAATCCTGCAGCCGTCGTAATCAAGGCCTGGGAAATCCCACCTGCCAGTACATTGGCATCACCGACACCACTGATCATGATGGCTGAAAACACCTTGATCATACCAACGACTGTACCCAGCAGTCCCAACAGCGGGGAAATACCCGCAATGGTGCCAAGGGTGTTGAGAAACCTTTCCAGGTCATGCACGACGTGGCGACCGGTGTCCTCCACGGCTTCCTTGATGACCTCTCTTGAACGTTTCCGGTTGGCAAGGGCAGAGGCATAGATACGCCCGAGGGGCGAGCCTCCCCGCAACTGCATTAAATGGCGCTGGTCCAGCTCATGCCTGGCCGCCCAGTCTTCGACCGTGGCACCAAGATCATGGGGTGTCACCTTGCTCTTGCGCAGAGTCCAGAAACGCTCGATGATAATGGCTACCGACAATGTCGAGCAAAGCAGGATGGGTGCCATCAGCCAGCCACCGGCAAGAATAATTTCCAACACGCAGTTACACTCCTGTGATTTATGCTAACGGAATAATACCTTAAATTGTATGGTGCGTAACTTTGTAAAGCACATGGTTCACGGACAGCCTGAACCTGCGGGCCACCGCCAGATTGCTTTGCGGCTCACTCGGGCGGATTCCTTCTTCAGCCGACCCTTTTCATCACTGCTTATCCTGATACCCCCGCACTGCGCCGTATTGAATGTGGGAACCTGTGCTTTTGAATATCTGCTGAGCACATCGGGCCGGGGAAAACCGAAGCGGTTATCTCTACCCGCTGAAATCACAACCAGCGCTGGCTCCAGTGCATCAATCAGCGCCTGTGATGAAGAAGTTGAACTACCATGATGCGGTGCGCTCAGGATGGTATGAGGCTCAAGCCCCTCAAGGACCAGGCGTTGTTCTACCAGCCTGCTGATATCACCGCTCAACAAGAGGCTAATGCGCGGGCCATGAACACTGATGACACAGGAGCTGTCATTTCCGAGGTACGGCAGTCCCGGAGACGGATGTAAGACCCGGAAAGCGAATTCACCGGACGTCCAGGACTCGGGCGTCCTGCAGGGATCAATTCCCTTACGTGCTTGGGGCAGACTCGCAAGATATCGCGCATCGGGATAGATCAGTCGCAGGCGTTCCAACCCACCTGCATGGTCAAGGTCTGCATTACTGGCGACAACCAGACCGGGTGATATGCCCGAGGCCCTGATCATTGGCTGGATGGTTCCAGCGACCATATCCCATCCGCCATCGCCAGCGTTGCCACTTCCCGGACCCGTGTCGTAGAGTAACTGGTAATCCCTGGTATTGAGTAAAACCGACAGTCCCTGCCCTACATCCAGAAAATCGATCTGCATCCTGCGGTCGGATAGACGACCAGCCGGGAGTATCAAGGGCAACATCAAAAGCAATCCAACATAGCGGCCGGGAAACCCCTTCGGCAGCAGTAACATGACCGCCCCCGACATCGCAAGTAGTGTTAGCAAGAGACCCGGCGCGCGGGTTGAGCTGAAAAAAACAGGTTGCAAACCTGAAATCTGCTCCAGCAAAAGGAACAGCCAATGTGCGCAATAACCGGCTGCAGTCAGCAGTCCTGCCGAAACAGGTCCCGGCAGCCATAAAAACAACAAGGCAAGCAGTATAAGCGGTACGATCACCATGCTGACCACGGGAATGGCAACGAGGTTGGCTAGCAAACCCGGTAAGCTGGCCTGCTGAAACCAGTACATGCCCAGGGGAGCCATGACCAATGAAATGCCTAGCTGGGCATAGAGCATTTTCCGCCATACCGGCATACGCCCGTGACGCGGTACAAAAATCAACATCAAGATTGCGACTGCGCAGAACGAAAACCAGAAGCCGGCGCGCAATGGTGCAAACGGATCGGACACCAAAACCAGGCCCATTGCGATCAACCATCCAAGACAGGGGTGGATGTTGCGCCTGCTCAATATTACCAGGCTGGCAACTGTCAACATGATGAGCGCCCGCTGGGTGGAGACACCAAACCCGGCCAGCGTGGAATACATCAAGGCTGCCGACCATGCCGTCAGCCAGGGCAATGAAATGGTTACCCCTTGTTTCAGACCCAGCGGAAACAGCGCCAGCAACAGTCGGCCCAGGTAGAAACCCATGGCCGCCGCGAGACCGACATGCAGCCCCGAGATTGCCAACAGGTGGCCGGTGCCGGTCGCTGAGAGCACCGATTTGTCATCGCGGCGCAGACCGCGCCGGTCGGCAATGGCAAGGGCTGCCAACATCCTGAATGCTGGTGCGTCGCCGGCAGTACTGGTGAGTTTCTCAAACACCAACTCCCGCCAGTGTTGCATATTGTTCCAGGCAGAATCCTCAAGACGGATATTGTTGCCAGCCTTGACAGTAGCCAATGCACCGATGCCATCTGCAAAATACCAACGTTCGGAGTCAACACCATGAAAGTTGACCCGCCCTTTCGGCGAACGCAACTCTAATTGCAGGCGCCAGCGTTCACCGGCGTGAATCTCAGGTACATCAGTTTCATTTTTCCCGGCGGCGTCACGATTCCTGTACCAGTGCACACGTATTTTCGGCGGGATCGATGGTGCGGCGTCATCCGGTGTCAGCACGAATCGGGTGACATCCTCATTTGATTCCGGCAGGCTGGCGACTATCCCGCTGACTTCATGGAGCACCTTGTTTCCATTGACGGGTAAACGCTGTGCGATGCGCTCATTGATGGCCAGTGTTGTTAGCAGGAAAAATGCCGGGAACACGCAAATCAGCCTCAGTCCTGGTTTCAGGGCTGAAAATGCAATCAACAACAGTAAAACACCAGCGACGCCTGAAGGCAGGGTGGTAACCAACAGGAACGGCGATACCGCCCCCAGTATGAGCAAGGCCCAAAATTTCAATGATCCCCCTTCTAAAATGGCAAGCTAAAAAGGATTAAGGCTTCCCAAGTGCAACTCAAAACGCTGATTCATCCTGGCCGCCAGGCGCATATCATGTGTCACCAGGATCAGGCTGGTATTCAACTCCTTATTCAGCTCGAGCAACTGGTCAAAGACCTGGTTGGCAATACGCTCATCAAGGTTTCCGGTGGGCTCATCACCCAGTACACAGCCCGGGTTACCCACCAGTGCCCGTGCAACCGCCGCGCGTTGGCGCTCCCCACCTGATAACTCACCGGGTTTGTGATCCAGACGCTGACCCAACCCGACTTTTTCCAGCAGGTCTTGCGCTCTGCCAGCGGCATCCGTGGTCGATTCACCGCGTATCAGCAAGGGCATGGCCACGTTTTCCAACGCTGTAAATTCCGGCAACAGATGATGGAACTGGTATATGAATCCCATCCGGGAATTGCGCAGGTCACTGCGTTCACGGTCACTCATTTTCCACAAGGACTTGTCATCGACTATCACCTGACCTTCATCGGGCCTGTCCAGACCTCCCAGGATATGTAGCAAGGTACTTTTTCCAGCACCCGACGCACCCACGATTGCCATTGACGTGCCGGCGGGTACCTGCAAACTGACATCCTTTAGTACCTCGACCCTTTTCGGACCTTGCCTGAACCCCCGACTGATGCCTTCAGCCTGGATCACCATATTGCCCTGTTCACTCATAGCGCAATGCCTCTGCCGGGTCGGTCTTCGATGCCCGCCACGCGGGGTACAGGGTTGAGAGTAATGACATCGAGAGCGACATCAGGGCAAACCCGATCACATCGGAACGCTGCAGGTCTGATGGCAGTTCGGTAATGTAGTAAATATCTGCCGGAAACAGTGAAAAACCAAATATCTGCTCAAGAAACGGCATCACGGACGCGATGTTCTGAGCCAGTAAAATGCCTCCGACAACCCCCAGCACCGTGCCAATCACACCGATCAAGGTTCCCTGGACAACAAATACCCGCATGATGGTTCCAGCATGTGCGCCCATGGTTTTCAGGATCGCGATATCGGATTGTTTGTCGGTGACAACCATGACAAGCATGGAAATAATGTTGAAAGCAGCAACCGCAATGATTAAAGACAATATGACCCACATGACGGTCTTTTCTGTTCGTACGGCCTGGAACAGGTTGCCACGTTCCTGGCTCCAGTCCCTGACACGATAGGCACCATCGAGGTCCTGTGAAATTTCCCGCGCCACCCACCAGGCAGAATCCAGGTCTTCCAGTTTAAGCCGGATTCCACCAATGGAATCCGCGGGCATACGCAACAACCGCGCCGCGTCTTCGACATGCACCATGGCCAGGCCGGTATCGTTTTCATGTTCACCGAACTCAAACATACCAACCACGGTAAATCGCTTCATCAAAGGACTGGCCCCAAATGGGCTGGCTTTGAGCCGAGGTGCAATGATGGTCACTTTTTCCCCTAAGCCGACCCGCAGTCTCACGGCCAGGCCGATACCAAGAACAATACCGTATTCGCCACTGCGCAAATCTTTCAGATCCCCGTTAACCATGCTGGTGTTAACATCGGATACGGTGGCCTCAAAATCCGGGGATATGCCACGCACCAGCGCGGCACTTGAGCCATTGGCCTGGAGCCAGGCGCCAATTTCAATGTAAGGGGCTGATGCGATGACATCATCGCGCTGGTTAACTTTTTCAATGACCTCACGCCACTCATCCAGTGGCCTGTCAATTGCCTGGATGGTCGCGTGGGAAATAGCGCCCAGTATCCGGGCACGTAATTCTTTCTCAAACCCGTTCATCACCGAGATAACCGTAATCAGGGTGGTGACACCCAGCGCGATTCCCATCATTGACGTCAGGGAAATGAATGAGATGAAATGATTTTGCCTCTTGGCCCCGAGATAGCGCAGACCAATAAAAGCGGACAGTGGTTTATACATATGCGAATTAGACCATAACCAAAAACCGGCAACCAGTTGAATTTGCCCTGTTGGGTGTAAGCATTTGTTGATTTAGCAAGGCGTCACCGCGAGCCTTGCCCAGGGTCCAGGTTGTTTTGCGTCTGCCAGGAGAGCAAAACGGGCTCCGGATCGAGTCCGGACTCACCGCAGAGGGGGCGGTCATGACGATATTTTTTCAAGCAAGTCAGACATTTCAGTTGGTAAGGGCGCACTGACCACCTGCTGTTCACCATCACCTGTGAAGAAACGTATCTGGTGAGCGTGCAAAAACATCCGCCTGACTCCTTTTCCTTTCCAGTACTTTTGCCTGGCCGCAGGCGCATAGCGCTTGTCACCCACCAATGGCGCATTCAGATGAGCTGCATGCACTCGAATCTGATGGGTTCGTCCGGTATGTAGCTGTGCTTGGGTAAAACTGTAAGGGCCGTACTGCTGCAATAACCGAAACGTGGTGTGTGCCGGCTTGCCAGCAGGGTCAACCCGCATGAAACGCTGCCCTGCCCGTTCATATTCGCCAACGGGTTCGATGACCTCAAGCTTTTCCTGTGATAGTTTTCCATCCATCAGGCAAAGATAGGACTTCTCCACCAGGTTATTTTTTATTTGTGAGTTCAAGTCCTTTAACGACTGTCCATTGAGCGCCAATAGCAGACATCCGGAGGTTTCACGGTCGAGGCGATGCACCAGGTCAACATTACTCCCCGGCCGCAGCTTGCGCACTGCATCAATGACACCCCAGGTGAGACCACTGCCGCCATGAACGGCCATACCCGCTGGTTTGTCGATTACCATCACGCCCTGTGCCTCATAACGGATGCATTGTGTCAACAATTGCAAGACAGCGGGTGGCACATCACCTGGCTTGTTCTCACGGATGGATGCCGGTGGTATACGGATTATGTCACCACTTTCAAGACGCGTGGCCGGTTTGGCCCGTCCCCCGTTCACACGAACCTGGCCGGTTCGGATGATACGGTAGATGACGGACCTGGGCAGCCCTTTTAATCTTGCCGCGAGAAAATTATCCAGTCTCTGACCATCGCGTTCCCGTGATACTTCGACATGATTAACGCCACTAGTTACCTTGTTCATTGCCTGGGATTTCCAACTCATTGATAGAAAATGAAAATACTGTTATATTGTCGCGGCATGAATTCGCCCTGCCGAATTGTTCTCCGGAATCGCCTGATTATCTCACCTAAGTCGTGCTTTAACTGGGCAGGACTTCATAAAACTTGTGATAGTTTACACGTTGTTTACAGGCAGATAACTCGAATTCAACCGCTGACAGGCGGATAGTAAAGACTTATTTTTGATGATAGTCAGAAAAACTGTCATCTGAGGACCAGACCAATAAAAAATTGGCCTGGCTATGAAAACAAAATTTGGTACCCCCGGCAAAAGTGCAAGTCACTGCCGGGTCAGCTGTGTGGATACGTGACAAAGAAACGTCATGTGGTTCCACCGCCGCCCCGTACCGGGGTGCCTGAGGACAATATAATGAAAAGAATGCTGATTAACGCAACTCAGCCAGAAGAGTTGCGTGTAGCCGTTGCCGAGGGGCAACATTTATTTGATCTGGATATAGAAGTACCCTCCCAGGAACAAAAGAAATCAAACGTTTACAAGGGCAAGATCACGCGGGTTGAGCCATCACTTGAAGCCTGTTTTGTTGAGTTTGGTTCCAGTCGCCACGGTTTTCTTCCACTCAAGGAAATTTGCGAAAGCACTTATATCAAGGGTGCTCCCAAAAAGGGCGGCAAGATTGCTATCCGGGATGTTGTGCGGGAAGGCCAGGAAATCATCGTCCAGGTTGAAAAAGAAGAACGCGGAAACAAGGGTGCTGCCCTGACAACCTACATATCCCTGGCAGGCAGGTACCTGGTCCTGATGCCGACTAACCCCAGTGCGGGTGGCGTGTCGCGACGTATCACCGGCAATGACCGTGATCATTTGCGTGAGCAACTGCAGAAAGTGACCACACCCGATAATGTCGGGATTATCGTACGCACCGCCGGAGTCGGGCGTGATGCGGAAGAGTTACAATGGGATCTCGACTACCTGCTGCAGTTGTGGACAGCCATAGAACAGGCCGCAGGCACCCGTTCTGCCCCTTTCCTGGTTCATCAGGAGAGCAACCTGTTTATCCGTGCCTTGCGTGACCATTTACGTAATGATATCGGTGAGATACTGATCGACAACGAGACTGTGTACAACGATGCGCGGGAATTCATGCAACAGGTCATGCCGCATAACCTGAACAAGCTCAAGTTGTACAGCGATCAGGTGCCGTTGTTCAACCGTTATCAAATCGAAACCCAGATCGAGTCCGCATTTGCACGGACGGTGCATTTACCATCCGGCGGAGCGGTTGTCTTCGACCATACCGAAGCGCTGCTGTCCATCGATATTAACTCGGCAAGAGCAACCAAGGGCTCTGATATTGAAGAGACGGCCTATAACACCAACATGGAATCCGCCAATGAAATAGCGCGCCAGTTGCGTTTGCGGGACCTGGGTGGG
>Ga0316201_10003467_pt1 | contig 11628 bp, 13 predicted proteins | sample CS6wburrow_MG_FD_204516 | JGI IMG/M metagenome (GOLD analysis project Ga0316201, IMG submission 204516) | Coastal sediment microbial communities from Delaware Bay, Delaware, United States - CS-6 worm burrow | ecosystem: Environmental > Aquatic > Marine > Coastal > Sediment | place: USA... | reverse complement strand
CCGTGGGAGCGGCACTCCTGTTGTGGGAGCGGCTTCCAGCCGCGATCGGGGCAAGATGCCCCTCCCACAGTCGGGACAAGATGCCCCTCCCACAGTCGGGACAAGATGCCCCTCCCACAGTCGGGACAAGATGCCCCTCCTACCCCCGCGGCAGCTGAATTCGCTGCTTGTCGGGATTTGGCAGGTAAAGCAGGGCGACGTTCCCGACACGCTGGACCAGCGCGGCGCCGCTTCTCGCGCACAGGTCTTTGATAATCTTGTCGCGCGCGTCCCTGTCGCCCACGCGAATGCGCACCTTGATGAGCTCATGATGGTCGATCGTTGATTCGTATTCCGCGTAAACGGCGTCCGCAAGGCCAGCGTCGCCGATCATGATCAACGGTTTTAGCTTGTGGCCGAGGCCACGCAGGTGCTTTTTCTGAGCTTCGCTTAACTTCATGGGCGCGAAGTGTAACAGTGTGATGATGGTGACGGGCGAATGAGCAAACCCAGACGATCCGCCGGCAGCTGGCGCGACCGCCAGGAACGCGACCCCTACGTGCAACAGGCGCGCAGGGACGGCTGGCGGTCGCGCGCCGTCTACAAGCTGGAACAGATCAACGAGAAGGAACGGTTTCTTCGCCCCGACATGCTTATCGTGGATCTCGGGTCGGCGCCCGGCAGCTGGAGCCAGTACGCAACCGAGAGGCTCAAGGGGCGTGTCCGCATCGTTGCGGTGGACCTGTTACAAATGGATGCAATTCCCGGCGTTGAATTCATACAGGGCGACTTCACTGACAATCAGGTGTATGAGCAACTTTGCGAGGCGATCGGTGACGGCAAGGCGGACCTTGTAATGAGTGATATGGCGCCCAATATTACCGGGACGAAGAGTGTCGACCAGCCGCGTTCGATGTATCTCGTTGAATTGGCTCTGGATATGGCCCGGCGATTGCTGCGCCCGGGCGGCAGCTTCATCTGCAAGCTGTTCCAGGGCGAGGGATTCGACGCGTTGGTCAAAGATGCACGCCGGTCATTCGAGCGCGTCAGGGTGATGAAACCCGCGGCGTCGCGCGCCGGCAGCCGTGAGGTTTACTTGGTAGCGAGAAACTATCGATTGTAGTAGTGTCTAAATGACTGGAACCTGTCTAAATATTCAGTACTTGCGGCGACTGCCGTTCGGAAACCCCCATAGTGAATGATCTGACCAAAAACATACTCGTATTTATCGTAATCATCGTCGTGCTGTTGTCGGTGGTGCAGGGGCTTTCGGGGGTCAGTGGCGGCCAGCCGCAGGCGACCGATTACTCGGTGTTCCTGGACCAGGTTCGGTCCGGGCAGGTGAAAGTCGCCGTGATCGAGCAAGAACGCATCCGTTTCGGCACGGACGACGCGATGCAGTACTACACCGTTTCCCCCGAGACCGACAACAACACCCTGATCGGACTGCTCGACGACAATGACGTTCGTTTCACGGCGGCTGAACCCAAGACACAAAGCTTGATCGGGCAGCTTCTGATCAGTTCGTTCCCGATCCTGTTGCTCATCGGTGTGTGGATCTATTTCATGCGCCAGATGCAAGGGGGCGGCGGCGGCCGAGGCGCCATGTCCTTCGGCAAGAGCAAGGCGCGGCTGCTGGGTGAGGACCAGGTAGGCGTGACGTTCGCGGACGTCGCGGGCGTCGACGAGGCCAAAGACGAGGTCGCGGAGATCGTTGAGTTCCTCAAAGACCCGAGCAAGTTCCAGCGACTCGGTGGCAAGATTCCAAAAGGCGTCCTGATGGTCGGCCCGCCGGGCACCGGCAAGACCCTGCTCGCCAAAGCAATCGCGGGCGAGGCCAAGGTGCCGTTCTTCACGATCTCGGGCTCCGATTTCGTCGAGATGTTTGTCGGTGTTGGTGCCTCACGCGTTCGTGACATGTTCGACCAGGCCAAGAAACAGGCGCCCTGCATTATCTTCATTGACGAGCTCGATGCCGTCGGCCGCCACCGTGGCGCGGGCCTTGGCGGTGGTCATGACGAGCGCGAGCAGACACTCAACCAGATGCTGGTCGAGATGGACGGCTTCGAAGGTACGGAAGGCATCATCGTCATCGCCGCGACCAACCGCCCCGACGTACTCGATCCCGCGCTGCTGCGTCCGGGTCGTTTCGACCGTCAGGTGGTCGTACCGCTGCCCGATGTGAGGGGCCGGGAATTGATCCTGAAGGTTCACATGCGCAAGGTGCCGTTGTCGGACGATGTCGTTCCGAGCAAGATTGCGCGCGGCACGCCAGGCTTTTCGGGCGCCGATCTGGCCAATCTCGTCAACGAAGCGGCGTTGTTCGCGGCCCGCGGCAACAAGCGCGTCGTGTCCATGGACGAATTCGAAAAGGCCAAGGACAAGATCATGATGGGCGCCGAGCGGCGCTCGATGGTCATGAGCGAGAAGGAAAAGCTCAACACGGCCTACCACGAGGCGGGTCATGCCATCGTCGGTTATCTCGTGCCCGAGCATGACCCCGTTTACAAGGTGACGATCATTCCGCGCGGCCGCGCGCTGGGCGTCACGATGTACCTGCCTGAGGAAGACCGCTACAGCATGTCGAAGCAGCGCCTCGAGAGCAGCATATCGAGCCTGTTTGGCGGCCGGATCGCCGAGCAGATGATCAACGGAGAGGCAGGCATCACGACGGGCGCGTCGAACGACATCGAACGCGCCACGGACATCGCCCGCAGCATGGTGACCAAATGGGGCTTCTCGGAGCGCCTGGGCCCGCTGACTTACAGTGAAGACGACGGCGAAGTATTCCTCGGCCGCACGGTCACACAGCACAAGCAGGTTTCGGATGACACTGCCCACGCGATCGACGAAGAGATCCGCCTGATCATCGATTCGAACTACGAGCGGGCGAAGCAGATCCTCGAAGCCAATGTCGACAAGCTGCACATGATGGCGAAAGCCCTCGTCAAGTACGAGACGATCGGCGAAAACCAGATCAAAGACATCATGGACGGCAAGGAGCCGCGGCCGCCTGAAGACTGGGAGGAATCCCCGGATTCAACGCCACCGGGCGGATCTGCCACCGCGGAATCCGATGCACCCGGCAAGATCGGCGGGCCCGCTTCGGAACATTGATCTCCGTCGGAACCCTGACCCTCGAGTGCCCGTCGGTGATGGGCATTCTCAACGTCACGCCGGATTCTTTTTCGGACGGCGGCCGCTTTAACGCCCGGGACAAGGCGCTACGCCAGGCCGAACTCATGATCGCCGAGGGCGCCGACATCATCGACGTCGGCGGCGAATCGACGCGCCCGGGCTCCGACGCGGTCAGCGAGACCCGGGAACTCGAGCGTGTCGTACCCGTCATCGAAGCGCTGCGGGACATCACCGACGTGCCGGTCTCGATCGATACGACCAAGGCCGGTGTCATGCGCGAGTCTGTCCAAGCCGGCGCCTGCCTGATCAATGACGTCATGGCGTTGCAGGGCGTTGGCGCGCTGCAGGCTGCGGCCGAGGCGGCTGTGCCTGTCTGCCTGATGCACATGCTGGGCACTCCAAGGACGATGCAGGAAGATCCCGAATACGGTGACGTGACGCAGGACATTTGCGCATTCCTGCGCGATCGTATTACGGCCTGTGTCGATGCGGGGATCAGCAAGGACCTGATTATTGTCGATCCCGGGTTCGGCTTCGGCAAAACCGCTGAGCACAATGTCGAGTTGCTGCGGAATCTGCGACAATTAGCCGATCTTGGCAGGCCCATCCTGGCCGGGTTGTCACGCAAGTCGACGCTTGGCCTGTTGACGGGGCGTGACGTTGACGAGCGCGTGCCGGCCAGCTTGGCCGCCGCGGTTGTTGCCATCATGAATGGCGCCCATATTGTAAGGGTGCACGACGTGGCCGAGACGGTTGACGCCATGCGCGTGGTTCGCGCGGTCTTGGAATCGGGAAACCAGTAATGAGCAAACAGCACTTTGGAACGGACGGGGTCCGCGGCACGGTCGGTTCGACCCCCATGACAGCGGATTTTGCGATGCGCCTCGCCAGCGCCGCGGCGCGGGTTTTGGTGCCGCAAGGCGGCGCGGTCCTGATCGGCAAGGACACGCGCCTGTCAGGCTACATGTTCGAATCGGCTCTCGAAGCCGGTTTCGTGGCGGCGGGGGCGGACGTGCTGCTGCTGGGCCCGTTGCCTACGCCGGGCATCGCCATGCTGACCCAGGTATTCGACGCCGATCTCGGGGTCGTGATCAGCGCCTCGCACAATTCGTTCGAGGATAACGGCATCAAGTTCTTCGACAAGCACGGCTCGAAACTCGGCGACGACGTCGAGCACGAGATCGAAAAGCTGCTCCGGGAACCGGCGATTACGCTCGAGTCGAGCAAGCTCGGCAAGGCGAAACGTATCGACACGGCACGAACCCGTTACCAGGACTTTTGCGTCTCGACAATGCCTGAAGGTGTCGATCTCAGCGGACTCAAGGTGGTCTTCGACGGTGCAAATGGCGCCGGATACAAGGTCGGCCCGCGCACCTTGTCCGCATTACACGCTAACGTGATCCCGATCGGCTGCTCGCCGAACGGCCTGAATATCAATGATGGTTGCGGTTCGACCAATACCGAATTGCTGCAGCTCACGGTGCCGGCGGTAAAAGCCGACGTCGGCGTCGCGCTCGATGGCGACGGCGACCGGGTCGTCATGGTCGATGAAAACGGCGTTCTCGTCGACGGCGACCAGCTGCTGTATATCCTGGCGAGTGCGAGGCACGAGCAGGGCGACCTGAAGGGACCTGTCGTGGGTACGGTAATGAGTAATCTCGGCCTCGAGAATGCGCTCAAGGCGAAAGGCATCGAGTTCAATCGCGCGAAAGTAGGTGATCGCTATGTGCTCGAAACACTCAGGCAGCAGGGCGGCGTGATTGGCGGCGAAACCTCGGGGCACATGATAGTGCTCGATAAGACCACGACCGGCGATGGCCTGGTCTGTGCGCTGCAGATCCTGAGCGTAATGAAGCACACGGGCAAGAAACTCTCCGAACTGGCGTCCGGCATGCCGAAGTACCCGCAGACGATGGTCAATGTGCGCACGGAAACGCGCATGAATCCGGACGAGTCAGAGACGATCCGGGAGGCCGTGGCGACCGCCGAGGGCGAACTCGCCGAGAGAGGCCGTGTCGTGTTGCGCGCATCGGGTACCGAACCTGTCATACGCGTCATGGTTGAAGGTGAGGACGAAAAGCAGGTCGTGGCGCTGGCCAAGCGGCTTGCGTCGGTCGTCGCGGAGGCGGCGACCTGATCGTATTTTTCGCGTTGATTTGCGGGGTTAGCCCCGGTATCCTTGCGCGCCTTTCCATCCTCCGGACAGTTTCAAATGCGTAAATTCCTCGTTGCAGGCAACTGGAAAATGCACGGTGACACGGCGGCCAACGGCGAACTGGTCGCAGGGATCATTGCCGGGCAGCCCCACAGCGACAACGTGGAACTGCTGGTTTGCCCGCCGTTCCCGTACCTGGCCGCCATTGCGGCACAGGTGAAGGGTAGCCGGCTCAAACTGGGCGCACAGAATGTCTCGGAGCACGAGAAGGGCGCTTTCACTGGCGAAGTCGCCCCGGCGATGCTGACGGACATTGGCTGCAGCCACGTCATCGTTGGTCACTCGGAGCGCCGCGCGCTGTATGGCGAGTCCAGCACCCAGGTTGCGGCCAAGTTCGCCGCGGCGCTGGAAGCGGGACTGACGCCGATCCTGTGTGTCGGCGAGACGATCGAGCAGCGTGAGGCAGGCGAGACCGAAGCCGTCGTCAAGGAACAGCTGGATGCAGTCCTGGATACGGCGGGTGTGGCGGCACTTGGCCGCGCGGTCGTCGCCTATGAACCGGTCTGGGCGATCGGCACGGGGCTGACGGCGACGCCGGAACAGGCGCAGGACGTACACCGCTTCATTCGTGCCGAGATTGTGGCCAGGGACGAAGCCGTCGCCGAAGCGCTGCAGATCCTGTACGGCGGCAGCGTAAAGGGCGAGAATGCTGCCGGGCTTTTCGGCATGGCCGACATCGACGGCGGCCTGATCGGCGGCGCCTCGCTCAAGGCTGGCGACTTTCTTGCGATCGCGAATGCGGCCGCGGAGCTATAAAGATATGGACAATATTCAGAAGATAGTACTGATCGTGCACACGCTGATTGCGGTGCTGATCATCGCGCTGGTTTTGCTGCAACGCGGCAAGGGCGCAGACGCCGGTGCGGCATTCGGTGCCGGTGCGTCGGGAACGGTATTCGGCGCTCGTGGCTCGTCGAGCTTTTTCTCGCGGGCGACAGCCGTGCTCGCAACCGCGTTCTTCGTCAGCAGCCTGGCGTTGGCCTACCTGAGCAGCCAGGCCGGTACCGGCCCCGAGAGCCTGCTGGACGACATGCCGGCTATCGAGGCAACGCCGGACGTCGCAGAGGACAGCCTGCCTGAGCTTCCGGCCGACGAGGACACAGCGGGCGACGACGAGTTGCCAACGCTGGAAGACGTCGAAGAGGAGGAAGCGCTTCCGACGCTTGAGGAAGAGCCGACCTCGTAGGAAAATACGAACACCGCTCTGGTGGTGGAATTGGTAGACACGCTGTCTTGAGGGGGCAGTGGCGTGAGCCGTGCGAGTTCGAGTCTCGCCCAGAGCACCAGATACAAAATCCGGCCCACATGGGCCGGATTTTTTAATACAATGGCACGCTCATTTCCGAGGGCTATCGCCCTCCTGCAAATCCAGGAAAAAAGTGCTGCAAGAATACTTTCCGGTTCTCGTATTTCTGGGTGTCGCTACAGGCATTGGCGCGCTGCTTCTCGTTCTCGGTTTCCTGATTGGTCGTGGCAGCAAGGACGAGGAAAAGCTCTCTCCCTACGAATGCGGTTTTGAGGCGTTCGACGACTCCCGCATGAAATTCGATGTCCGCTATTACCTCGTGGCGATCTTGTTCATCATTTTCGATCTCGAGATCGCGTTCCTGTTTCCCTGGGCCGTGTCTCTCGACACCGTAGGCACCTTTGGGCTGCTCGCCATGGCGTTGTTCCTGGCGGTTCTGGTTGTCGGCTTTATCTACGAGTGGAAGAAAGGGGCCCTGGAGTGGGATTAGCGGAGGCTGAAGCCGCGGGCGATAGCCTGCAGGAAAAAGGATTCGTCGTTACCTCGGTGGATGCCGTCATGAACTGGGCCCGAACCGGTTCGTTGTGGCCGATGACCTTCGGCCTGGCCTGCTGTGCCGTCGAGATGATGCAGGCGGGCGCGGCGCGCTACGATCTCGATCGCTTCGGCATCCTGTTTCGCCCGAGCCCCAGGCAGTCGGACTGCATGATTGTCGCCGGCACCCTGACAAACAAGATGGCGCCCGCGCTCAGGAAGGTCTACGACCAGATGCCCGAACCGCGTTGGGTCGTATCGATGGGGTCGTGCGCCAACGGCGGCGGTTATTACCATTATTCCTACGCAGTCGTGCGCGGGTGCGACCGTATCGTTCCCGTCGACGTCTACGTGCCGGGCTGTCCGCCGACGGCGGAGGCGCTCATTTACGGGCTCATACAGCTGCAGAAGAAGATTCGTCGGACCAGCACGATTGCCAGGTAAAACATCAAGAACATGAGTGATCGTTACGAGACACTGGCTACTCGCCTGGATGAACGCTTCGGTGAGCGGGTCAAGCACGTTCCGTCGAGCTGTGGCGAGCTGACCTGCGATATCGACAAGGACGATCTGCTCGACGTCGCCACGGCGCTGCGCGACGAAGAAGGCTTTGCTTTCGAAATGCTGATGGATGTCTGTGGCGTCGACTACCTGACCTACGGCAGCGATGAGTGGACAACCAGCAGCGCGACGGGCTCCGGGTTCAGTCGTGGCGTCGATCGGAAGCCGGTCATCCTCGACGACGCAGACAAGTTCGATGAACGTCGTTTTGCCGTCGTCTACCACTTGCTTTCGATCAGCAATAACACGCGCCTGAGGCTTCGCGTATTTACGGGTGCCGATAATCCACCGGTCGTGAAGTCCGTTATCGATATCTGGAGCTCTGCTGACTGGTTCGAGCGCGAGGCTTTCGACCTGTACGGGATCCTGTTCGAAGGGCATCCCGATTTGCGGCGCATCCTGACCGACTACGGTTTCATCGGGCATCCGTTCCGCAAGGACTTCCCGCTGACGGGTAATGTCGAGGTCAGCTATGACGCCGAGAAAGGGCGGGTCGCCTACCAACCGGTCAGCATAGAGCCACGCACGCTGGTGCCTCGCGTGATCCGCGATGATTCGCGCTATATCACCGAGCTCGAGGAGTCCGGCGATGGCTGAAATCCAGAATTTCTCGCTGAATTTCGGGCCACAGCATCCGGCTGCACACGGCGTGTTGCGCCTCATTCTCGAGATGGACGGCGAGGTCATCCAGAGGGCGGACCCGCACGTCGGTCTGCTGCACCGGGCCACCGAGAAGCTGGCTGAGTCGAAACCGTTCAGCCAGAGCATCGGTTACATGGATCGTCTCGACTACGTCTCCATGATGTGCAACGAGCACAGCTATGTCATGGCGATCGAGAAGCTGCTCGGCATCGAAGTGCCGGAGCGTGCGCAGTACATCCGTGTCATGTTCGATGAGATCACCCGCATCCTCAATCACCTGATGTGGCTGGGTGCGCACGGACTCGATATCGGTGCGATGACGATGTTCCTGTACTGTTTCCGCGAGCGCGAAGACCTGATGGATACTTACGAAGCGGTATCGGGTACGCGCATGCACGCGACCTACTATCGTCCGGGCGGCGTCTACCGGGACTTGCCAAAGAGCATGCCGAAGTACCAGCCGTCGAAGTTCCGCAGCGAGAAGGAACTCAAGCGCATGAACGCGGCGCGAGAGGGAGACCTGCTCGACTTCATCGCAGATTTCACCGACCGTTTCCCGTCCTGCGTCGACGAGTACGAGACCCTGCTGACCGACAATCGAATCTGGAAACAGCGTACGGTCAACATCGGTGTCGTAAGCCCGGAGCGTGCGATGCAGCTCGGGTTCTCGGGTCCGATGATCCGCGGCTCGGGGATCGAGTGGGACCTGCGCAAGAAACAGCCGTACGAGGTGTACGACAAGCTCGACTTCGACATCCCGGTCGGCGTCAACGGCGATTGCTACGACCGCTACCTGGTGCGCGTGGAAGAACTGCGTCAGTCAAACCGGATCATCCGGCAGTGTGTCGAGTGGTTGCGCAACAATCCGGGCCCGGTCATCGCCGATAACCACAAGATTGTGCCTCCCAAACGCGTCGAGATGAAAGGCGACATGGAATCGTTGATTCATCACTTCAAGCTGTTCACGGAAGGTTACTGCGTGCCGGAAGGCGAGGCCTACGCTGCCGTTGAACACCCGAAGGGCGAGTTCGGCATATATCTGATCTCGGACGGCGCGAACAAGCCATATCGCGTCAAGATCCGTGCGCCCGGTTTTGCGCACCTCTCGGCCATGTCCGAGATGGTCGAGGGTCACATGCTGGCCGACGTTGTGGCCGTAATCGGCACGCAGGACATCGTGTTCGGGGAGGTTGATCGATGAGCGCTGCAAACCTGTTGTCGGACCACGTCAGGGAAGAAATTGAACAGTGGAAGACGCGCTTTCCCGAAGGCAGGCAGCGCTCTGCCGTGATCGCTGCGTTGCACGCTGTGCAGCACGAAAATGAAGGCTACCTGTCGACCGAGTTGATGGACGCCGTCGCCGACTATCTGGAGCTGCCGAAGATCCAGGTTTATGAAATCGCGACGTTCTATTCGATGTTCTCGACCAGGCCGGTCGGACGAAATGACGTAGCGATCTGCACTAATGTGTCCTGCATGCTGCGCGGCGCAGACGACATCGTCGATCACGTCGAGAAGAAGCTGGGCGTCAAGCTTGGTGAGTCGACCGAGGACGGGCGCATCTACCTCAAGAGAGAGGAAGAGTGCCTGGCAGCCTGTTGCGGCGCGCCGATGATGATGGTCAATCACAAGTACTTCGAGGACCTGACGATCGAGCAGGTCGACGAGATCCTGGACGAGCTGGACTGATGGCGTACGAACAAAACCTCGTTTGCTTCAGCACCTTTGGCGACAGCGAACCCTGGACGCTGAAGGCTTACGAAAAGCACGATGGCTACAAAGCCTGGCGTGACGTGCTGGCAGGCAAATGGACGCCGGAGAAGCTGATCGACGAGGTCAAGGCGTCAGGACTGCGTGGCAGGGGCGGCGCGGGATTCCCGACCGGTCTCAAGTGGAGTTTCATGCCGCGTGGCACGGGCGGCCAGAACTACCTGGTGGTCAACTCGGATGAGTCCGAGCCGGGCACCTGTCATGACCGGGAGATTCTGCGTTATAACCCGCATGCCCTGGTCGAAGGCATGGCAATAGCGGCGTATGCGATGGATGCGACTGTCGCTTACAACTACATCCGCGGCGAATTCATGGACGAGCCGGTGCCGCGCTTCGAAGCGGCGGTCAAGGAGGCTTACGAAGCCGGCCTGCTCGGCAAGAACGTACAGGGTTCCGGCATCGACATCGATATTCAGACTTTCGTTGGCGCCGGGGCCTATATCTGTGGCGAGGAGACGGCGCTGCTTGAGTCGCTCGAAGGGAAACAGGGCAAGCCGCGCTTCAAGCCGCCTTTCCCGGCGAATTTCGGGCTATACGGACGTCCTACGACGATCAATAACACGCAGAGTATTGCGAGCGTGCCGGCGATCATTCGCGAAGGCGGAGAGTGGTTCGCGAATCTCGGGCCGGAAGGGTCGGGCGGAACGGCGTTGTTCGCTGTTTCGGGTCACGTCGAAAAGCCAGGCAACTACGAGCTGCCAATGGGCATCCCGTTCAAGGACCTGCTGGAACTCTGTGGCGGCGTCTGGAAGGGCCGCAAGCTGAAAGCCGTTATCCCCGGGGGCTCGTCGTGCAAGGTGCTGCCGGCAGACGTCATCATGGACTGCACGATGGACTACAACTCGCTGATGGAAGCGGGATCATCGTTCGGCACGGGTGCGGTGATGGTCATGGACGAGACGACCTGCATGGTGAAAGTATTGCGCAGGATTTCGCGCTTCTACATGGCCGAGTCTTGCGGTCAGTGCACGCCGTGCCGAGAGGGCACCGGCTGGTTGTACCGCATGCTGACGAAGATCACGGAAGGCAAGGGCGAAGAAGCGGACCTCGGTAAGCTCGTAGACGTTGCCAACAAGATCGAGGGACACACGATCTGCGCGCTGGGCGATGCAGCCGCATGGCCCGTGCAGAGCTTCATCGAGCACTTCTATCACGAATTCGAATACATGGTTCGCAACAACGGCCGCAGCATGGTTGATGCGGCCGGGGACGCTGCGGCGTAATTATGAGCGACGATATCGTAAACATTGAAGTCGACGGCAAACCGGTCGAAGCTCGCAAAGGTCAGATGATCATCGAGGCGACCGACCAGGTCGGCGCTTATGTCCCTCGCTTCTGTTATCACGAGAAACTCAGCGTCGCCGCCAACTGTCGCATGTGCCTGGTCGAGGTCGAAAAAATGCCCAAGCCGATCCCGGCTTGTGCGACCCCGATCAACGAAGGCATGAAGATCTTCACGAAATCGCCGAGGGCCATCGCTGCGCAGAAAGCCACGATGGAATTCCTGCTGATCAATCATCCGCTCGACTGCCCGATCTGTGAC
>Ga0316201_10003466_pt1 | contig 11628 bp, 11 predicted proteins | sample CS6wburrow_MG_FD_204516 | JGI IMG/M metagenome (GOLD analysis project Ga0316201, IMG submission 204516) | Coastal sediment microbial communities from Delaware Bay, Delaware, United States - CS-6 worm burrow | ecosystem: Environmental > Aquatic > Marine > Coastal > Sediment | place: USA... | reverse complement strand
CGTATTGGCTCTCACCTGATCTACATTGATCATAGGTTAACAGCACAGTATAATCATGATTCAACTTCCTCAGTTGCAGAGGTTGCATTTTCTCGTTCATAGGTACTCCTTATTAAACAAAACCCCCAACAATGTGTTGGGGGTCTCCATAGTACATGTACCCGAAAAATAGCTGGAATTTTAATAAATTTGCCGGCTAGTTTATTTTAGCAATGTATATCCAAATCTTTTTACCAATATTCCATTTTGTGTATAGACAAAGGTAGGATAATTGTATTTTTAGTTTAAGCGAATTTCAAATTTCTGAATAACAAACTGTTCTTCTTGATGTACTAATTAGTACTTACTATTTGGATCTAAATTAATATTATAATAAAGAATTAAGAAAAAATATTCTTTCGATTTATTACTTTCAACGCTTCACGCTTACTCAAACCAGAAAAACTATCTTCATGTTTTTTAACAAATTGCATGACCCACACAGGATCGGTATAACTATACTGCCTTAAAGCCCAACCAATTGCTTTTCTTAAAAAGAATTCCTTTTCGTGCGCAAGCTTTAAAATAGTTTGCGATAGCAAATTAATATTGGTTTTTTCTTTATGTTTTAAGTGGACTAGGAGGGAGGCGCGTCTCACCCAAAAATTCTCATCACCAGACCATTCCACTAGTTGTTTTTCAAAATGTCGATATTTAAATACTAATTGTCCAATCAAATTTGATGAAAGCCAATCCACAGTATCCCAATTAGTTGCAGATCGTAATAATGTTTCAAATAGAGTCCAGGCAGATTCATCATGATATATATTATACCGCTCAGCAACTTCCAAGGCTTGGTACATTTCTTCGCGATGTGTTCCTTCCCATAATTCAATAATTACCTTTTTCCATTCTTCTTGTGATGTGATAGGGTGTTTCTTAATTGCCTCTCGAAATATTTGTTTTCTTAATTTAGATTGAACGCCGTAAAAAGGTTGATCAGTTTTCATGTAAGCTTGCATCTGCGGTGCTTTTTTAGCATCACCGTTGTGACTCAATTCGGTTTTTATGTATTTGGTAATTGGTTTCATTATTATACTTTTGATTCGTATTGAAATATTTCAGTACTAATTTTAATAACAATACTATATAATTCAACTAAATTGTTTAAAGTAAAATAGTTGTTACCAATTTGAATTGATATAATAATAACCGTATTTTTAAGATTAATTTTATATGAATTAATATTATATAATTAAACAGTTTAATAATGGATAATAATATATTAAAAGGTATCTTCAATAACGACCATCGTATATTGTCACGTGTTATCACTCAAATTGTAGATAACAAAGATATTGATAGTCGATTTTATCAAGATATTTATCCATATACTCAAGAAGCAATACGTATCGGTATTACAGGACCTCCAGGAGCCGGCAAAAGCACATTAATCGATCAATTAATCCAAGCAATAATTGATGATAAAAAATCTGTAGGAGTTATTGCGATCGATCCAACAAGCCCCTACACTGGAGGTGCACTGTTGGGAGACCGAGTGCGTATGAATAAATTTACATGGAATGACAATGTATATATAAGAAGTATGGGTTCTCGTGGTGATTTGGGTGGTTTAGCTAAAAGAGTACAGGATGTAGGTGATATTCTAGCTGCAAGTGGAAAGAATATTATCATATTTGAAACTGTCGGGGTTGGGCAAGGTGAATACGATGTTATTAAAGCTGTTGATATTGCAATAGTTGTATTAGTTCCCGAATCTGGTGACGAGGTACAATTGATGAAAGCCGGATTAATTGAAATTGCCGACTTTTTTGTGATCAACAAATCTGACCGTCCTGGTGCTAATAGACTAGGGACAACATTAAAATCTCTATTACATAATAGTTTTGGAAAATTTAGATTAGAACCACCGGTTTTAAATACAACAGCTAATAAGGGTGAAGGAATTGCTGAATTATATGATGCAATATTTAATCATCTAAAATTAATGGATGAAAAAGGTATTATAAATAAAAAACAACTTGATCGTCATCGTAATAGAGTATTTTCACTTATACAAAATAAATTATTAAAAGAATTTTGGACATCAAAAAGATTGACTGAACTCGAACAACATACAAATGACGTTGAATTAATAAAATCATCTGCTTATGAAATCGCTAATCAAATAATGGATGCTACTAAAAATGACTAAAGGCATTGTCGAAATGGGGTTCTTGGATCACCTCGAAGAATTTCGCTGGCGGATTATTAAGTCGCTTGCAGCGATTCTAGTAGGGGCAATTATCTCATTTGTATTTATTGACTCAATTATGGATATTTTAGTAGCCCCTACACAAAAAATTGGCGACCAGTTTACGCTGCAAGTATTAAAAGTGCAGGGAATGTTCATGGTTAAGTGGGGTTTAGCATTTGTCGGTGGATTTGTTTTGGGATTGCCAGTACTTACTTATCAACTATGGAAATTTGCTGCCCCGGGTTTATACAGAACCGAGATCAGATTCGTTTTACCAATAATAATATTTACTTATGTTGCATTTTTGTGCGGTATTCTTTTTGCATATTATGTTCTTATACCATTTTCACTCAATTTTTTCACATCAATGGGTTATGGCGATGTGCAAAATAATATTTCAATTAATTATTATTTCAGCTTCATTACGTGGTTGATGATAGGTGCTGGTATTATTTTTGAAATGCCGATTGTTTCTTTCATTTTATCTGCAGTTGGTATATTAACACCAAAATTCCTTAGAACATATCGCAGGCACGCGATTGTAGGTATAATGATATTATCTGCATTTATAACACCACCTGATCCGATAAGCATGCTGATTATGACATTCCCATTAATAATATTATATGAAATTAGTATATTAGTTTCTGCTGCAGTAAATCGTGCTAAACGGAAAAAAGAAGCTGAAACTCCTTAATGGCAAATTCCATTCTTAAAAATATTACTGAGCCAATCAAGTTTGAATTGGAAAAATTCCAAGTTGAATTTGATTCTGCTCTGAAATCTGATGTCAAATTGATCAATACGGTCAGTAAATATATTATTCAAAGACGAGGTAAGCGGTTTCGTCCAATTTTGACGATTTTAGCTGCTCATATTTGCGGTAAACCAACCGAGAATACTTATCGCGCTGCAGTAGTAATGGAATTATTGCACATCGCTACTTTAATTCACGATGACATCGTTGACGATGCGGAATATCGTCGTGGGTGGCCATCATTAAACAGAGTTTGGAAAAATAAAATATCCTTATTGATGGGCGATTATGTTCTAAGCAAGTCATTGATTTATATGGTCAAGATGAAGAATTTTAAAGTGCTCGATAGTATTGGCAGAACAGCTGAGGATCTTAGTTCTGGTGAATTGCTGCAAATTGAAAAGTCGATCAATAAACGCATGGATGAAAAGATTTACTATAAGATGATTGAGAAAAAGACAGCTTCATTAATAGCAACTGCGTGTGAATTAGGTGCAATAACTTCATCTGAAAATGTTACAGACCACGAGTCACTGAAGAACTTTGGTATTAATTTAGGGATTGCATTTCAAATAAAGGATGATTTATTTGACTTACTTGGAAACGAATCGGATACCGGGAAAGATTTAGCAAAAGACGTGATAAGTAATATGATTACCTTGCCAATTGTATTTAGTATGAATAATGCGGATAAGCAAACCGTTCGGCAAATTAGCAGATTGTTACGAAAAGCAAAAAAGAACAAACAAGTTACAAACGAATTGAAAGAAATTGTTGAAACTGCCGGTGGTTTTGATTATGCAAATATAAAAATAGCAGAATTTTCTGATAAAGCTCTTTTAGCAATAAATGCCTATCCTGATACAATATATAAGCAAAAATTAATTGAATTGGTAAATTATAATGGCAACCGCAACAAATAAGGTTGCCAATCCCCAGCGAATACTAGTAATAAAATTTAGCTCGATTGGAGATATTGTATTAACGATGTCCCCAATTATATCTTTAAAAACAATATTTCCAACTGTTAAAATTGATATTCTAACTCTAGATGACTATACTTCAATTTTAGATGGTAATAAATATATCGATAGAATTATTCCTTTTGATAGGGATGCCGGTTTTAGACAATTGGTTAAAACGGGTCGATGGATTAATAATTCTGATTATGATCTTGTAATTGATTTTCATAATTCATTAAGATCGAAAATTATTAGATTATTTATCCGAAATATTCAGAAGTATTATTTAAAAAAACCCCGATTGAAGAGATTTTTACTATTTCGGTTAAGGAAAAATTATTTTGAAAAAGATTTTTCTCAAATAGAATTGCTACATAAACCGATTACTCATTTAGTAAAAAACATTGAGTATCCTTTACCCTATTTATTTGTATCAGAAGTTGAAAAAAAGCAAGCAAAAGTGCTACTTAATGAAAACAGTATAAAGAAGCCATATATTGTAATTGTACCGGGAGCTGCTTGGCTACAAAAAAGTTGGCTGGCAAATAATTATTGTCAATTACTTATAAAATTAAAAAGAAAATATAATGTTGATTTTGTAATTTTAGGAGGTAAAGACGATACTGTTTGCTCTGAAATTGTAAAATGCGATTCTGCCTTATTAAATTTACAAGGTAAAACAAATTTGCGTGAAGCAATGGCGATTTTATCGAATTCAAAATATGTAATCGGAGCAGACACCGGTTTAACGCATATTGCTGAAGCATTAGGGAAACGAGCAGTTGTAATACTAGGTCCAACTTCTCGTGAAACTGGTGCAGGAGTTAACCGTAACGATTCTATTATGATTGAAAATAAAGATATTTGGTGCAGACCATGCTCTCAAAATGGGAAAAGAAAATGTTATCGAGATGAACAGTATTGCATGACCAGTTTAACTCCAGAACTTGTATTTGATCAAATTATCAAAAATGAATTATCATGAAATATTTTTGGTTTATAATTTATAATTTAATAGCATACCCGTTAATTTTCATATTAGCAAGTATTGGTGCGCTATTTAATAAAAAAATGAGACAAGGATTAGCCGGAAGATTTCAAACAATTAAAAATTTAAAAGATGCATCGCCACGTTGGGATAAAAAGTCTGTATATTGGTTTCATGCTGCCTCACATGGTGAATTCGAACAGGTAAGACCAATACTGAGGGGATTAAAAGAGATAGAAAAGGATAGCTTTATCATAGCGAGTTTCTTCTCTCCTTCTGGTTATAATAATGTTAACGATGCAAACATCGATTGCAAGATTTACCTGCCATTTGATTTTATTTGGTCTATTCGAAGAGCATTAAAGATTGTCCGACCCAAAAAACTAATTTTTGCATCTTATGATATTTGGCCAAACATCGTTTGGTTATCTGACAGACGAAAAATTCATACAGCTGTATTTGCTGCAAGGTTTAAACAAGATACTTCAAAAGTTCTCCCATTAATTAAAAATTTCTATCGGTCAGTTTATCAATCATTTTCAACAATCTACACAGTTACTGATGAGGATAATCGGCAATTGAATAAGATATTAAAACAGCTAAATAAACCTATTGTGCGTGTGATGGGAAACCCTAGGTATGACCAAGTAAAAGAAAAAGCAGATAAAATTACCAAGGATCGAACAATTACAGTATTAATGCGGGAAAAAAGATTAATCCTCGGAAGTATTTGGCCGGGCGATGAAAGAAAAATAATTAATCCGCTCATACAACTTATGGAAGAAGATGAAGAATTAAATATTTTATGGGTACCACATGAACCATCCGAAAAATATATGCAGTCATCATTCAAAAGATTTGAATCAAGCGGGTTTAATCCAATAATTATACAATCAAAAAAAACAACAGAAATTCATAACCACAGAGTCGCAATTCTTGGCATTGTGGGTGTTCTTTCAAAATTCTACTGGCAAGGACAGATAGCCTATATTGGTGGTGGATTTACTAGTGGAATACATAATGTAATGGAACCTGCCATTGCACGTCTTCCGGTTATTTTTGGTCCTAAATATCATAAATCGCATGAAGCCATGGAATTGTTAAAAGCCGGTGGTGGATTTTCAATAAAAAATGGAATGGAATTTTATGATATAATGAAAGTTTTATTGAACGATAAAAATAGATTTTTAGATGCAAGTTTTGCTGCAACTCAAGTCATTCACGAAAATATTGGTTCAGCGACGAGAGTTGTCAGGGGTATCATTCGTGACTAACTCGATTTCTTTTTCATTACACTCAAAGAAAGATCAAACACTACAAACTCAAGATTATTGCTATTTACCAGGGCTACATGTTATATATGGAGAAAGTGGTGCAGGTAAAACAGATTTTATTAAATTATTAATTGGCAATGATGGAAATAATTCTAAACATTATACAATTTCTAAAGATTTTAATAACATCGATGTTAATGTAATTTATCAAAATCCTGATTTACAAATAATAAGTAATACAATAGAAAATGAATTAGCATTCAGTCTTGAGTGTAGCTCAAATGATACAAAGTATATTGAAAAGAAGTTAAATATAGTTAAAAATGAACTTTTATTTTCTGTGGATACTAATAGACATCCGGTGACATTAAGTGGCGGAGAAAAGGAATTACTAAATATTTCAACTGCTTTTTTATTGCCTTCAAGATTGATTTTGATTGACGATGCTTTATCGTTTTTAAGCGATAAACTAAAAAGTAAAGTAACGCAACAATATTTTACAAAAAAACAGAGTGAATCTGTAATAATTTGGTTTACTTCAGACGAAAGTGATCTAAACTATGGTGAAACAAAATGGGAATTAACCTCGCAAGGTTTATTAGAAATAGATATAAAACCTTTAAATGAGATACCCAAGAGAAGCATACAAAAGGGTAAATTTGCATTAGATATCAAAAATCTTGATTTTTCATATGATAATAAAAATCCAATATTTCGTAATTTTTCAAAATACATAAATAATTTTAGGTGTTTAGGAATAATTGGTGACAATGGAAGTGGTAAATCTACCCTCGCATCATTATTGTTAGAATTAGAGAAGCCGATTTCCGGTTCAATAAATTTAAATTATCAGGATAAAAATATTGATATTGGATATCTTGATCAATTTCCTGAAAAATTGTTAGGTATTATGACATTGCGAGAGTTTGTTAATATTTTGATTAAGCACGGTAAAATAGAAAATAATCAATTAAAAAATATTATCTCAAAATTGAGCTCTAGCAATCTCTATTGGGAAGATATTAATAATAGTTTAGCATTGGACTTACCCTGGACTACACTTAGAATTGCACTAATTATTATTTTATTAAATTGTAATTATGATTTGCTAATTCTAGATGAACCGACATTTGGAATGGGAATTCAGCAAAAACAAGAATTACAATCATATTTGCATAAATATTTGGAAGAAAAACATTTAATATTAATTTCGCATGACCATAAGTTTATTGGTAGAATTTGCGATTCAATTATAGAATTACAATAAAATGGAAAATAATAGATCAAAGATAACCGACCCCGAACGCATATTGACATTAGCCAATTTTATAAGTATAGTTAGAGTATTTTTGGTTTTCCCAATTATATATTATTTACTAAAACCCGACTCCTCAATAATACTTTTTATGCTAATTTTAATAGCAATTGCATCTGATGCTTTAGATGGATACATCGCACGAAGAGCGCATGAAGTTACTCACATTGGAATGTGGTTGGATCCACTTGCCGATTCTATTTTGATTGTGTCAGTAACTTTTTATTTGGTTTTGTCGGGTATTTTTCCAATGTGGTTCTTTGTGCTTTTTATAATTAGATATGCATCAATTGCTTTGCCGGGGTTATATCTGATAAATCACACAAGTTTTGTTAATAGTGCCAACAAACCCGGTAAATGGGCAACTGCAGCTGTGGCCTTAATGTTGGTATTTCATATATTCCAATTTCCATCAGTGGAATATTTTCGGAGTGTTTCGTTGTGGGTTGCTTTCATATTGCTCATGATAAGTTGGATGATGTATATAAAGCGATTTATCATAGAATTTAAAAAAATATAAGCATTATGATATTTGGTGCGAAGATATTTAAAGCTTTGAGTAAAACCCGAAGCTCAATAAGTGAATCGCTTAAAGCGTTAAAACAAACTAAAATTGATGAGGAATTATTACTTAATTTAGAAGATAGTTTAATTGCATCCGATGTGGGCGTAAATACTTCAGAAATAATTATTGATAAGTTGAGAATTAGCAAAACTGATGACCCTGTTGGACTTATTAGAGAGATATTATTAAAACACCTCCCAAACAGCGCTGATATACCGGTTATTCCTCCTAAATCAGTTGTATTTATTGTTGGTGTCAATGGCACGGGAAAAACTACCACAATAGCCAAACTTGCAAATCTACTTAATAAACAAAATAATAAAGTGTTTTTGATTGGTGCCGATACTTATCGTGCAGCTGCCTCTGAGCAATTAGAAGAATGGGCGCGAAGATTAGAGTTAAACATCGTTACCAACGCTCAATCAAGTGATCCAAGCTCAGTTTTGTTTGATGGATTAAAATCTTCGCAAAAGAAAAATACCGACGTTGTAATAGTTGATACTGCTGGAAGATTGCATACATATAAGAATTTAATGGCAGAACTTGAAAAAATGATTCGACTTGTAAATCGACATTTCTCCGAATTAAAAATAATAACTATTTTAACTATTGATGCAAGCCTTGGTCAAAATTCATTAATTCAAGCTCGCGAATTCACGCGATTATTTAAAATCGACGGAGTAGTTCTAACCAAGATGGATGGAACTGCAAGAGGTGGAATCGCATTTCCTTTATTTAAAGAATTAAAAATTCCGGTAATGTTTATTGGTGTCGGTGAAAAACTAGATGACTTAATTCCCTTTGATGCTGCTGAGTACATCGAATCCATAATCGGTACAAATGAATAAAAATATTTATTTACTTAGTCTTGGATGCGCGAAAAATTTAGTCGATTCCGAAATATTAATTGGTGGTCTAAAAAAGTCAAATTTAATATTTACAAAAATACCTGAAGAAGCGGATATAATTATTATTAATACTTGCGGTTTTTTAGATCAAGCTCGTGAAGAATCGATTGATTCAATACTTGAAGCAGGAAGACTAAAGAAAAGTGGCAATTTAAAGGAATTGATTGTAATGGGATGTCTTGCAGAAAGATATCCTGGACAATTGAAAGAAGAATTACCTGAAGTTGATAAATTCTTTGGTGTAAATGATCACCGTCAAATAGTATCTTATATCACCGGCAAACCATTTTTAAAAGATGATCCATTATATTTCCGTTCATTGCTCACACCAAAACACTATGCCTATTTGAAAATCGCTGAGGGCTGTGATAACGGTTGTTCATTTTGTAGTATTCCTCTAATGCGAGGTAAGCAAATATCTCGCCCAATAAATAGTCTTCTTGAAGAAGCTGAACGACTTGTTAATAATGGTGTTAAGGAATTGTTGATCATTGCACAAGATACAACTTCGTACGGTTGGGATTTGCCCAATAAAACGCATCTAGGTAAATTAATGATTGAGTTAGATAAAATCGGTGACCCCTTAAAATGGATACGCCTGCATTATGCACATCCTGCTCATCTCTCCAAAAATATTATCGATTCACTTGCTGAAATGAATAAATTATGCAAATACCTTGATATGCCAATTCAACATGCCTCCGACAAAATATTATCATCAATGCGGCGTGGATTAGGGCAAGCTGGAATCCGCAACAGAATTACAAGATTGCGGAATGCAATGCCCGATGTCAGGTTACGTACAACAGTTATAGTTGGTTATCCTGGTGAAACTGAAAAAGATTTTAACCAATTGTATGATTTCGTCGAAGAAATTAGATTTGACCGACTTGGTATTTTTACTTATTCTGAGGAGGATGGAACAAGCGCAAAATACTTAAAAGATAATGTACCACGCAAAGTAAAGAATGATCGAAAACTGCATCTGCAAGAGTTGCAAAATTCCATAATGCTCGAAAAAAATGAATCATTAATCAATTCAACTATTAAGGTACTAATTGATGAAATAAAGGATGGATATGCAATCGGACGAACTGAATTTGATTCACCTGATGTTGATAATACCGTTAAAGTATTTGGTTCTACACAAACTGGAAATTTTGAAATAGTTAAAATAACCGATGCCTCTCTGTTTGAATTATCTTGTAAAATAATTTAACCAAAATCCACTAATAATTTATCTTTTGTCCAAAATAGCTTTTGTTTTCCCATATATCTAATATGTAATATTAACTTCCTTTAAGAAGTCTTTAAATCAACCAAACGCTTTTCTTTTAATAGGAACAAAAATGTATTCAAATAGATATGGTATATGGATAATTGCAGCTGTTTTGGCAGTACTAACATTTTCGTGTACGAATGATAATATGGTAACTCAGAGTTCGGATCGATCTCTGGAAAAAATAAACAATGGATTGGATATAATAAGTGGTGATGCATCAGCTATAAGTGGTAGGGGTGAAAACTGTGAAATGGAAGCCCTACCCCAGTACGGTGGCTATGGTGATGATAGTCATATAGATAAATCATATGATTTTAGAGATAATTATTTAGCAAAATCAGATAAAGGTAAAAATTATACTAATTACTATTATGAAATTAGCAAATACGGTATTGGTAATAATTTGGTAAGTAAACATCTTAAAGAACATCGTGAATTAATTTTTAAAAGCGTTAAAATTGCATACAATTTGCAACATGGGAATCAAAATAATCAGATATTGATAGATAAAGAAACCTATGATGATTTAAAAGAAATGTTAGCTATATATAGAAATCAACCTAATCATGCAGAAATTGATCCAATATTGAATTATCTGGAAACAGATTTGGAGAAATTCTTTAATAAACAAAAATCAGTGGTTGTAAGAGATTTCCAATAATATTTTTAATGTATTTTATTGATGAAGTTGTTAATTTTGGTAAACCAAATTAGAGGAAGCCTAAAATGGTAAAAATCAAAAATATACATACTTTAATCTTGCTAATTTCATTTTTGCTAATCTCCACTTGTACGAATGATAATTCCGTTACAAATAGTTATGATAAATCTCTTAATAAACCAACAGATATAACAGAAATTACTACAAATGATGATTCTAAAGAGTGGTTCAATGCTTTAAGTTATCATTTTCATATGCCTCCGGGTATGTTTGCTTATTTCCTAAGTAATTCTGGTATAACTGAAAATATGTGTTTTTTTGCATATTTAATTGGTATAACAGCAGAAAATATTGACACAATAATTCCGCAAAATAACATCAATTTGCACGATGAAGAATCGAACCTTTATTCTTTTCGAGACAAATTTTTAACTAAATCATCCAAAGGTAAGGCGTATATTGCATGTTTTTATATTTTAAGTGAATATGGAATTAAAAACAATCTTATAAATCAATATTATAGAGAACATTATGGTTTACTAAAGAATAGTGTTGGGATAGCTTATGAGTTACAACACAGAAACAATAACGAACTAATACTTATTGAGGATGAGTTTTCCAATAATTTAAGGAACATTTTAAAAATTTATAAGGAACACCCAAATCACAGGGATATTGAA
>Ga0316201_10003465_pt1 | contig 11631 bp, 10 predicted proteins | sample CS6wburrow_MG_FD_204516 | JGI IMG/M metagenome (GOLD analysis project Ga0316201, IMG submission 204516) | Coastal sediment microbial communities from Delaware Bay, Delaware, United States - CS-6 worm burrow | ecosystem: Environmental > Aquatic > Marine > Coastal > Sediment | place: USA... | reverse complement strand
CGCTCTATTGCTCATTTGGAGATAATCCAAACGAATGGCGAGCTCAAATATGGCATCTCTCAGACGCAGGACCGAAGCTCGAATCCGGCTAAGCGAGCGCTGAATTCCCGCTACCTGCCGCCCAAGCTCCGCTTCCGCTCCGGCAAGCCTCTGCAAGCGGGAGTGAAACTCATCTATCGCTGCCACGATGGTGGTACTGCTGCCGCGATGCCCGATACCGTTCGAGAGATAACCCAGGTATTGCTCCAGATACAACCGTTCTATGCTCCGCCAGTCATTACGAAGTCGATCAATACCGTTTGGCAGATGCTCCGGATCTGGCGCTCCAGCATTAACCCACCGCTCCAGCACGCCTATTCTCTGCAACAATTCGACGCCATTGCGCTCGATTGTTGTGAGCTGATCGATGACCGCTGTTTGCCCTTCGGCAAGACGTTCAAGTGCCCTCCTTAACGCATGGAATGACTGTTTTATCCCCTCTTCCGCGATCTGTCCGATGAGTTGGGAGAGTTCATCGTCAAGGCTTCTCCTCAGATCTTGGAAAGCGCCGTCACGGTTCATCAACCGGTATTCTATGGTATCGAAACGTTGCAGTAACTCGACCCTGGGCTGCCTCGCCGCAGCATCATTGAAACTCTCTTCGAAGTAGCTCTCCGCCGCCAGCCGGAAGTGGTTTTCAATCTGGTCGAAAGAGATCAGGAGAAATGAGGCTATTAACAAAAACACTATGGCATTGGCGGTCATCAGCAGTAGGAATCTGCTGCTCAAGCGGGAACTGTCGAGATCTTTGAATCGGGTCATCTGTAACAGTTATTTCATGCCATGCATTTGTCGGGATGACGTAGGTTTGACCAGCCGTTTCTAGACAGAGACTAACTAAGAATAGCGGCAACAACCGGTAAATCCTGATGGTATTGACACCTTATTGAGAAACGAAAAAAGGGTTAGCGTCCGATTGGCCGCTAACCCCTTCTCTTATTGGTCCGGGCGAGATGATTCGAACATCCGACCCCTACAACCCCATTGTAGTGCGCTACCAGACTGCGCTACGCCCGGAAATCTGTTGACTGGTTGCCAGGACGATGTCCCACGTAGACAACCAGGTTTTTCTTGGATCGGTCCGATGGATAAATGACAATCCGGGCCCGATAAAGGCCGCGAATACTAGGCCTTAAGCAGACGGATGTCAATGTCAAACGATTGCAACCGGCGTATTGAGGAACGGTTGCTGACAGGCTCTCAGCGCTTGAGAAGATGCAGGATCTCCTCCAATTCGGTGCGCAGCTGGCGAACGATCTGCTGGCTTTGAGTATTGTCCTCTTTGGCGCCCTCTCCCGACAACTGCTGGCGGGCTCCCCCAATAGTAAAGCCGTGCTCATACAGCAGACTGCGTATCTGCCTGATCATCAGTACATCGTGCCGCTGATAGTATCTGCGATTACCCCTTCTTTTCACCGGCTTCAACTGGGGAAACTCCTGCTCCCAGTAACGCAATACATGCGGTTTAACCCCGCAGAGTTCGCTCACCTCGCCGATAGTAAAGTAGCGCTTGCTCGGTATCGGTGGCAGGTCTGTCGTATTACTGCTCGCTTCCAGCATATGCCTCCACCCGTGCCTTTAATTTTTGTCCAGGGCGAAAAGTAACCACTCTGCGGGCGCAAATCGGTATCTCTTCACCGGTTTTGGGATTTCGACCAGGCCGCTGCTTTTTTTCACGCAAGTCGAAATTACCGAATCCGGAGAGTTTTACCTGTCCCCCATCCTCCAAGGCCGTCCTGATCTTTTCAAAGAACATTTCGACCATCTCCTTGGCTTCCCGCTTATTCAGCCCCAACTCGTCAAAAAGTTTTTCGGCTATCTCTGCCTTGGTCAATGACATTGTCACTCTCTCAATTGTGCGCTGAGTTTCTGTTTCAGTGCCTGGAGAATCCGATCCATGACACCATCTACTTCTGTGTCTGTTAGAGTGTGCGAAGTTTCCTGTAAAATCAAGCCTAAAGCGAGGCTTTTTAGACCGGAATCTATCCGTTCTCCCGTATAAACGTCAAAAAGCCTCAATTCCTTTAGGATTTCCGGAGCTGCGCCCCGGATAGTCTCTTGCAACTCGCTGAATTTAACCTTGTCATCCACCACCACCGCAATATCCCTGCGGATGGAGGGAAACCTGGATAGCTCCCTGAACGCCGGCAGTCTGCCGTTCAACTCTGATCCCAGGCGGATTTCAAACAGAAACACTTTCCCTGTCAGACCGAGTTTACTTTCAATTTCCGGATGCAGCATGCCGATCCAGCCGATCGCTGCGCCATCGCGGGAGATGCTGGCGCACTGTCCGGGATGCAGAGACGGGTGCACCTCGAGGATGAAGTCGAACGCCTCCTGCCTGCCCGTCAGCGACAGAACCGCTTCCAGATCGGCTTTCAGATCGAAAAAGTCGACCAATTGGCTCTCGCCCCCCCACTGCTCCGGTTCCCGGGAGCCGATTATTAAACCAGATAACATTAAATCTTGTTTTATTTCATCATCTTGCTTAATAAATCTAAGGCCTGACTCGAATATTCGAATACGACTGTGCTGACGTGCCTGATTATACAGCGCAGTCTGCAGCAGTCCCGGCCACAAGCTGGTCCGCATGATCGACATGTCAGCTGAAATGGGGTTTGCAAGCTGCACGGTGCCGTGCTCAGGATCCATCAGATCGTGCATCTCCGGGCTGATGAAACTGTAGGTGATAGCCTCCTGGTAATCGCGATCGACCAGAATCTGCTTGGCCCGCTCCAAATTGAACCCCACTTCGGGCGTTCCCTGCATCAGCGTTGCCGCCGCACTGCGATGGGTGGGGATACGGGTATAGCCGTAGATGCGGCCGATCTCCTCGATAAGGTCCGCTTCGATACTGATATCAAACCGGCAACTGGGTGCCACTACCGCCCATCCCCCGGCGACTGTCTCCACCCGCATCTCCAAACGACGGAGAATATCCTCAATGGTTTCATCCTCGATCAAGACACCCAGCAGGCGCTCAACCTGTCTGCGTCGCAGCAGGATCTCGGGGCGCTGCCCGATAAAGGCCTGATCCGCCACTTCATTGATCGGACCCGGCTCACCACCGGCGATATCCAGCAGCAGGCGGGTCGCCCGTTCCATCGCGCCCTGCTGCAGCATTGGGTCTACGCCCCGTTCATAACGATGGGATGAGTCGGTGTGCAGACCGTAGCCGCGTGCTCTGCCGCTAATCGTGGTGGGGGTAAAAAAGGCGCACTCCAACAGGATGTCACGGGTATCCTCGGCAACGCCGGAGGCCTCGCCGCCCATGATACCGGCCAGTGCAACCACCTTGGCATGATCGGCTATAACCAGCGTATCGTCCCGCAGCGCCAGATCGCTTCCATCCAGCATACGCAACTTCTCACCGGATTCAGCCATACGCACCCTGATGCCGCCCTGCAGCTGTCTCAGATCGAATCCGTGCATCGGCTGTCCCAACTCCAGCATGACGTAGTTGGTGACATCGACAACCGGGTGGATACTGCGCAGGTCCCCTCGCCGCAGCCGCTCCTGCATCCATAGAGGCGTCTGCGCTGCGGGGTCGATATTACGGATGATACGGCAGGTGTAACGGGGACAGCCTTGCGGCGCATCCAGCGCCACTGGGAATATGTCGTCATGCAGCGGCTGGACCGGATTCATCTCCGGCGGGGTTACCGGAGAACGGTAGATGACTCCGACTTCGCGTGCTATCCCCACCAGACCGAGGCAGTCGCCCCGGTCCGGGGTCAGGTCCAGATCGATCGCCCGGTCGTCAAGATCCAGATATTTTCGAATATCCAATCCCACGGGTGCATCCATCGGCAACGGCATGATCCCGCTGGATGATTCGGCAAGTCCCAATTCAGCAGCTGAACAGATCATGCCCTGCGACTCGACACCGCGCAGCTTGGCCCGCTTTATCTTGAAATCCCCGGGAAGTAGCGCACCGATCTTGGCCACCGGCACTTTCATTCCGGCGGCTACATTGGACGCGCCGCAGATGATCTGCAGCGGCGCCCTTTCACCGGCAGCCACGCTGCACAGACTCAACTTATCGGCGTTGGGATGCTGCTCGCGGGTGAGGACCTCGCCGATAACCACATTCTCGAATTTAGCTGCCACCGGGGTTACCGAATCAACCTCCAGGCCCGCCATGCTCAACTGGTCTGCCAGCTCATTTGTGCCGACCTCGGGGTCGACCCATTCACGCAACCAGGCTTCACTGAATTTCATACCTTAATTCCTTGTATACAGCATTCTTGTTCAACTCACGCGAACTGCCGTAAAAACCTCAAATCGTTCTCAAAAAATAGACGTAAGTCATTGACTCCATAGCGTAACATTGTCAGTCTCTCAACGCCCATTCCGAATGCGTAACCGGTGTATTTCTCGCTGTCGATACCGACGTGGCGAAAAACTTCAGGATGCACCATGCCGCACCCCAGCACTTCCAGCCATCCGGTTTTTCCACACACCCGGCAACCCTTCCCGCCACACATCACACACTCGATATCGACTTCGGCCGAAGGCTCGGTGAAAGGAAAATAGGAGGGCCGAAACCGCAGTTTCAGATCGCGTTCAAAAAAGCGCTGCAGAAAATCGTACAGAACCCCTTTCAGATCCGCGAAGGAGACGTTTTCATCCACCAGAAAACCCTCCACCTGATGGAACATAGGCGTGTGGGTAAGATCCGAATCGCAGCGGTAGACCCGCCCGGGCGCGATAATCTTCAATGGCGGTTCCGCATTCTCCATCACCCGGATCTGGACCGGGGAGGTATGGGTGCGCAGCAGCATGTGCTCATCAAAATAGAAGGTATCGTGCATCGCCCGCGCCGGATGGTGCGCCGGAATATTCAACGCCTCGAAATTGTGATAGTCGTCTTCGATTTCGGGACCCTCCTCCACCCTGAAACCGGCGTTGGCAAACAGCTGCTCAATCCGCGCCAGGGTGCGACTGACCGGATGCAGACCGCCCCGGCCCAGCCCTCTGCCCGGCAGACTGACATCCACGCGCTCGGCGTTGAGGCGTTGCATCAACACCTGCTGCTGCAGCTCCTTTCGCCGCTCTTCGATCTGTATCTGCAACGCCTGCTTTGCCTGGTTGATCGCCTGCCCGGCCTGGGGGCGCTCCTCTTTCGGCAGCTGCCCGAGTCGTTTGAGCTGCGCGGTCAACAGACCGCTCTTGCCCAGATATCGAACGCGAATTTCGTCCAGATCCGCCAGCGTCCCGGCATCGCCGACCTGAGTCGTCGCTTCACTGACAAACCGGTTCAATTCGGAATCGGAATTGGATTCAGCACCCATGGATTTCTACCTCAAACAAAAAAGGGAAAGCCCGGAAGGCCTTCCCTCTTGGATATTTCCAGCGGCCGGAATCCCTCCCGGCCGCAGAAAGCTTAGCTGGAGAGATTGGCCTTGGCCCGTTCCGCCAAGGCACTAAATGCCGCCTTATCGAATATGGCCAGATCGGCCAATACCTTGCGGTCTATCTCCACGCTGGCGCGCTTCAGGCCATTGATCATGCGGCTATAGGAGAGACCGTTCTCACGAGCCCCGGCATTGATCCTGGCAATCCACAATGCACGAAACTGACGTTTTTTCTGACGCCGGTCCCGATAGGCGTATTGACCGGCCTTGATTACCGCCTGCTTGGCAACTCTGTAAACCGTACCCCGGGCACCGTAGTAACCCTTCGCTTCCTGTAGCACTTTCTTGTGTCTGGCGTGTGCTTGAACGCCGCGTTTTACGCGAGGCATAACTCAGTCTCCAATCATCTGTCAGGCGTAGGGAATCATGCGACGGGCGGCTGCCACATCGGCCTTGTGCAACTGCGCGGGTGAACGCAACTGACGCTTACGCTTGGTACTTTTTTTCGTCAGGATATGACGACGGTGGGACTGACCCCGTTTGATGGCGCCGGAACCGGTTTTCTTGAACCGCTTGGCCGCGCCACGATTGGTTTTAATCTTTGGCATCTATCTGAACTCCGCATTCAATAATTAACGTTAATGTTTTAAGGGACGCAACACCATAATCATCTGCCGGCCTTCCATCTGTGGCTGCTGTTCCACTTCACCGTAAGGCGCCAGATCGGCCTCCACACGTTGCAGCATCTCTAGGCCCAGCTCCCTGTGCGCGTGCTCACGACCCCGGAACCGCATGGTCACCTTGGTCTTATCCCCATCTTTCAGGAAACGTATCAGGTTGCGTAGTTTTACCTGATAATCCCCTATACCCGTCCCTGGGCGAAACTTTATCTCTTTGATTTGAACCTGCTTCTGCTTCTTCTTCGCCGCCTGCTTCTGTTTCTTTGCCTCGAACACGAATTTTCCGTAATCCATGATCCGGCACACCGGCGGCTCAGCGTTTGGTACGATTTCCACCAAGTCAAGTTTTACTGCTTCCGCAGCTCTTAACGCCTCTTCGATCGGTACTATCCCCACCTGCTCGCCATCCGCGTCGATCAGTCTCACCTGCGGGATTGCGATATCTTGATTCAGACGGTTTCTTTTTGGTGCAGCGATTTCAGTTTCCCCCAAAGAATAAAGCCTGTCCTGAGCATAGACGCATAATGTTCCGGCGCCTGACCTCAGAACAAGCTCTCAATTCGATCGACGAGCGACCCCCGATGCCAGCGTCTGCGATAAAGCCTTGATACTCATGCTTCCAAGGTCTTCACCGCTACGCGTGCGGACGGCCACCGTCTCATTTTCCACTTCCCGATCGCCCAGAACCAACAGGTAGGGAACTCGGGATAGTGTATGCTCGCGAATTTTAAAGCCGATCTTCTCGTTTCTCAAGTCTAAATCCACCCTAAAATGGTGCTCTTGCAGACTTTGGGCCACTTTTTTCGCGAATTCGGCCTGCCGGTCGGTGATATTCATCACAACAGCCTGGACCGGAGCCAACCAGAGCGGCAGTGCGCCGGCCGTCTCCTCGATCAGAATTCCGATGAAACGCTCGAGCGAACCGAGGATCGCCCGATGCAGCATCACGGGCACTTTACGGCTGTTGTCATCGGCAATATAGCCCGCATCCAGACGACCCGGCATGGAGAAGTCCACCTGTATGGTGCCACACTGCCACACCCGCTCCAGGCAATCGCGCAGCGAGAAGTCTATTTTCGGCCCGTAAAAAGCCCCATCACCAGGCTGTAACTGCCACTCAAGCCCCTTGGCATCGAGCGCCTCTTCCAGCGCCTTCTCCGCCTTGTCCCAGACCTCATCACTGCCCACCCGTTTCTCCGGCCGGGTGGATAGGGCTATCTGAATATCGGTGAATCCGAAATCGGCATAAATCTCGAACAGCAGATCGACAAAACGCGACACCTCGTCCTGGATCTGATCCTCGGTGCAGAATATGTGCGCGTCGTCCTGGACAAAATTGCGTACACGCATCAATCCGTGCAGGGTGCCGCTGGCTTCGTTACGGTGACAGGAACCGAATTCGGCCAGGCGCAGCGGCAGATCGCGGTAACTCTTGATGCCCTGATTAAACACCTGAACGTGGCATGGGCAGTTCATCGGCTTGATCGCAAAATCCCGGTTTTCGGATTGGGTAGTGAACATGCCCTCCCGATATTTCCCCCAATGCCCTGACTTCTCCCACAGACTGCGATCAACGATCTGGGGCGTACGGATCTCCTGATAGCCGGCATTACCGATTTTTTCCCGGATATACTGCTCGACAGCAAGATAGATGCTCCAGCCTTTTGGGTGCCAGAAAACCATACCCGGCGCCTCTTCCTGGGTATGGAACAGATTCAGTGTCTTGCCCAGCTTACGGTGGTCGCGCTTTTCCGCCTCCTCCAACCGGTACAGATAGCTCTTCAACTCCTTCTTATTACGCCAGGCGGTACCGTAAATTCGCTGCAACATCTCGTTATTCGAGTCGCCGCGCCAGTAGGCGCCCGCCAGCTTCATCAGTTTGAAAGCCCCGAGTTTTCCGGTGGACGGCACGTGCGGACCGCGGCAGAGGTCGGTAAAAGCCCCCTGGCTGTAAAGTGACAGATCCTCGTTAGCCGGTATCGACTGGATGATCTCGGCTTTGTACGCTTCCCCCTGATCATGGAAGAAAGTGACCGCATCGTCGCGCGACATGACCAGTCGGGTAACCGTATTGTCAGCCTTGGCGAGCGCTTTCATCCGCTCTTCGATCTTCTTCAGGTCGTCCTGGGTGAAGGGGCGCGCGAAAGAGAAGTCGTAATAAAAACCATCCTGGATGGTTGGGCCAATAGTCACCTGTGCCTGCGGAAACAGCTCCTTCACTGCCTGGGCCAGCAGGTGGGCGGTGGAGTGCCGAATAACCTCCAGCGCGTCATCATCACGTTCCGTGACAATGGCAAGTTCCGCGTCCTGTTCGATCGGAAACGAAAGGTCGACCAGTTTACCGTCGACGCGACCGGCGATCGCGGCTTTCGCCAGTCCGGGGCCTATGGAGGCGGCAACGTCGCGTACCGTTGGCGGGTGTTCAAAGGGTTTTGAGCTGCCATCGGGCAGGGTAATCAAGGGCATGTCACTACTCTCTCAGTGGTGGCCAATACGAGAGGCCACATGAATAAAAAACCGGACTTTAAGGTCCGGTCGCAACTATTCACCAACATCGATACCAGAATAGTTCAGGCGATGATGATAATGATGAAAATAATACAGCTATTCTAAAGAAGTTTCACCCAGACTGCGGTGTCGTGGAAGCCGGCACCGCCGGCAGGCGCAATCGAATCGGCGCTTACCAGCGTGTTGATACCCAGTCCGTTGTCAAAAGCCTGGCCCGGCCAGACACCCTCCACCGCGATCACCCCGGGGAGGAGACCGGAAAAGAGGCTGGCCTCCAGGTGAACCTCACCCGACTTGTTGCCCAGCGCAACTTTGCTGCCCTGCTCGATACCGAGTGATTCTGCGTCCTGGGGATGCATGCGCACACGCGGTTTCCGCTCTTTGCCGATCGATCCCGGGGTTTCGGTAAAACTGGTATTGAGAAAGGTGCGTGCGGGCGGCGTTATCAATCTAAATGGGTGTTCCGGGGTGGCGCAGTCGATCACTTCCCAATGATCTGGCAGACGCGGCATCTTCTCGCCCAGTGGGCCAAGCGACTTCCAGTCCGGTGCAAAGCGAAAACGCCCATCGGGCCAGTTGAAGCCGTTTAGAAAATTCATCTCCTCGAAGGGTTTGCTGCAGTCGAGCCAGCGCGCTTCGGTCATTGCCTGCAACGACGGATAGCCGGAGGCTTGCAAGGTAGCGTCGATGATCTCCTCTTCGCTCATGGCAAAACCGGGGTGATCCGCTCCCAGCCTGTCGGCCAGATCGCATATCACACGGTGGTTGGAACGGCACTCGCCGGGTGGCGATATCAGCGGGCGCGCCACCTGCAGATGCATCTGTCCGTATGACTGGTAGAGATCGGTGTGTTCCAGAAAACAGCTGGCCGGAAGTACGATATCGGCCATCTGTGCGGTCTCCGTCATAAACTGTTCATGCACGCAGACAAAAAGATCCTGCCTGGAAAAACCACGCCGCACCGCGTTGAGATCGGGCGCCACCGCCAGCGGATTGGTATTCTGAATGAACAGCGCCTTGACCTCCGGCCCGCCGCACAGGTCATCGCGATTACCGCACAGAATCGCGCCAATGCGTGACATGTCCAGCGAACGGGTCTCGCTGCGCTTGGCATCGAGACCTTCGATCAGGCGCTTGTCCAGCTTGAACAGGTCGCTGCTACCGAGCAGTGCACCGCCACCCTGGGTTTGCCAGGCGCCGGTGACAACCGGCAGGCAGCTCACTGCGTGTACATTGAATGCACCATTGCGGCTGCGCGAAAATCCCAGGCCCAGACGAATGAAACTGCGTTGAGTCTGCCCGTACAACTCGGCGAACTCCTCGATCTTTGCCGCTGGGACACCGCATATCTCCTCGGCCCAGGCGGGTGTGCGGGTCGCCAGATGGGACTCGAACTCTCCCGGCCTGTCGGCGTATTTGGAGAGATAGGTCCGGTCGGCATAGCCTTTCAGGAAAAGCTGCTGCATCACTGCGCAGGCCAACGCACCGTCCGTGCCCGGCTTCGGCTGCAGATGCAGATCAGCCTTCTGCGCGGTAGGCGTGAAATCCGGGTCCACCACGATCAGTTTTGCGGAGCGCGCTTTTTTCGCCTGGCTCACCAGCGTCATCACGTTGACCTGAGTCGCTACCGCATTACAGCCCCAGATTACGATCAGATCGCTGTTGCGCATCTCTCGGGGATCCGCCCCCCATCCCGCACCGGTGCCGGCGCTCCAACCCGTGTACGCGGGCGTGGTACAGATGGTTTTCTCCTGACCTGAGTATCCCATGACATGGCGCAGCCGGTTGATACCATCTCGCTGCAGCTGCCCCATGGTTCCGGCGTAATAGTAGGGCCAGACCGCTTCCGCACCATGAGTGGCTGCGATGCGATCGAGTTGCCCGGCCACTTCGTCCAGGGCCTCTTCCCATCCAATCGGCGCAAAAACAGCTGCGCCCCTCTCGCCCACTCTTTTCAAGGGTCTTGTCAATCGATCCGGGTGGTGCACCCGCTCGGCATAGCGGGCGACCTTTGCGCATATCACGCCCTGGGTGTAGCTATTCTCTTTGGCGCCATAAATTCGGCCAATGGTTTTATCATCAATTCGCTCCACTTCCAGCGAACAGGCAGAAGGGCAGTCGTGTGGACAAACGCTGGGGTGGAGATCTGAACTCATCTCTTCCTTTCTCATAGATGATACGGCGTGAAGGACGCAGGCCCCGATCCCTCTCCCGGGAACTGGTTACTTTTATTTCACTTCGACCAGAAAATACTTGGGCTCCGACTGAATATTCAACACGACACGCCCGGTGTAAGAGCGGGTCTCATTCGGTTGCAAAGAGCTGAATTCAGCTTTCGAGGTTGCATCGGTTTTTGACAATACAGTGGTCCCCACCTGTATCCCGTGGTCATCGAACAGAAACAGGGTTACCGCCGGGGCGACAACATTAAGGCTGTCGTTGTGCAGGACAATACGATACTCATAGTTCCTTGTGTGGCTGGTACCGGTCAGGGTAAAACCGATGTTTCTGAGGTATTGCTCATCCAGGGTGATGGTTGAGTCGAACTCCAGTAGTCTGAGGCCAGGTATGACACCCTTGACCAGTGTCTCATTTTCCGTTCTGAGACGCTCGACTTCGGCTGTCTGGTTTTCACTGGCCGAGATTGCCTGACGGCTGCTCAATTGGTACTGCTGGAACTGCTCTTCTACACCAGCAAGTTTCACGCTCATCGCAATCCACCCGAAAATAGCTATCAGGAGCGCCACGGATAACACCACCACGACAATCTTCAGCTTGAATATTTTCCTGGCCGAGCGGCTATGACTGCTTCGGCTCGAATAGCGCCTGGAACTCGGCTTACCCGGTGCCGCCTTCCCGCCGCTATCTATCTGACTCTGCTCTTCTTCTGTCTGGTTTTCCGTCATTTTCTACTTCTTGATCAATCTGGAATTCATATTCGACAATACTAACCGCAAGCCGGCAGATATCCAATATTGGGCACAAAGCCAGATCGGAAGTGGACCGGAGAATATGAACAGCACGGACCAGAAGGTATTATGGTTTTT
>Ga0316201_10003464_pt1 | contig 11631 bp, 9 predicted proteins | sample CS6wburrow_MG_FD_204516 | JGI IMG/M metagenome (GOLD analysis project Ga0316201, IMG submission 204516) | Coastal sediment microbial communities from Delaware Bay, Delaware, United States - CS-6 worm burrow | ecosystem: Environmental > Aquatic > Marine > Coastal > Sediment | place: USA: Delaware... | reverse complement strand
ACCAGCTCAGCGGCCTGGTCACCTATCTGAACCGCTGGCTGTGGATGCTTGCCGCACTGGGCTGGGGCCATCATCTGTTCAACAAGCCGATGAAATGGCTGCCGTACGCAACAGAGGCCGTGTACCTCTGGTATATCCTGCACCAGACGATCGTAATCGTTGTCGGCTACAACCTGTCGCAGCTGCAGCTTGGGCCGGTCATTGAGTCCATGCTGGTGCTTGGCGCGACAATCGGTGGTTGTTTTGTGCTGCACGAGTATGTGATTCGCCGAATCAGGGTATTGCGCCCGTTGTTCGGACTTGGTTGGGGAGGCGGAATTGCTGGAAGTTCGAAACCTGGTTAAACAATACGGTGATTTCACCGCGGTCGACAACGTCAGTTTCGACGCGTCGAAAGGCAGCGTCTTCGGTTTGCTGGGCCCCAATGGCGCGGGCAAATCGACAGCAATCAACTGTATTTCCGGTTTGCTGTCACCGACGTCGGGCCATATCAGCGTTGCCGGCGCGGACATCGTCAAAGAGGGCAAGAAAGCCAAACGCTCGCTCGGCGTGGTGCCGCAGGAGCTGGCGCTGTATGAAGACCTGCCGGCTGTAGAAAATCTCAGGTACTGGGGCAAGGCTTACGGTCTTCGCGGTTCGGAGCTGCAATCGCGAGTTCAGGACGTGCTCGAGCATATCGGCCTGGCGGATCGTGCCAGGGATCTGCCCAAAAATTTCTCGGGGGGCATGAAGCGCCGCCTGAACTTCGGCTGCGGCATCGTGCACAGGCCCAGCGTGCTGCTGCTTGATGAGCCGACGGTCGGGGTCGACCCGCAGTCGCGACAGCGCTTGTTCGAAATGGTTGAAGCGGAACGGGAAGCGGGCGCCTGTGTTCTGTACACAACTCACTACATGGAAGAAGCAGAGCGGCTCTGTGACGATCTCGGCATTATCGATCATGGCAAGCTGATTGCCACGGGCACCGTCGGCGAACTCAAATCACAGCTCAGTGCACGCGATGTGCTGCAGCTCAGCGGTGATTTTCCGGACACGGGTGTCACGGAGCTCATCAGTTCCCTGACTGGGCGAGGCATGCATGACCTTGAGCTGATCTCGCAGGACGATGGTGTATTGACGCTCACGCTGTCGTCAGCGTCACAGTACCTTCCCGAGATATTCGCGGCCATCACGAAAATGGGCGGCTCGGTTTCCGAGACGAGCCTCAGGAGCCCAAACCTCGAAACCCTGTTCCTGCTGCTCACAGGCAAGGAACTCAGGGAGTAGTCATGAGTTTCCTGGCCGCCTCATTCAAAAAGGACCTGTCGCGATGGTGGCAGGATCCGCTGGCGGTACTACTGTGGCTGGGCATCCCGTTCCTGATCGGCGGCCTGATCACTGCGATGGTCGATGGCGGCAATGGCGCCAGCCCGACGGGCATCCTGCTGATCCATGACGAGGATGAGTCCCTGATCAGTGGCTTGATTGCGGGGGTCTACAGTCAGGGACAGCTTGGCGAACTGATTTCGGTTGAACAGGTCACGCTTGACGAGGGCACGGCGCGCATCAATGCCGGCGAAGCGAGCGGCTTTCTGATTATTCCGGATGGCTTCGGCGCCGCGTTTCTGGAGGAACAGCCAGTCACGCTGACGCTGAAGACCAACCCGTCGCAAACGATATTGCCGGGCATCATGCAGGACGTCACGGAGATCCTGCTGGACCTCGGTTTCTACGTGCAGGCATTGTTCGGCCCGGAAATTGAGCAGATCAGTAACTCGGTTAACGACACCGTGCCCACCGATGTCTTCGTCGCCGACATCGCCGTACAAATCCAGGGCAAGATCGAGACGATATCGCCGCTGCTGTTCCCACCGGCAATCGACCTCGAGATCGTCGAGCCGCCGCCGGCGGAGCCGCGCCCCGATATCGCGGTGTTATTCCTGCCCGGTATCGTTCTCATGGCGATTCTGTTTTCGGCACAGGGCTTGTCGTCCGACTACTGGAAGGAGCGCGAGACCGGCACCTTGCGACGCCTCGTGTCAACGTCGGGGCTTCTGAGCCGCTTTGTATTCGGCAAAGCACTGGCGGCAGCCGTCGTGCTCGGCTTGCTTGCCAGTATCACGCTGACGCTCGGCTTTCTTTACCACGGCCTCGCCTGGAACAAGTTCGTCCCGTCCCTGGTCTGGGTAACGATCTCGGGCGTAGGCCTGTTTGCCTGGTTTGCGGCACTGCAAATGCTGTTTCCCACGCGAAAAGCCGCCAACCTGTTGACAACAATTCTGCTTTTTCCACTGCTGATGATGGGCGGCAGCTTTTTCCCGCTCGACGCATTGCCCGACTGGATTGCGACCATCGGCCGCATGTCGCCGAATGGATTCGTCGTTGATCGTCTGACGAAGGAACTGACCTCGGCGGCGGCCTGGACGTTCGACGCCAAAAGCTGGGCGATCGTTCTCATGATGACCATCAGCGGGCTCGGGATTTGCACGTGGCGCCTGCAGACCGGTTTCGCGAGGCGCTAGGCGATGCGCGAAATTCTTTTTATTGCCTGGAACGATGCCAGGTTCCAGCTTCGGCAAGGTTCGACGCTCGTCTGGCTACTCGTCATGCCGCCGATTTTCTTCTATTTCATTGGCACGGTAACGGCTGGATTCTCCTCGGGCGTCAGCGGCGGACAGGCGACGCCGCTGTTGGTCGTGGCGGAATCGCCCGGGTTCCTTCAGGACCAGATCAGCCTGCGGTTGCGAGAGAACGACTTCGAATCCGAGTGGGTCACAGCGCTTACTGTTGTTGAAGGCGAGGACCCGCCGCGCCGCACTCTGACCTTTGCGGCAAACCTGTCAGACGAAATCAATGCCGGCAACCCGGTCAAGGCCAGCTTCGATACCAAAGCCTCCGCGCTGTCGCGTAATTTCGAGATAATTCGCATGCAGCGCAGCTTGTATACGGCGTTGGCCGACATCGTGGTCGCAGATGCCAACAGTGACAGCGAACTTTTGGCCGCCGACCTGCTGGCACTCAACGCGCAGCCGCGCATCTGGAAACTCGATGTATCCCCGGCCGGGCAGCGCCAGGAAATACCAGGCGGTTTTGAGCAGGCGATCCCCGGCATTCTGGTCATGTTTACCTTGCTCGTGCTCTTGACAAGCGGTGGTTCCTTGCTCGTTCTCGAACGCAAGCAGGGATTGCTGCGCCGACTCGCTTCCGCACCGATGTCGCGAACTGAAGTGGTCTCCGGAAAGTGGGGCGGGCGCATGGTGCTGGCCGCAATTCAGGTCACGGTCGCGCTCGCTATCGGCACGCTGTTGTTCAGGATGAACTGGGGACCGGATCTCGCGATGGTCGTCGTGATCCTCGCCGCCTGGGCCGGTTTTTGTGCATCAGCCGGCTTGCTGATCGGCAGCGTCGCGAGCACAGAAGCGCAGGCCGGAGGTCTCGGCGTACTGACGGCCAACGCGCTGGCGGCGCTGGGTGGCTGCTGGTGGCCCATCGAAATCACTCCGCCGTGGATGCAGATGCTGCAGAATTTCCTGCCGACGGGCTGGACTATGGACGCGTTGCATAAACTGATCAGCTTCCAGTCGGGCGCCGCGTCGGCTCTGCCGCAGCTCGCGATTATTGTGGGGGCGACCCTGGTCGTAGCGGCGCTCGCGGTCAACCGCTTCCGATACGAGTAGGGGTGCATCCCACGCGCGAACCTACCTTCGACAGGATACGGGCGTACAATCAGGAGTAGCGCGCAAGGCAGCATCGATGAGGAAAAAACCACTTTCGTATCTTTCCGGTTTCTCGGCGGAACTGCTGCGACGCCGCGTATACCCTGTTGTTGTTGCCTACGCGCTGGCGGCCTGGGTTCTGCTGCAGATTGCCGAAGTGACGTTCGAGCCCCTGGGATTCCCCGGATGGATGATGAGGGCGCTGATTTTTGCCGTGATGGCCGGGTTCCCTGTTGCTGCCGTACTTGCATGGAAGTTCGATATCACTCCGTCAGGTATTCGTCGCGACTCTCGCCCCATGACCGGTGGTTCTGCACTTGCGGGAACGGCCTCGATCGCCGTTCTTCCATTCACTGACATGAGCGAAAAAAAGGACCAGGGCTATTTCTGCGAGGGCGTTGCAGAAGAGATTCTTAATGCCTTGTCAAAAATCGACTCGCTAAAGGTAGTCGCGCGTACTTCTTCTTTCCGATACGCAAGCGCAGGCGGAGATCCACGCGAAATAGGCAAGAACCTCGGTGCAAACACTATCCTCGAAGGCAGCGTAAGGAAATCTGGTGACCGCTTGCGGATCACCGCGGAGCTCGTAAACGTAGCAGACGGTTACCAGCTTTGGTCAAAAGCGTTCGATCGCAATCTGGAAGATATTTTTTCTATACAGGATGAAATTGCGACCAGTATTGCCGAGGCGCTGCTGGATACGCTGGTCAAAATCAGGACGACGGCGACCCGCGACGTCGAGGCATATGAATATTACCTTCGCGGCAAGCAGTTTCTGAATCGCTTTCGCAAGGTCGACATTGAATTCGCGCGGCACATGTTTGAGAAGGCAATTGAAGATGACCCACAGTTTGCGTTGGCCTGGGCGGCGTATGCAGATTGTTTTTCGCTGGCAATAATGTATGCAGACCCGACTCCCCGGTTCCGCGACCAGGCTCGCGAAGCAAGTGACCGTGCGTTATCCCTGAACCCCGATCTTGCAGAAGCGCACGCTTCCTCGGGTCTTGCACATCTCGTTTGCGAGGAATTTGAAGCAGCAGAAATCGAATTCAAAGCGGCGATCGAGCTGAATCCCCGATCTTTCGAAGCGTATTACTACTTTGCGCGAACCCGTTTTCATCAGGGAGATATGGTTGCGGCGGCGGAATTGTTCGCAAAGGCAGCGTCTGTCAATCCGGAAGACTATCAGTCGAGGCTACTGCGTGTGCAGATCCTTCGTGGTGCCGGCCGAATCGAAGAAGCAAAAGAAGAAGCGCTGCGTGCGATTGAAGTCGTTGAGAGGCAACTCAAGTGGAATCCAGACGATGCGCGCGCGTTACACCTCGGTGCCGGTTCATTGATAGTGCTTGGCCAAATCGAGCGCGCCAAACGCTGGCTACAGCGTGCGCTGGCAATAGACCCTGATGATCCAATCGTGCTCTACAACGTCGCGTGCAACTACGCGACCCTGAACCGGGTCGAGGACGCGCTCGACTGCCTGGAGCGCGCTGCCGACTATGGCACCGTCAGTGCGGACTGGATGAAGAACGACGCCGATCTCGTCAATCTGCATTCGCATCCGAGGTACGTCGCGTTGCTTGAAAAGGTCGCGACGTAGCCTGTCGCGAACGCGAATCAGGGCTGGCGAATAAAATATTAGTAAAGTATAATTAAGAGAAATCTAATGTATAGATCGTGGCCATTCTGCCATAGATCCGAGGTTTCGCAATTGAATCAACTACTTAGAAAATATCACCTGGCTATACTCCTGGGGCTGCTGTTGCCCACTCAAGCCCTCCCGGCCGTGCCGTTTCCGACCGCGGACGTCGTTTACGAAGTCGCACCGCGCGAGCGCATCTGGGATGGCCGTATCGAAGCCGTGAACCAGGCGACGGTCTCGGCGCAAACCTCAGGACGGATTGCGGAACTGCCGTTCGATGTCAACGATTTTGTCGACGCGGGCGAGGTCGTCATGCGCTTCACGGACACGGAGCAACGTGCCGCGATGAGGCGAGCCGAGGCTGCGCTCGAAGAAGCGCGGGCGCGATACGCCGAGGCGGACCAGGAGTTCAAACGTTTCTCGACCATGCTCGAAAACCAGACGGTATCCCGGGCCCGCTTCGATCAGGCGAAAGCCAACCGGGAAGCTGCACAGGCGCGCCTGAACGCTGCCCGATCCGGCGTCGAAACGGCAAAGGAACAGCTGGAATACACGGTTGTGCGCGCACCGTACGCCGGCATCGTCGCCAAGCGACATGTAGAGCTCGGCGAACTGGTGTCACCGGGGCAACCACTGATCACGGGGCTGTCGCTGCAGTCGTTGCGCGTCAACGTGGACGTGCCGCAAAGCATGTTTCATTCCGTTCGCACAATCGGCAAGTCGTTCGTGTACATCGACGATGAACGTATCGCCGGCACGGAATTGACGTTCTTCCCGGTTGCCGACACGGCCGCAAATACTTTTCGCGTGCGCGTCGAGCTGCCGGATGGCGGCCCGGCGCTGTATCCGGGCATGATCGTCAAAGTCGGTTTTGTCGTCGGCGAGACCAAACGACTGCTAATACCGGCTGTGGCAGTTGTGCGGCGCAGCGAGCTCAGCGCGGTTTACGTGGCAAGCGACGATCGCGTATCGCTGCGGCAAGTGCGTCTCGGGCGTCGCTACGGTGATTCGATTGAAGTTCTGGCGGGCCTGAGCGAGGGCGAATCGGTTGCTACGGATCCTGTGAGCGCCGGCATCTACCTCAAAGAAACGGCCGGAGCGAAGTAGGTGTCCACGGAACGAAAGCTCGGTCTTTCAGGATCGCTGGCGAAGAGATTCCAGGACTCGAAGATCACGCCGCTGCTGGCATTGACGGGTCTGTTGATGGGCGCGTTTGCAGTCATGGTGACGCCGCGCGAAGAAGAGCCGCAGATTAACGTCACGTTTGCCAACATCTTCGTACCGTTCCCGGGAGCCAGCGCCGTCGAGGTCGAGAACCTCGTCGCCATACCGATGGAGCAGGTGCTGGCGGAGATCGAAGGCGTCAAGCACACCTATTCGGTTTCACGGCCGGGAATGGCGGTGCTGACAATTCAGTTTGAAGTCGGCGAGGACAGGACGGCCGCCATTGTGCGCTTGTACAACGCGGTGTATTCGAACCAGGACTGGCAGCCGCCGGGCAGCGGCGTGTTGCAGCCGCTGGTTCAGCCCAAGGGCATCGATGATGTGCCGACCGTGACGGTGACGCTCTGGACTAAAGACGAGCTGCGTGGCGCGCACGAGTTGCAGCGCATTGCTCACTCGGTCGAAGCGGAAATCAAACGCGTGCCCGGCACCCGCGACGTATACACGGTCGGCGGTCCCGACAGCGTCGTGCATGTACAGCTCGATCCGCAGCGGCTCGCAGCCTACGGCCTCTCGCTGGATGCGCTGCGCTATGCGCTGAAGGTCAGCAATGTTGCCGCTCACGCAGGCGCTATAGTTGCTGAAAACCGGGCAGTTCCCGTAACAGTGGGCACATTCCTGGCCGATAGGGACGATGTTGCCGCGCTGATCGTCGGTGTCAGCAACGGCAAAGCGATTTACCTTGAAGACGTTGCCGATATTTCGGCCGGGCCCGATCAACCCGAGCAGTACGTTCGCTTTGGCACGGGGGCGGCAGCCGGTCAGATCGGGCTGGCTCCCGGCATCGGCGCTCCCGCGGTGACGCTCGCAATTGCGAAGAAGCCGGGCACGAACGCGGCCAGCATGGCGGAGCAGGTTATCGAGCGGCTCAACGAGCTCAAAGGCATATTCATACCCGACGGCGTCGAGTACACCGTGACGCGCAATTATGGCAAGACCGCCGATGACAAAGCGAAAAAGCTGATTCAGAAGCTTACGTTTGCGACGATCTCGGTGATCCTGCTGATCATGGTGTCGCTCGGCTGGCGCGAGGCCATTGTGGTCGGGTCAGCCGTCGTCGTCACGCTCATGCTGACACTGTTTGCATCCTGGGCCTGGGGATTCACGATCAACCGCGTGTCGCTGTTCGCGCTGATTTTTTCCATCGGCATTCTGGTCGACGACGCGATTGTCGTTGTTGAAAACATTCACCGTCACATGGCGATGGGCGACAAGACGCTGCTCGAAGCCATACCCCCGGCTGTCGATGAAGTGGGTGGCCCAACGATACTTGCGACCTTTACCGTGATTGCCGCACTGCTGCCAATGGCTTTCGTCACGGGACTGATGGGCCCGTACATGAGCCCGATACCGATCAACGCGAGCATCGGCATGCTGCTGTCGCTGGCTGTCGCCCTGATCATCACGCCGTGGGCCAGCCAGAAACTGCTGCCGCAGAGTCATGAAACAAACAAAGACGATGCGTCGGGCCTGTGGCTGGATCGCCTGTTTCGCAGGGTTGTCGGCCCGTTCCTGCGTGGCACCGACGGCAGGCGCTCGCGCCGCTGGTTAGTGGGCGGCGTAGTTGTCGCGATTCTGCTCGCCATGAGTCTCGTTGTCGTGAAGGCCGTGGTAATGAAGATGCTGCCGTTCGACAACAAGTCTGAGTTCCAGGTCGTGCTCGACATGCCCGAGGGTACGACGGTCGAGCAGACCGGGCGGGTGCTCGATGACATGGCCCAGTACCTCAGCGAGATACCCGAAGTCACGGATTACCAGGTCTATGCAGGCACAGCGGCACCGATTAATTTCAACGGACTCGTGCGCCAGTACTACCTTCGCGAAGGCTCCAATGTCGGCGACATCCAGGTGAACCTCGTCGGCAAGTCCCATCGCGACCGCAAGAGCCATGAAATCGCGATCGCGGCGAGACCGCGCCTCAATGAAATAGGCAGCCGTTTCGGCGGTTCGGTCAAGATCGTCGAAGTGCCCCCGGGCCCGCCCGTGCAGTCACCGTTGGTCGCCGAAATTTACGGCCCCGACTACGCAGGCCAGCAACTCATTGCGGGAGAGGTACGCGACCTGTTTGCGGCGACCGCGGACATCGTCGATATTGATGACAGCGTTGAAGTGTCGGCGCCGCGCCTGGTCGTTTCAATAGACCGGAGCAAAGCGGCGTTGCTGGGCGTCTCTCAGGCCAGCGTGACACAGGCACTGCAAACCGCTCTGAGCGGCGAAGATGTCACTTACATACGCGACGGCTATCAAAAATACCCGGTACCGGTGCGCCTCGAGCTGGCGGTATCGGACAAATCGGAGCTGGACAGCATCCTGATGATTCGGGTGGCCGGTCGGGACGGTAATCTTGTCCCCCTTACCGAGATCGTCGAGGTCAAGGATTCGTCGTGGGAGCAGACCATCTATCACAAGGACCTGTTGCCCGTTGTTTTTGTCACGGGCGATATGGCCGGCCACTTCGATTCTCCGCTGTATGGCATGTTCGAGATGGTGGGCCGCATCGGAGACAAGGCGCTGCATGGCGAGCAGCTGGAACAGCGCTTCATCACGCAGCCGGACAACCCTTACAACTACAGCCTGAAATGGGACGGCGAGTGGCAGATTACCTATGAGACCTTTCGCGATATGGGCATCGCGTACTCCGTCGGACTGATACTCATTTATCTCCTGGTCGTCGGGCAATTCCGGTCATATGCGGTACCGCTGATCATCATGGCGCCGATTCCGCTCACGATTATTGGTGTAATGCCGGGACACGCGCTGCTGGGCGCACAGTTTACGGCGACTTCGATGATCGGCATGATTGCTCTCGCAGGTATCATTGTGCGGAACTCGATATTGCTCGTCGACTTCGTGCGGCAGGAGGTCGCCGCGGGTGTCGAGTTCCAGGAAGCCGTGATTCGGGCGGGCGCCGTGCGGGCGAAGCCCATCGCGCTGACGGCGCTGGCTGCCATGCTGGGTGCGTTCTTCATTCTTGACGATCCGATCTTCAACGGACTTGCCGTGACGCTCATCTTCGGCATCCTGGTATCAACTGTTCTTACACTGGTTGTCATCCCGGTTCTTTATTACGCGTTTGCCTACAAGGCGGAACAATGAGTCAGGATTTTCGTTAGAATCACTGGAGACCCGACCTTGACCTGAGTTTGACCTGAAGGACGAGCTTGAAGAAGTCGCTGATCGCACTTTCCCAGGACGCGCTAGGAAGCCTGCGCGACCTGACGCCGATTATCATTGTCATCGGCGTATTCCAAATCTGGGTCATAAAGCAACCTGTATCCGGTTTCGTATCGCTGCTTTTCGGTGCAATTTTCGTTGTCCTCGGTCTCGCATTCTTCATTTTCGGATTGCGTATTGCGCTGTTCCCAATCGGTGAAGGACTCGCGCACTCGTTGGCGAAGAAGGGCAGTGCGTTCTGGCTGTTTGCCTTCGCATTCGTGCTTGGTTTCGGCACAACCATCGCCGAGCCGGCTTTGCTGGCCGTCGCAGCCGAGGCCGCTGCGGTGGCTGTCGACGCAGGTGCTATTCCGGCAACGGACGAAGCCACGTCCAACTATGCACTTGGCCTGCGACTCGTAGTCGCACTGTCGGTCGGTGTCGCGTTGCTCATCGGTGTCTTGCGCATCTTGGCTGACTGGTCGCTTCCTGTCATGATCATTGGCGGTTATGTCCTCGTAATTCTCGCAACGTCGATTGCACCCCAGGAGATTGTTGGTGTTGCGTATGACTCGGGCGGCGTCACAACGTCCACTGTTACGGTGCCATTGGTTACAGCGCTCGGTGTTGGCCTGGCCAGTTCATTGAAGGGTCGCAATGCGATGACGGACGGTTTCGGGCTTATTGCGTTCGCATCGTTAACGCCTATATTTTTTGTGCTGCTGTACGGGACGATTCTCGAATGGGTCTGATTCTTGACGCCCTGAAGTTTGTTGGCAACAGCGCTATTGATGTGCTGCCGATCGTTATCTTCCTGTTTGCTTTTCAGAAGTTTGTCATTGGCGGCCAAATGCCGAACTTCAAACAAATTCTTGTGGGATTCGGATTTGTCATTGTCGGATTAGGTCTGTTTCTCGAAGGACTTGAGCACACGCTTTTTCCGCTCGGCCGGCTGATGGCACAGCAACTGACGGATCCGGAATTCCTGGAGGCGGCAAAAATAAGTGCTACCAGTGCCTTGGTGTGGCGGGACTATTACTGGGTATACCTGTTTGCCGCCGCTATTGGCTTTAGCACGACGCTCGCCGAACCTGCGCTGATAGCTGTGTCAATAAAAGCGAACACCGTGTCGGGCGGCGCAATCGGCTTTTGGGGACTACGAGTTGCTGTAGCAATTGGCGTTGGCGTCGGCGTGAGCCTGGGTTGTTTCAGAATAATCTCCGGCCTGCCGCTGCACTATTTTATCGCGGCCGGCTACCTGGTCGTTATTGCGCAAACCATAGTGGCGCCGAAAATAATTGTGCCGCTGGCCTACGATTCCGGCGGCGTTACGACATCCACTGTAACGGTTCCATTGATAACAGCGCTCGGGCTTGGACTGGCCGAGGCGGTGCCGGGACGCAGCCCTTTACTGGACGGATTTGGACTGGTGGCATTCGCGAGCCTGTTTCCGATAATCTCGGTGCTGGCTTATGGCCAGCTGGCGGTCCTGCGACAAAAAGTAGACTTTTCCGATCACGAACAAGACGAATTGCAAGAGGATAAAGATCATGCACTTTAAGCTGATAGTCGCCTTTGTCGAAGACGCGAAGACTGACGACGTTATGGAGGCCGCGCGCGAAGCGGGCGCGACGGGATGTACCGTGATACCGAATGCTCGCGGCGAGGGCATCGAGGAGAGCAAGACGTTTTTTGGACTGACGCTGAGCTCGCAGCGGGATGTTGTGCTATTGCTGGTTGAGCAACACCTGAGTCGCCATATCCTGGAACATATTGGCGAAGTTGGTGAATTCGACAAGAAGCCTGGCACCGGAATTGCGGTCCTGATTGATGTCGAGGATGCCGTCGGTGTTGTGCACCAGGCACAGGAGCTTGCAGAAATAGTGGAGGAAAACCTATGACCATCGCAAACTGGGGTCCGGT
>Ga0316201_10003463_pt1 | contig 11631 bp, 9 predicted proteins | sample CS6wburrow_MG_FD_204516 | JGI IMG/M metagenome (GOLD analysis project Ga0316201, IMG submission 204516) | Coastal sediment microbial communities from Delaware Bay, Delaware, United States - CS-6 worm burrow | ecosystem: Environmental > Aquatic > Marine > Coastal > Sediment | place: USA: Delaware... | reverse complement strand
TGGTGGCGTTGGCATCCTGAGGTCGCGTCGCTCTTCAAGCGAATCGATCCGGACCTGTGGTTCAAGGTCGAAGAGAACCCGCATGCTCTTCTCGATCAGGTGAAGCCCGGTCGGCTCATGGCGGCAGCAGACGACGTGGGCTACGTGGCCGACGTCGCCAGGATCCATCAGGAGATGATCGAGGCGACGCAATCGCAAGACCCGAGAATCGCATATTTTTGTATGGAATTCGGGCTCGCTGGCTTCTTGAAGCTCTATTCTGGTGGACTCGGAATTCTCGCAGGCGACCACCTCAAGGCGGCAAGCGATTTGAACCTGCCCCTATGCGCGGTGGGCCTCGCGTACCACGACGGATACTTTCGTCAGATCATCGATCGCGACGGACGCCAAGAGCACCTGGGCGATACCAACGATTTCGAAAACCCACCGTTCGAGCCCGTCATGGTTGGGCAGTACTCGCCGCTGCGCGTAACGGTGCCTCTGCCGACGGGCCCGGTGCAGGCCCAGGCTTGGCAACTCAAGGTCGGCAGGGTGCCGCTCTTCCTCCTAGACACCAACCTGCCGGAGAACAGACCCGAAGATCGCGCGATCACGAACCGCTTGTACGGGGGAGACACCGCGCACCGTCTACGACAGGAGATGGTCCTAGGCGTCGGAGGCTACCAGCTGCTCACCGAGCTCGACATCGACCCAGATGTTTTTCACATGAACGAAGGTCATAGCGCGTTCCTGCTCCTCGCTCGCGCAGCCCATTTGATCAAGAGGCACGGCCTCCGTTCGCAAGAGGCTTTCCAGTACATTCGCAATACGACCGTCTTCACCACCCACACGCCCGTGCCTGCCGGACACGATCATTTCCCGGAGGAAATGATACGCCCTTACCTTTCGCGCTTCGAACCCGTGCTCCGCATGGATTGGCCGCGTTTGGCGGCGATCGGCCACACGCCGGAAAGCGCAGCCAACGAGTTCGGGACCACCGCACTCGCCGTCCGCAACGCCGGACGCATCAACGGCGTGAGTGCAAAGCATGGCGAAGTCGCGCGCGACATGTTCCTCCAGTTTTATTCGGATTTCGACAACGCCGACGACGTCCCCTGCACGAGCATCACCAATGGAGTGCACGTCTCGACCTGGCTCGCGCCACGGTGGCAACGGCTCATGGAACGGCAAATGGGACACGACTGGCGAGATCAGATCGAGGATCCAGAAAGCTGGCGATGGCTGCGCGACCACGACCCGGCCGAAATCTGGTCGACGCATCGCGAGCTGCGCGCGGACTACATCGACTGGCTGAAAGAACATCTCACGGAAACTTGGACCCGACGTCGCGAAGATCTCTCCCTGCTGCGCGACATCCTCGGGAGGCTCGACGAGGATCGCATGCTCATCGGTTTTGCACGGCGGTTCGCGCCCTACAAGCGCGCCGACTTGCTCCTCACCGAACCCGAACGGCTCTCCAAGTTGCTCAATGGAACACCGGGCGCGACCATCATTTATGCCGGTAAGGCCCATCCGGCCGACGGTCATGGACAGGCGCTGCTGCAGCGAGTCTACCAGGCGACCAAGCACCCCGAGCTGGCAGGACGGGTCATCTTCATGGAAGGCTACTCGATCGATTCGGCACGCCGAATGCTCGCAGGCTGTGACGTCTGGTTGAACACCCCGACGCGGCCCCTGGAAGCGAGCGGAACGTCTGGCATGAAGGCGGCGATCAACGGCTGCCTCAACCTCAGCGTCGACGATGGCTGGTGGATCGAAGGCTACGAGCAGAACAATGGCTGGGTAATCGACCTGCCGGCCACCTCGATTCACGACCCGAGCGCTTACGACCGCGCAGTGACGATGGCACTCCTCGAAGGCGAGATCATACCGACATACCACGATCGCGGAGCGGAGGGCGTGCCTGTGGCCTGGGTCGACCGAATGAAGGCGAGCATGTCGAGCATCATTCCGCGCTTCTCTGCTCGCAGGATGGTCACCGACTATGCCGACAACTTCTACGAGCCAGCGATGCAGGACGCGGTCGCCCTGCGTGACGCGAACTACCGTCCTCTGTTCGACCTAGCAGACGCGGCGGAAGCGATCCGAAGCCATTGGAACGAGATCGCAATGGAAAGCGTTCGTTTCGGCGGTTTGAGCGGCGGGGAGCTGGTCGTTGGCACGACCGTCTCCACCGAGCTTTCACTCCGTCATCCCGGCCTAGACGCACGAGACTTGTCGGTCGAGGCGGTCGTGACCTACGGAAGCCGCCTGCACGACAGCTCGTCGAGAATCGTCGTCCCGTTCGAATCCGAGGACGGAGAAGAGAGGAGCACCTGGCGGGGCGCCTTCACCGTGCGCGCGAGCGGGGGACACGAGCTGCGATTTCGAGTCAGGCCGAGAGATCGAAGCAATGTGCGGCCAGGGGCGCTAAGCATGCACATCCAGAAGTGGCTGTGACCAAGCTAGGTCTTTGATTCGCCCATGGGCCGGTCATTTCATCACGCGGGCGAAGTCGAGCCCGCCGACGATTCCGGCCACCCCTCGATCGTTCTCGATGAGGATGCGGCGGACGTTCATTGCCAAGGCCTGCGCGGCCGCCCGGCCGAGACCCATCGCGTCGGGAAGGATTAGGATGCGCACGTTCATCACGTTTTCGACCGCGGTGCCAGGGCTCAGGCGACGCGCTTGCAGAGCGCAGGCTTGATCGAAGATCCCGACGGGGAAGTCCCCTTCGACTACGACCAGGCCGTGCTTGTTGGACAACTCGAGCCGATCGACCGCCATCGCGATTGGATCTTCGGCCCTGATTTTGACGACGGAGCCAGAGGCGATCTCGGAAATCGGCGTCTTGATACGCTTTTCGCCGACCGCTCGCATGAGGTCGCGTGTAGAGATTACGCCGTCGGGCTTGCCCGCGGTGGTCACGAAGATTCGGTGAACGTGCTTTTTCAACATCAGCTTGGCGGCCGCCGCGACCGGTGCATCGTTCGCGACCTGCAGCGCGGGAGACTGCATGATCTCCTCAACCGGGCGATCCGGTACGCGAAAAGTCACTCCCTGATCGGAAACGGCCGCGTGCAGAAGGTCCGTTCGTGACACGACACCCTTCAGCTCACCGTTGTCGTCGACCACGCCCAGCGCCGACACCCCTTGCTTGGTAAACATCGCGTCAGCGGCAACGAGGCTTTCGCCAATGCGAATCGTTTCGACGGGTCTCGTCATGTAGTCGGTCACGGGCATTTCGAAGTTGGCCATCTCATATTCCTTGTGCAGACATGCCGTCGATGAACGAGTGCGAAGTCAAATGACAATCACTTCACTGAGATGTTCAATGAGCTCAGCCTCGTTGCTGGAGGCGAGGTCCTTGTGAATGGTGCCGATCACGAGCTGCGAGGTCGGTCCATCGAGCGAGGACCGAAGCAGCCCCAAAAATCGCGGCGGCGCGATGAGAACCAGGCGATCGAATTGATTCTGCACGCGGGCCTGCCGAAGCTTGTCGGCTAGCTGTCTCGAGAAGTCGGAAACCACTCTATCGTGCGGGCTCTCGTTCTGTCCCATCGACGCGCGTCGGGTGTCACCGCTGTTCTTGCGAAAGGAGCGGCCAGGACGGTCGGAGGCGATGTCTCGGTCACGCGCCCGCCCCATGGGGTGGTCGACCGATTCGACGAGCGCCAAGCCATTGCCGATCCCGTCATTTGCGAAAATGCGCGCGCCGGCCTCGTGTGCCACCAAAATCCACGTGTTTCCCATCGTCCATCCTCCGTAGCCGCAAGTCAGGAAGCAGGCAACGAGGGTAGCGGCTGGAGCTCGATGATCTGCTTCGTTCCGTCGTGTGCGATGATCTCGATGCTCGAAAGCCTTCCAGCCTGTTCGCGAACGAAGATCTCGTCGGGCTTGGGCACCGTATGCGAGAGATTGGCAGCGGCGACTACGAAAACCTCGTCTTTCGAGTCATAGCTAATCCCGATCAAGACGCTGTCTTCGCTCTCTGGCTGGACGCCGATATTCTCGCCCATGATCGAAATCCCGACCCGCATCGTGGGAAGATGCTTGGAAACTTCGTCGAAGTACGCCTGCCACTCCGAACTCTCTAGCTTTCGTGTCGTCATCGTTGCCTCCGGTGCTGCTGCCTCATAGGTAGCAAGCCCCGTGCCCAACGAAGTCAGCCGCTTAGGCGGCCATTTGAGTCGAGTGACGCAAACGATGCGCCAATTGGCGAACTGGCGACAGAATTGCGTACGCCTCCGGCCGGGCACGTGGGCGGGCGTGCCTGGGTGGTTATACTGGCAGCCTCGTTCCGAGGCATTTGATGGGAAAGCTGAAAGCGGATCTCGAAGCCGCTGGTTTCGAGCTGATCGAGACACATATCTCCTGGGTCTTCTTGGGTCCCGAGGAGGTGTTCAAGGTCAAGCGACCCGTCGACCTGGGGTTCCTCGATTTCACCAGTCTCGAGAAGCGTCGAGCCGCGTGCGATGCGGAGCTCCGGCTCAATCGGCGGCTTGCGCCGAAGGTGTATCTCGATGTGGTTCCAATCACGATCGACGCGTCGGGCCTTCACCGGATCGCGGGCGAAGGCGCCACCGTCGAATGGGCCGTTCGAATGCGTCGCCTCGCCATCGAGACGCGGGCTGACGTGCTCTTGCGAGACGGTCGGTTGACGCCCACGAACATCGACATCCTCGCCGCTCAGATCGCGCAGTTCCACGAGCGCGCGCGCTGCGACGCGGAAACGTCGAAGCACGGCGACGTCCGGGCGATTCGTAAGAACGTGGAGGAGAACTTCGAGCAAACGAGGGCATCGATCGGCGACTATCTGACGCCGAAGGAAGCACGAGAAATCGAGGCTTGGCAGGTCCAAGCCCTTCGCGATGAGGCCCCTTTCGTCGAGAGAGTCGCCGCGGGGCGTGTCCGAGACGGACACGGCGATCTGAGGCTCGAACACGTGTACTTCGAGTCCGACGGCTCGATTTCGATCATCGACTGTATCGAGTTCAACGATCGCTTTCGATACGCAGACGTCTGCGCGGACATCGCCTTCTTGTCGATGGACCTCGCCTGGCACGGGCGGGTGGACCTCGCCGAGCGTTTTCTCGCACGCTACGCGCGCGAATCGAGGGACTACGGGCTCTATTCGGTGGTCAACTTCTACGAAAGCTATCGCGCATTCGTTCGCGGCAAGGTCGCGTCACTGCTAGCCGCGGACACCGAGGCATCGCTCGAAGCAAGGCAGCGGGCGCGACGGGAGGCCAGGCGCTACTTCGTTCTGGCGTTGGCGTTCGAGCGACCCCCGCTAGTTCCGCCCCAGGTCGTCGCGGTCGGGGGATTGATTGCCACCGGAAAGAGCCGGACATCGGCGACGATCGGCGACTTGCTGGCCGCTCCGGTGCTCAGCTCCGACCGGACGCGAAAGCAGCTCATGGACCGGAAGCCGAGCGAACGGCTTCCAGGCGACGCCTGGTCCGGCGCGTACTCGCCAAGCGTCACCGAAGCCGTCTACCAAGAGCTCCTGAGGCTCGCCGACGTGGTGCTGGCGTCTGGGCGTCCGGTCGTGCTCGACGCCTCTTTTCGGACCGCGTCGCTGCGCGAGGCCGCCCGCGCCTTGGCGAACGAGCACGGCGTGCCATTCGTGCTGGTCGAGTGCAGCGCCCCTCGAGCGGTGATTCTGGATCGTCTGGTCGCACGTGAAAGCGGAGGGCCGCACGAGAGCGACGCAAGGGCCGGTCTGCTGGACGATTTCGAGAAGCGCTTCGAGCCCATCGACGAGCTACCGCCGTCCGAGCACCTTCGATTGGACACATCCGAATCGTTCGACGACGTTCGAGCCCAGCTGCGAGCAAGGTTTGGCGGATAGCGACCGCATCAAGGACGAACTGCAAGAACGGGGACCGGCGAATAGCGAAGGCAGTACTGCGAGGCGCTGCCAAGCATCATGCCACGCAACCTGCCTTGCCCCCTGCATCCGACGAACAAAAGGTCTGCATTCAGGCTTGCCGTAGCATTGCAGATCGTTTTTCCGATGGACCCATCCAAGACCTGTACCGTCGTGCTTGGCTTCAGGCCCTCGGATACGATGAGCTGCTCGAGTCGCGTGCGTGCCGCCGATGAGAGGCCCTCGAGAACGCTCGGCCACTCGGTGGGCATTCTACTCTCGGTTATCGGGTGCGGCACGACATGGAGCAGCGAAACCTCGCCGTCGATCGCACTTGCGACATCACGTGCCCAGCGCACCGCTTCGAGCCCGTGCGCAGAAAAATCCACGCCCACGGCGATTCGCGCGCCGCTGTAGTCTGCGCGAAGACGCCCACATGAAACCAGGACCGAGCAAGGGGCTTGCCGCACGACGCGTTCGGCCGTCGAGCCAAGTAGGCGCTCGGGCAAGCCAATTGCGCCTGCAGGATCCCCTACTGCGATCAGGTCGGCATTGACAGAAACCGCTGTGCGCAAGATCGTTTCCCATGGGCGGCCTTCTTCGCATGAGGTCTGGCAGCTGAGGCCTAGGTCTTCGCACGCCTTGCGCTCGCTTTCGAGCTCTTGGAGCGAGTTCTCGAAGCGCCCCTTCCATCGCTCGCGAAGCGCCTGAGCCGCCGACCGCGCGCCGACCGGCAGGTCAGGCCAGGCATGCTCCATGCCCATGTCGCTCGCATGAACGAGCCAAAGGGTTGCGCTGGTCGCTCGGGCAGTCGCGATCGCCAGCCGCATCGCACGATGGCCCGATTCGCCGAGGTCGGTCCCAACTACGATCGTCTTCATGGGCATGGGTCAAACGTGACGCAAGCACCGTGCCAGTTCGATCCAACACGGTTCGATCGCTCGGCCGCCACGCGTTCACAGGCCGGGATCGGAGAGCGTCTGAATCGCATATTCGACGAAATCCGAGTCGGTTAGAATGCCCACGAGCCGCCCATCCTCGACCACGGGAACGCAACCGTAGGCGTTCGAACGGAGCAGAAGTGCGGCTTCTAGGGCGGGCGTGTCGGGATGCACCGTGCGCACGTCTTTCGTCATGACCCATCGGGCTTCGATCCAGCGGTTCATGTGGGCCTGTTCGCTCGACAAGGCGCCGGACAGACTCCCCTCCTGACTGCGCAGAACGTCGCGGTGGGAAATCAGCCCGAGCAGGCGCCCGGAGTCCTCCAGCACCGCCACGTGGCGAATGCGATTGGCGTCCATCAGCTGGATGACCTCCCGAAGCGGGTCGGTCGGACCGACGGTCTTCACAGGCTGCGTCATGAGGTCTCGGACCAAGAGCTGAGCCATATTCGCTTCTTAGAGCATTTTTTGTGCCATGAGCGACCTCAATCGGCAACCGGCGCATATTTTTCGCTTGTCAAGATCGAGTGCGCAAAATATTCATCGATTGGCGGGACTCGCGTGCTCATCGTTCGATTGATCGGCGACCCGTTCGCTAGGCTCACATTTTGCTTGTCCTCTCCTCGCTATGCCGGAAACCTTCTACGAGCGGCTGAGTGCGCTAGACGCGACGTTCCTCGACGTCGAGAGCAAGTCGGCTCCGATGCATGTGGGCGCCGCTCTGATTTTTGATGCCAAGCCTCTCACGCTGGAGCATGGGGGCCTCGATATCGAACGCCTCACCCGATACACGATGGCGGCGGTGGACTCGATTCCCCGCTACCGACAGCGGGTGGAGTGGATTCCCGGGTACGGACACCCGGTCTGGGTCGATGACGACCGTTTCAACATGAACTTCCATCTGCGGCACACGCGCTTGCCCCTGCCCGGTGATGAACGTTCGCTCAAACGGCTGGTCGGCAGGCTGTTCTCGCAGCACCTCGACCGCAGTCGGCCGCTGTGGGAATTTTGGGTCGTTGAAGGCGTCGAAAACGACCGCTTCGCCCTCGTCATCAAGGTTCACCACTGCATGGTCGACGGCATCGCGGGTGTCGAGCTCCTGCAAGCCTTGTTGACCGTCAGCCCAGACGCCACCGAGCGCGAACCTCAACAATGGACGCCGCGCCCGGCTCCGAGCCGCACACAGCTTCTCGTCGGTGAGACCAATCACCGCATCGACGGCCTTCGCAAGCTAAGCCACTTCTTGCCGCGTGTTCGGCAGAACTTGGAGGGCGTCTCGAGCTTGCTTCGCTCCGGAATGAAGCCTGCTCCGCGAACGATTTTTACGGAGCAGGACATCAGCCCCTACCGCCGATTCGACTGGATTCGATTCGCGCTCGACGACGTTAAGGCCGTCAAGAACAACTTGGGTGGCACGATCAACGACGCAGTCGTTGCCACGGTGACAGGCGCGGTGCGTCGCTTCCTCGTGCGGCGGGGCTCCGACGTCGACTCGATGGAAGGGTTTCGCACGGCTTTGCCCGTGAACATTCGCAAAGCCGGTGGGTCGACGGTCGGAAATCAGGTGGCTCTGCTCCTGGCCGATCTACCAGTGTCCGAGCCGGATGCCCTGGGACGACTCCGGAAGGTCATCGAAGTGACGACCGAGCTCAAGAAGGAGTCGAACCAAACGGGCGGCGCCGCACTCATCGAAGAAGTTGCAGACCTCACGACCAAACGCATCGTGTCGGAGCTCTATCTGGTCGCAATGAAGCTGCGCACATACAACCTGATCATCACCAACGTGCCCGGGCCGCCTTTCCCACTTTACCTGCTCAATTCGCCCATGAAATTGATTTATCCGATGGTTCCGCTGATGCAAAATCAGAATCTCGGCATCGCGTTGTTCAGCTATGCGGGTGGGCTTCACTTCGGCTTGAACGCGGACTGGGAGTCTTTCCCCGACGTTCACGAGTTCGTCGAAGATCTCGAAGCCTCGTTCGCGGAGTACATGCAGCTCGCTGCCGCTCACTCGACGGGACTCTCCGAAAGCAAAGACACTTCCGCCCCGGCCTAAAAACCAAGTGCCCGACCGCGGCGTAGCGATTGACAAGCAGAGTAGACATGAACAGTGTAATCACCGCATCCAACTTATCCGACACTGCAGAACAGGCGAAGGTCACGACCTCCAAGGGTCGCGTGCTGATCGTTGACGACGAGGCGAATGCACGCAGCGCGCTCGCGGAGCTCTTGGACGACGCCGGCTATTCCGTCAGCACGGCCGCCGACGGTCGCACGGCGCTCCTGCAAATCGAGCAGATGGATCCGGATGTCGTTTTGACGGACCTGAAAATGCCAGGGATGGACGGTTTGTCGCTCATCGAGCGCGGGCGGCCGATGTCGCCGCATACCACATTCATCGTGATGACCGCCTTCGCAACCATCGACACCGCGGTCAAGGCGATCAAGCTCGGCGCCGAAAGCTATCTCACGAAGCCTCTCGAGCTCGACGCTGTGATGGCGATCGTCGACCGTGCCCTCGATCGAACGCGTCTCTCGCGGGAAGCTGCACATCTTCGCGAACGATTCGACGACCGCTTTCAGCTTGGAAACATCCTGGGTGAGCATCCCTCGATGCAGCGGCTGATGAAGAACATCGCGCAGGTAGCTCGCAGCCGAGCGACCGTGCTGATCCACGGTGAAACCGGGACCGGCAAGGAGTTGATCGCCGCCGCGATCCACCAAAACTCGAAGCGCAAAGACAAGCCCTTCATCAAGCTCAACTGCGCATCGCTGAGCGAAACACTGCTCGAGTCGGAGCTTTTCGGCCACGAGCGCGGCTCGTTCACCGGTGCGATGACGCGTCGCGAAGGGCGCTTCAAGCAGGCCGATGGCGGCACCCTGTTTCTCGACGAGGTGAGCGAGATCCCCGCTAGCGTACAGATCAAGCTCTTACGCTTTCTTCAAGAGCGCGAGTTCGAGCGCGTCGGAGGCAATGAAACGCTCAAAGTCGACGTTCGGGTCGTGGCTGCAACCAACCGCAACTTGAAGCAACGGGTCGACGAGGGAAAGTTCCGTGAAGACCTCTACTACAGGCTCAAAGTAGTCCAGCTCGATGTGCCGCCGCTGCGGGTTCGCCGAAGCGACATCCCCTTGTTGGCCCATGCGTTTCTGCGCAAGTACGCGGGTGAGAACGACCGCCCGGTGCAGGGCCTATCGGACGAAGCGCTTCAGCACCTGATGATCTACCCTTGGCCTGGAAACGTTCGAGAGCTGGAAAACGCAATCGAACGAGCCGTCGTGATGTGCGAAAACGAACTGATCGAGCGCGACGACCTACCAACCTCCGCCCACGGGGATCTGCAAAACGGCTCCGTCATGGCGCTGATTCCGGGCATTACCATGTCCGAGCTGGAACGGGTCGCAATCCTACGGACGCTCGATGCAGTCGATGGTTCGACCGCACGCGCGGCTGAAATTCTCGGCATCAGCCAGAGAAAGATCCAATACAGAGTCAAGGAATGGGGGTACCAGAACCCACTGCTCGATTAGGCCCCCCTCGGAATCCAAAACGACGCGCGCGTTCGCCCGTCGGGGAGCGCAACCAGATTCGCGGCGCCTCCGTGCAAGTCCACGATTCGTTTGACGATCGCCAGGCCGAGCCCGGTTCCAGCATCTTTCGTCGTGACAAAGGATTCGAATGCTCGCCCAAGCACCTCGCTCGGCACGCCGGGACCGTTGTCGATCACCGTGACTTCCCATCGGTCGTCGCTGAGCATTCGGCTGACGACCTGGATGCTCGGCTGACTGGAGCTGGCCACGGCTTCGACCGCATTGGTGATGAGGTTGTTGACGACCTGTTTGAGGCGATCGCGCTCCGCCCACAGGGTGCTGCTTTCGGAATGCAGGTCTTCGATGAACTCGATCCCCTGTGATTCGATCTCGGGCCGCCGCAGCTCCAATACCTCCTCCAGCAGGGTTCGAGCATTGCAGCGGACGGGCTCCATCCTCTGTGCGCGCGCCAAATTCAAGAAATCGTCGAGCAAGAGCGACAGCCGTCGAAGCTCGTCCTGCACGACGTTGGTTCGTCGCTCGATTTTCCGCCGCGTCGATGCGTCTTCGACCTTGGACGCCGTGCGTTGAAGAACGTCGAGCTGGAGCTTGGCGGCGTTGAGAGGATTTCGGACTTCGTGGGCCAACCCTGCCGTCAGCCGTCCCATCACCGCGAGCGACTCTGCTTCGGCTGTCTTTTTGAGGACATAGTCCTCTCGGTAAGTCTCGAGCATGATCGCAAGCTCGATATCGCAAATCTGGTCGATGACATTGTGATCTTCGAAGAGCCCAACTCCGTCTGGCGCCGAATCCGAGACGGCGCGGTGAAGCTCGCTTCGGATCAGGTTCATCGCGCCGAGCATGTAGCGCTGCTCGAGCCCAACCTTGACGTGAATGCGGCCGATCTGTGAGCGCTTCTCGCAGTAGGCATCATCGTACGGCCCCTGAAAGAGACCCTCGAGCCATTCGAGCAGAGAGGCGCGAAGGCGCTCGATCTGAGCTTCGTTCTTGAGGACCGCACGGGCGCCCGGATCCTCGAGGATGGCCTCGTAGAATCGATCCACGATCTGCTCGCGGTAGGGCTTCATCCGCCCGGAGAGCGCCTGTAAGCGACTGGCGCCGTCGTCGTGGAACCCCACGTATGCAGCAAGCACAGTGAGCACGCTAGATTCGGCCATCCCGCCTGGCTAGGAAACTGCGACCCTCCTGTCAAGGGTCGGCGGCTGCTGACCCGCTCAAAAGGCGGCGAGCGCGGGCAGGCGGACCATACTCACCGGGCAGGGGGCGTCGGCGGCAAGCCGCCGAACG
>Ga0316201_10003462_pt1 | contig 11636 bp, 11 predicted proteins | sample CS6wburrow_MG_FD_204516 | JGI IMG/M metagenome (GOLD analysis project Ga0316201, IMG submission 204516) | Coastal sediment microbial communities from Delaware Bay, Delaware, United States - CS-6 worm burrow | ecosystem: Environmental > Aquatic > Marine > Coastal > Sediment | place: USA... | reverse complement strand
ATTCGCGTAATCAATGGCGAAAATAGCTGGCGATTGCGGGGAACCGGCAAGATAGAGGATGTACCCGCTGATCTGTTCGACGGGGACATGACCTGGTATGCCGCCCACCTGTACCGCACCATACACCGCATCGCTGCTCGCGACCCCAAGCTGTCTTTGAGGCTTGGTTCAGATGGCCGCCTGGAGGTCGTCGAGGATGACAAAAGGGTTTTATGGTTCAAGCTTGATGCAAAGGCTGAGCCCTATGCTTTCGGCGCATGGGATGATGACGTTGGCAGTCTGTCCGGTCCATGGGGCTATGTGAAAGACGGCATCCACCACCCCATCTGGACATCTAGCTCTGATGGAACCTGGCGCGCAAATCTGAAAGCGCTTGATGTAAACGTGCCCTTGCATCACAGTGCTTTCAAACGACCGGAAGGCCATTAAATCTGACTACAAAAAGGGGCCGGAAACCTTATTCCGGCCTTTTTTAACTTCAGCTGAGCACATTCACCATGTACAAACGACGAGTTCTATTGCTACTTTTCCTGACCACCTTTAGTTCAATATCCTTTGCCAGTGATGAACTAGAACTGCGTCATATTAAAACCGTATTGTGGCCGCAAGCATATTTAACCCAGGACGTGGAGTTGTTGAACAGCTTGCTTCACGACAGCTTCGAAGTAATAAACGATTCGGGTGAGCGTTCCTCCAAGCAGGACGAGTTGGAATACATCAGGAACAACAGCTGGAACCCCGGAAATTTCAAATATCGAATTGACAGGCTGGATATTTTTGACAATTCGTTCGCCATCGTATCCGGGACAGGCATGGCCGATACCTATACTTATACTTCGAGTAACGCATTAATCAAGGAGAACGGTCAATGGCGGGCCGTGTCTTCTCATGTGTCGGGTGTTAAAAGCAGGGATCACGAGGATCAGGACGCATGGCTGAGTTTCATTCATGCATCCTGGGCTGAGGAAGACAACGAATTCAAAAACAGCCCGACATCACCGCTGGCAGGTACGTTGAGATTCGAGATAAGCGAGACCGGCACGGTTTATTTTGCCGAGAAGGGCGGACAGGTCGAGTGGTCGCTGGAGCCTGCAAATTCAGCCGCGTTTTCTGTACTCTACAGCGAGGGACAATGGACGTGGCAAGGGCTGACAACCGGTACCGGTTTGACGAGAAAGGATGAAGTTTTGCCAACGGTCTCCGTGCCGGATTTCGGCGACCTGGCGAAGATCGGCCGCTTTACGGTTGAGTTCTACCCGGTAAAAGATACGCTCACCGCCCTGGTTTTTGACCCCGAGACGCAAAGGATCAGGGAGTTCGAATCACTGGACCGCTACAAGGCAAACCCGAAGTTCGCATTAACCGCAACCATCGAGAGATTTGAGAACCCGGAGCAGCTGGAACTCGTCACCGCAATCCAGCGGGTCAAGAAACGCTACCGCTACGCCAAACTGCACTTCGAGATCGATGGTACAGTGCTTGAGCTGACTGCCTACAAACACGCGCTTGATGCTAAATCACTGTTTATTCCGTTTACCGATAAAACCACCGGCAAGTACACCTATGGCGGAGGCCGCTACCTGATCGTGGATGAGCCACCGGAAGGTGACGAAATACAAATTGATTTCAACCTGGTCACCAACCCGCTGTGCGCCTATGCGCCGATCTACAACTGCATCGTGCCAACGAGGGAGAACAAGCTGCCGATTGCCATCGAGGCGGGTGTCAGGAAGTACCATGAACCAGAATAACGCTTCAACCTGAAGCAAATGGGGTTTGGTCGCAAAATCAAGCGCTATTCGCAGGGTTCCATTCTAATCGCTCTCAGGCAGTCACAAAAAACCCCGCTCACGCGGGGCTTTAGTAACTGGCGGAGAGCGAGAAAAAGGGCTCTCGAGAAAAAGGGCTCTGACCCCTTTTACAAATGACACTGGGTCCGCCAATCCAACTGCTCCGCACCAAATTAAGCTGAGGTTAAGTTTCGCGGTTGGTTTCCTTGAGCCGTGTCAGTTCCGGGCCTGTTTCGGCTGCTTATCATGGTAACAGCGAAGCCCGGGGTTCTGACGGGTTGAAGGAGCGATCATGAAGGCGAATGAAATAAAAGTGCGGCTTTCAAAAATCCTGGCGGTGGTTTGCATCGGCGTAATGGGCTTCTCATCCGTGAGTGCGGACGATCATTCGGCGGTCCTGGCTCATGGAGCGGATATTTTCCGCCTTAACTGCGCGGCCTGTCACGGGCCCGATGGGGGACCGGACCCCGATTCGGCACTGGTCCAGAGCCTGGGGGTAGTGCCGGCGAACTTCGCTGATCCACTGTTCAACAGCCGTGAACCTTTGTCCGACTGGAAAATTGTCGTGACCCACGGCGGACCGGCCCTGGGGTTCTCCGACAAGATGCCGGCCTTTGGCGAAAGCCTGAGCGAAGCGGACATCGACTCGGTTCTCGAGTATATAAAGACCCTGGGCGGCGAGCACGACTACCCGGACGGCGATCTCAACCTGTTCCTTCCCATCCGGACCAAGAAGGCCTTTCCGGAGGACGAATGGGTCTGGAAGCAGCGCTACACGGATCAGGATGGCAAGAACACCTGGAAAAACACGCTTGAATATGAATTCCGCATTGGCGAGCGCTTCCAGGGTGTGCTGGAAGTCACTCATGAGTTCGAAGGCAGCAACGGAAGTTTCGGGCACTTCGAGCCCGGTTTCAAATACGTACTCAGGCACGACCGGAAAGCGGGCTTTATCGCCACGTTGGGCGGGAACCTGGGCATTCCGCTGAATGAAGACGAGGACTGGGAGGTCCTGCCTTATCTGGCTTTCGGCAAGATTCTCAGTGATGCCTGGACGTTTCAGAGCAGCGTCCGCCTGAAGGCCAACCTGGACGACCTGAACAGCAGCAGCGCCGAATTCGCGGGTATCGTGCACTGGGTGCACACGCAATCGCCGCGCTCGGTTTTTCCGGCGCTCGAGGTGGTGGCTGATGTGCCGTTCGACCGGGGTGAAGGTCCGTTCCGAAAGGCTGCTGTGCAGTTCGCCGTGGCGCCCCAGGCGCGGATCGGATTGAGCAAGCGCGGCCACGTGGCACTCAATGCAGGTGTTGAATTCCCGGTTAACGACACGTTCCGTTACGACTGGCGAGCCTACGTTTACCTGATCTGGGATTTTGCCGACGGCGGATTTTTCGAAGGCTGGTAAAATCATTCAGACAAGTACATGCTGGCCGAAAAAGCTAAACAGGTACAGTGCGAGGAAGATGAGGAGGGTGAAAAGAAAGACCAGAAAGGCAACATACCCCGGCCGATGTCTTTCAAGCGGGTTATTTGACAGTAGTCAATGCGCATCAGATCTCCAGGTGAGAGTCTATGTAGGGAAGGTCCCACAAAATGGTCGTGCACATTTTTTAGTGCGCGGCAGTTAGTTTTCCGCCCTTAGCGGGCTCCACAGGAGCACACGCGTCACAGCTGAATCCGTCCGCATAATCCCCGGGCCGAAAGCCAGATCGGTGCTGAGCCCGAAATCCCCGGCAGCGCTGTTTGCCTGCAACGATGACAGAAAACCGGAGCAGCGCAAGCACGTGCCTGAAGAACCTGGGAGGAACAGAGAGCGCAATCAGAACCATTGAGTCAAAAACTGGAGGTAAGTCCATGAAGCTTACTTATTGGGTGCTTGTTGCAGATAGTGGAAGCGCGCGTATTTTCGAGTTACAAAAAACGCCTGCTGAATTTCGCGAGGTGCAGACACTGGTATCGGATGCCTTGCATAAACGAACCATTGAACTGGTATCAGATCGCGGTGGCCGCTCCTTCAATGCGCAAGGTCCGGCCGGACACTCCAAAGAACAAAAACGCAACCCGCATGACCTGGCGGAGCAAGAGTTTTCCAGGAAACTGGCAGATAAACTGGAACTGGCCTCGAACAAGAAGGTATTTGAAAAACTCGTGATCTTCGCCGACCCGAAAACACTGGGTCGTCTGCGCTCGCTGATGAGCAAACCGTTGAGGCAGCGAATCACGCATGAAGTAAACCTCGACCTGGTGGGGATGCCGCAGGAGAAATTAAAAAAGAAGATCAGGGCGGAATTGGGCTGGGCTGACTAAGCGATAACCCAACCTCGCAACCGTGAATAAACACAAAGGCCGAACGACCAACGCCTTTTGATTCTCGATCAGGCGGTCATGATGCCGTAGCTGGTGATCCGGCGAGCAGGCCCGTTTCGCAATGACGGGCCCGGCTGTTGTAAACGCCGGTGCTCTCCAACCACATGTTAGAATCTTGAGCGACTGCTGCTGACCCAAAGCGGACCTCGATTGATCAAGCAACCCAATCAACCAAAAACAATCAGGCTATCAACCACAAGGGAATGGACATTGAGACAATCTGATGGAGCTTGAACAGCTCGCACTCCTGGCGGAAATTCTTGGTGGTGTTGGCGTCGTCGCCTCGCTCCTATATCTTGCTTTTGAAGTAAGGAAGCAAGGCCGACTAAATCGAGCGGACGCCGCCAGCAAATTCGCGGCGAGTTGGAGTGACATCATGGCCTCAATGCATGATGACCCTGAGCTGAGTGCGATTTGGCTTAAAGGCCTGTCCAATTTTGATGAACTGACTGATGTCGAAAAACTTCGCTTCAGTACGTATTTCGGACGAGTTTTGAAAATCAGTGAGTCACTGCACGTACAGTTACTTACAGGGACTCTGGACAAGATGACGTGGAGAGGTATTGAGCGCGTTATCCGCGACATTATCGCGCATCCCGGTGCGCAAGCCTGGTGGAAAACTCGTCAGCATTGGTACACCGATGACTTCCAGGACCTGATCGCCGGAATAGTCATTGATGGCGAGGCAAGACCGTTATTCGAAGGTATCACTCCAGACAAATCTCGTTAGACAGTGATCAGCCTGTTTCCGCTTCTGGCCGAACGGAGAATAAATCACCTGTGACTTCGGATGCACAACAGGTTCCGCTGATCGCTTGATAGCGGAACTGAGTCTCTGACGACCAGCAAATCAGCAAGACCATCCTCGCCGAGGTGGCCGCCGGTGACAAGGCGGTCATCAAGAAGACGCTTAAATCTGCGCTGCTATACTCAATATGAAAGAGTGCCGTTATTCCATGGGAGAAGGGTTTTGGGTCATACACAATATTGCGTTGTTTCAGGCACGCTTTTTGCCCTGGTTGCCTTGGCTCACTTGCTGCGAATAATATTTGGCGTGTCGGTCCAGGTCGATGAATTTGCGCTGCCGATGCTGGTTTCCTGGATTGGCTTTATCGTACCGGGCGCATTGGCTGTCTGGGCATTTCGCATAAGATGACCCGCCCCATAAAGTTCAATCCCCGCACGCACACCATCGGCCTTGGTCACGACTTGCTCGCCTCGAAGATTCCAGAGAGACCCGATCCTCCTGTTCCCGTCGATGGAGTCACTTTTGGTGTCTCCGCGATGTCCGAGAACTCGCCTCACGGCGGCGAAATGCACCCCGACGGTGACGAAGTTCTATATCTGATTTCCGGCCGCGCCAGAGTCGTTTTGTTCGCTATGGCAAAGCGGGATCAATTCGCGCTCGGGCCACGTGATTTCATCCCGGGCGGCGCTATACTGGCCGCATGACCGTTTTCGAATTTTGGCCAGACCTCGACCAGGCCTGGCAAGCTATCCCGGACTTGTCGACCCAGCCGTCGCTGGAGACGGCGACCGGCGGCCGTTACCGGGTGCTCAAAACCGAATCCCGGGCGCGGGTAATCCTGCTGGGTGCCGAAGGCCACGCTCCCCTGGTCCTGAAAATCTACCGAACACCGTCACGCCTGGCCTGGCGAACCTTCGGCCTCGCGTCGCGGGGAAACCGCGAGTTCACCGTCATGATGAACTCGCACCGCCTTGGTTTGCCCGTGGCCCGGCCGAGATACTGGCTGGAACGGCGCATCCGGGGCTGTGTGGAGTACAGCGCACTCGCGCTGGACGTGATTGACGGGCCCGACCTCGAATCCTGGCTGCTTGATGAACGGTGCGGGCCGGACCAACGGCGACAGGCGGCAGCGACCGCTGGAGACCTGCTGGGGCGCTTTCATCGCGCAGGGCTATTCTGGGGTACGGTCACACCCCGTAACCTGCTGCTTCCCGACGGCGACGCCGGGAGGATCCTGGCAATCGATATGCCGTACGCACGGCTGCACAACAAAGATATCACCGGGAATGTTCACGCCATGATGGACCTGGCGTTGGTCCTTTCGCTGAGTGACGGCCAGCCGGCTTTTGACAACCGCGAACGCGAGGCACTCGTGTTGGCGTATTGCGCGGGAGACAGGGACCGGGCCCGGGCAATCGATAATGCGCTTCACACCCCTTCACACCGTGAATGGAAGCGCAAGCGCCTGCTGCGACGGCTCGGAAACCTGTTCTCAAAAGGTGCATACAGCAGCGGCCGCGGCGGTGTTTACGAAGACGACACGGGTGCGTACCGGCCGTTGAGCAGTGAGGCTGTTTTTTCGATCCGGCTAAGGGATAACGGCTGCCTTACTGCGGATCCTTGACCATCAGTGCATAGCGGTGGCCGGACGAGGTGGGTGCCAGCATCGGGTATTTCACCAGCCGGGCGCTATTGGCTTCCGCGAGTTCCCGCACGCGTTTCACGGTCATCGTCAGCTTCGGCGGCTTCTTGTTGAACGGCTGGCGGGCGCGGCGGAGCCAGTTCTTCAGAGAATAAAAGTCGAAGAATGTCATGATGACGAAGCGGCGCGAAACGCGCAGCAATTCCCTGATCAGCCGTTCACGTTCCTCAGGTGTTGGCAGATGATGGCACAAGCGGCAACAGACCGTGCCATCGACGCTGTTGTCCCGTAGTGGAATGTGAAACGCGGAGGCGGTCATCCAGACCTGGGGTGTCTCCAGATTTGAATGGCGTCGGCCGTACAGAACCTGGCCTGCCGCGATGTCCGCCTCGATCAGCAGGTCGGTATGCGCGCCGATACGGGGGCTGAGGCGTCCACCGCCGGAGGGCAGGTCCAGCAGGAGTTCGCTGTGGCCCTGGCTGGCGAGCAACTGGTCGAGCAGTTTGAATTCGCGGACTGTACTCCAGCGCTTCAGAAGCTGGTCCTGGTAGGCGCGGTTGTACAGTTCGGCTTCGGCAAATTCCTCGTATTCCTTCTGGTACTCGGAACTGTCTTCGTCCAGGTCGGCGCCTGACGCCCAGCTTTCGACGGTTCCTTTGCGGGCCAGCATCGGCACGCCGTCGTGTACCGGGTAGTGTTCGCCACAGTTCTCGCAACGGAACTGATCGGGGTCGAGCGCCAGGTTGCCGGCACAGGCAGGGCAGCACAGTAACGGCCGGATACGTTCCAGCCCGGATTCGGTGTCGGGTACGGTATTGGAGTCACTCATGAGCCTGCTCTTTCTCTCGGCGGGATTCCGCGGCCAGGCCTTCAGGCCGTCTTTGTTTTCACGGAGCCCGTGGATATGTGCGTGAGATTATAAATCAGAAACGGAATGATGGGGTTCATAGAAATGGATTCGAAAGCCCGGGGTACTGGAATCGCGAATCAAGAGTGTGTATAAATGCCTTCACATTCACATTCAGGCACGTTTCATGCGCCGATTTTCAACCGGGATCCTTCTCGTACTGCTTTCGACCACCCTGCTTTCGAGCGGATCCCTGGCCTCCGAAGCGGCTGGCGAAAACTTGCCCGACAACATCGCGTTCGAGTTGATGAACCCGATAGGGCGGCTGTCGGCTGTCGATAACAGGCTGTTTTACAGGAGTTTTCAGGGTGATTTGCCGGGTGCGGGCGATCAGACGACCCAGGGCTACGTTTTTGAACCGGTGATCCCGTTCGGTTTGCCGAACGGGCGGCGGCTGGCGCTTCGATTTTCCCTGCCGGTGACCTTTTCCACTCCGGCTTACGTCCTGGGCAACAGGGAATATGCCGCCTGGCTGATCCGTCAGCGTGCCGACACGCTGACCGACGACGGCTATTTCATCGAGGGCCACGGTCACCTCGACGACGTCACCTACGATCTGGCGTATGGCGACACGGAAGACGACGGCCTGTTCTGGATGTTCGGCCTGGCCGGCGCGCTACCGACCTCGCAGGACGGATCAATCGAACGCGACCAGTACCTGCTGGGGCCCCAGGCCGCGATCGGCAAGACCTACGACTGGGGCATCATCGGCGCCTGGGGCAAGCACCTGGTGGACGTGGCCAGTTCCAAGCGAACCGAGGATCAGAACCCGATTGACTGGAACACCAGTGAAACCCGGATCCGGTTGATCTTCGCCTACGGGCTGGGTAACGGTTGGCAAATCGTTTCCAATCCCGAATTCGTATACGATTGGGAGGGCGTCAGTGGCAACAAGATGCTTCTCCCGCTGGGCGGTGGCGTGGCAAAGACCTTCAGCATAGGGGGAGTACCGGTGAGGGCCAGCCTTGAGGGCTTTTACTACGCTGAAAGCCCGGAGGCCTTCGGACCCGAATGGCAGGTGAATTTTAACCTGACGCCGGTGATTTCCGCCTGGTCGCTGGATTGAGGGGCGTGCCCAGGTGGCCCTGAAGCACGTTCAGGAAACTTACGAGAAACTCGGGGCGGAGGATCCGCTGTACGCGGTGCTCAGCTTCAGCGAGACCAAGAGGAACCGCTGGAACCCGGAGGAATTCTTTGCCCGCGGCCGGGAGGAAATCCATGCTGTGCTTGAATTCGTCTCCAGACTGGGCCTGGAGCCGGGGCGTGGCCGGGCGCTCGATTTCGGCTGTGGTGCCGGGAGGCTGACGCAGGCGCTGTGCGAGGAGTTCGACGAGGCCGTTGGTGTGGACATTTCCTCGACGATGATCGACACCGCGAACCGCTTCAACAAGCAAGGTGGGCGGTGCCGTTACCTGGTGAATACAAGCGACCATTTGCCGATGCTGGAAGACGGGTCTTTCGACTTTGTATACAGCAATATCACCTTGCAGCACGTTCCTCCCGAGGCATCGACTCGGTATATCGCCGAATTCGTCCGTGTCTTGAGGCCTGGGGGCGTGGCGCTGTTCCAATTACCGGATGGACCATTCCACAAGCCGGGTGGCCTCGGCGAGCGATGGTATGCCTTTCGGCGGGGTCCATTTCGTCGCTTCTGGAAACGGATTCGTGGCAAAGCCCCGGTGGAAATTCACTACGTGAACCGGAAGCGGGTGTGTGAAATTGTCGAAAAAGCAGGTGCCACGGTGGTAGACGTCCGCGAGGACGATACCGCGCGGCGCAAAAGAAGAAGCCTGTTTTACACGGTAACGGCGTGATCGCCTTGACGGCGCAAGGAGACCGCGAACTCAAAAAGTGTGAGCAGCGCTGATGTCCATTCTGAAGACACTCAAGGAACGCAAAGTTGGCCAATGGTCGCTGGCGTATGCAGCGGGCGCATGGATCATCATTCAGATCATAGACGTCATGGGTGGGCGTTGGGGTGTGGGCGAAACTCTTGCCCGAAGCGTTGACGTCACTCTCATCACCGGCTTTTTTCTGGTCGTGACCGTCGCCTGGTATCACGGTGACAAAGGTCATCGAAAAGTCGTCATGACCGAGTTACTCCTGGTTACAGGTTTTCTACTGGCCGGCGTTGCTGGTGTTCTGACCACCGTTCGTATCGGCGACGACCCTCCAACTGGCCAGCAAATTGCCAGTAAGCACCAGAGCCCGTCGAGACACACGGCGGAAGCGCCGTGGATAGCCGTTCTGCCGTTCAGAAAAAACATCGATACTGAAGATCTTGACGGTTTCGCTGCCGGACTTACGACACGAATCAACTTCGGACTCGCGTCCTTTTCGCATTTGTTGGTCGTCTCCCAAAGTTCTGTGGAAAAAGCTGCCGAGCGGCTTTCCGATCCTCGCGAAATAGGGGTGGCCGTGGGCGCACGATACTTGATGGAGGGGGATTTACGAGCAGTCGGTGAAACCCTTAGATTGACCGTACAACTGACAGATGCCACGGATGGAAAGCAGGTGTGGAGCATGCAGTCAGACTACGATCTTCGGGACATTGGAAGCCTGGAACTCGAGGACGCAATCGCCGACCGGGTCATTGCGTCGGTGGGCGATTCGAGCGGCGCGGTAACACGAACCCTGGCAAGCACCCTCGAGTCTAAGCCACCAGAATCCACAACAGCCTATGAGGCCGTGCTGCAATGGACCGTCAATAGGCAACGAGGCGGGCCGGAACTGCATCTTCGCGCGAGGACCGCGTTGGAGCGAGCGGTCGAATTGGAGCCGAATGACGCGTTCGCCTGGGCCTGTCTTGCGCATGTATATGTCGAAGAGTACATGAGCAACTACAATCCTCTCCCGCGCCCGCTGGAGCGCGCACTGACCGCTGCCAAACGCGCAGTCACGCTGGACCGTTCCGACTCCTTCGCACATTACTCACTGGCGATGGCCCAATATTTCAGCAGGAATCTCGATGCTTTTCGGGTAGCGGCCGACCGCAGCATTGAGCTTAATCCGTATGACGCGAGTGTGTTGGCCATGCTGGGCACGCTGATATCGTTCAGTGGTGACTGGGAAGCAGGCCTGGAGATCACCAAACGAGCCCGGCAGATCAACCCCGATCATCCCGGCTACTACAAATTCAGCCTGTTTTATGATCAATATTTAAAGGGTAATAACGCCGCCGCACTGGACATCGCTTTGCAAATCAACATGCCTTACTACTATGTGGATGCATTGGTACGGGTGCTCGCTCACGTGCAAAATGGCAATCTGGATGAGGCAAAAGACGCGGCCATGGAGTTGACCAAGCTGTTTCCGAACTTTGAAACTGATTTCGGCCGTCTGGGGCTTACAAACTGGTTCTTTGCGCAGCCGCAACTCGTCGAAAGGATTGCGAATGACTTATCCGTAGTGGGCCTGACGAGCGACTGGACGATTGATTGATCCGGCTTTAAGGCGAACGTGACGCCCGGGTGCCTCGCCAACGGTTTCCCCATTTCATCGCCGCCGGCTACAGCGACTTGAACGTCTTGGCGTAGCCGTGTCCTTCGACACTCATCGACCACTTGAGACTCCAGCCGAACGGCGTGTGGTGAATTTCGAAACCATGGGCTGCGAGCTGTTCGCCCAGAACCTGGAGCAGATCCCGCGCAAATTCCGGTGTTGAGCGTTCCTCGGCAAGATGGGCGAAAGAATGCAGGACCAGGCGTTGCGCGCCGCGTTTGCGGGCGAACCAACGGAAATACTTGACCGCCTGTTTCAGCACCGCATCCCCCCGCTCCTCGTCTCGCGGCTCGCATTGAATGAAAGCGACAATGGAGTGCTCAGTCCGTCCTGCATCCGACTCCGGCGGGTCAAGCGCCAGCGGCGAGCCCTTCTCGCTCGCTTCGTACTCGAATGACTCTGTCAGAAATACCAGCAGTTTCACGGATGGGTCAGATCATCAAAGGAGCCGCAGGCGACCCGCCGGCCCCGGTTGGGTAAGTCGAGCAACGCGCGCGGTACCAGAGGGGCCGTGCGCCCATTGCATGCCGTCGAGTACAGCCGCCTTCCGGCGCAGCCGGGAGCAGGGAAGCGAGACTCCTTAAATTCAACGGACCGAGAGGAGATCGGTTTGCGGAGCCCCGGAATCCCCGGCCAAACGACCGGGGATTCAATAAGCCTGTTCACCTCAAGTCGGATCGG
>Ga0316201_10003461_pt1 | contig 11638 bp, 5 predicted proteins | sample CS6wburrow_MG_FD_204516 | JGI IMG/M metagenome (GOLD analysis project Ga0316201, IMG submission 204516) | Coastal sediment microbial communities from Delaware Bay, Delaware, United States - CS-6 worm burrow | ecosystem: Environmental > Aquatic > Marine > Coastal > Sediment | place: USA: Delaware... | reverse complement strand
CCACCTATATCTATGCCGAGCTGAGCTTTTATAACAAACTATTTGATCAGGATGTCTGGGAGGTCGATATCATTCTCAAGTGCTATTCCATAAAGAGAAATAACAAGGAACTCTGCCGACTTCAGTTCAAACGTAAAGTCAGCAAATATGATCATATCGTCTACGTTCGTGAAGGATGGGGAAATAAAAAGGAAGGCACATTCTGGAAAAAAGGAACATACTATTGGGAAGCTTATATCAATGAAGAAAAAGTAGCAACCAAATACTTCTACGTTGAAGATGGAGGCGAAGAAGATGAATACGGAAATCGGCGATACATCGGTTTGAAAACGCTTCGACTTTACGAAGGGCAGTATGATGATGTCGGACTGGACGATCGAAAATATTTTAAAGTCTTCAGTAGTGCAGATACCCGGTATATCTATGCAGAGACAATTTTAAGCAACCTGAATGCGCATGAATCCTGGCAATGTGAACTTTTTACAAAATTTTACAATGAAGCAAGGGAGCTCAAAGGACAGGTGATACGATTGCAGACAATCAAAAAAGGTCAGGAAGAAGTCAATATCTCTGCGGGATGGGGTAGCAACGTAAAAGGCAGTTGGAGAGAAGGCAGGTACACAGCTGAGGTTGTTTTTCTTGATCATCTTATTGCTATCATCCCATTTGAAGTGCGTGAAGAATTTGAAGAAGGAATATCTCCAGTTCAGCTTCCAAACGGTAAAACTTCTCTGGTCCTTTACGAAGACGAAAACTTCAACCAAAGTTTCGAGGAAGTTATGGAGGAACTCGATGCGCTCGTAGGACTAAAGGAAATAAAAAAGCAAGTCAGGGAGCATGCCCAGTATATCAAGTTTTTACAACTCAGAAGAGAGAAAGGTTTTGAAGAAAAAGAAGACCTGAACATCCACTCAGTTTTTATTGGGAATCCCGGCACTGGGAAAACGACAGTGGCAAGTATGATGGGCAAATTGTACAAAAAGATGGGCATGCTGACGAAAGGGCATGTACATGAGGTGGATCGGGTCGATTTAGTCGGGGAATATATCGGCCAAACAGCGCCCAAAGTAAAGGATGCCATTGAAAAAGCCAGGGGAGGAGTACTCTTTATTGATGAAGCATATTCACTGGCCAGGGCAAATGATGATACGAAAGATTTTGGTCGGGAAGTGATAGAGATCCTTGTCAAAGAAATGTCAAATGGACCGGGAGACCTTGTTGTTATCGCTGCAGGTTATCCAAAAGAAATGAAATATTTTCTGGATAGTAATCCCGGATTAAAATCAAGATTTAAGCTGTATTACAAATTTGATGATTATCTGCCTCAGGAGCTTTCAGAAATTGCGACGTACGCATGCCAGGAAAAGGAGGTGACCCTTACAGAGGAAGCGCTGGACGTTGTGGATGAAATGATTGTTGAAGCATTTAGAAACAGGGACAGGAGTTTTGGAAATGCCCGGTATGTGTTTGATATTATTGAGAAGGCAAAAGTAAACCTGGGCCTGCGCATTATGATGAGCAACAATCCGACTCAGTTTTCGAAAAAGGAATTAGCGGTAGTAACGCTTTCGGATGTGATGCAAATAGACCTGAGCGAAACCAGGGATATTCCAAACATTCCTGTTGACGAAAAATTGCTGGAAGACTCACTTGCTGAACTCGATCGGTTAATCGGTATGACAAACGTGAAAAACCAAATTCGCGAATTGGTCGATTTAGTCCGTTACTACCAATTGTCAGGTAAAAGCGTGTTAAATAAATTCTATTTCCATACTGTTTTTGTCGGTAACCCTGGAACTGGAAAGACAACAGTTGCAAGAATTCTGACGAAAATTTACAAATCTCTCGGCATCCTTGAAAGAGGCCACATGGTAGAAACTGATCGCCAGGGGCTGGTTGCTGGCTATGTTGGTCAAACTGCCTTAAAAACAGCTGAAAAGATAGATGAAGCGATGGGTGGAGTATTGTTCATTGACGAAGCTTACGCACTTACATCACATCCGAGTGCTTCAGGAGATTTTGGTAATGAAGTTATCCAGACCATATTAAAAAGGATGGAAGACATGCGAGGCAAATTCTTCATTTTCGCAGCCGGTTATCCTGACAATATGGAGACCTTTTTAAAAGTGAATCCCGGATTAAGTTCACGGTTTGATAAAATGCTCAAATTTGAAGATTATCAACCTGCCGAACTGAGTCAGATCGCCGAGAAAATGATCCAGGACGAAGGGCTTAAAATCACCTCAAAAGCGTTGGATCATTTGTCCAAATACTTCAATTTCCTTTTCGAATACAGGGACAAGTACTTTGGCAATGCCCGGATCGTCCGGAATACTGTTCAGGAAGCGATAAAAAACCAACATCTCAGGTTGGCCGGCTTGCTCAAAGAAAATCAACGTGCAATTAATAACCTCATCACCTATGATGATGTGAAAGAATTCACCCTGGATAAAAAAGGGTTTGTCTTCAACAAGAAGACGATTGGATTTAGACGCAAATCAAAATCCTAGATTCAATGTTTCACTTTGACCGTTTATTTTTGCTAAAATTTTAAGCAATGGCAAAATTCAGAAGGGGTCATTCCAATCATAAAAAAGGCAAAGGTTCAAGAAGTTTACGATTCATTTTATTGGTGGGCATCTTGCTTTCAATTTTCTTTTTTCTCCTCACTTACTTACCGAATCTTAGTGAATCAAACGAAACAAAGGAGCCATATCGTCCAAAATATCAAGATCCTGCCACCGAGGTAAGGAACTATCTGCCAACAACTCATTTTGGCAAGACAGTGCACCACCAATATTATTCGTTGTCTTACAGCGAAGAGCATGAGCAAGCAGAATGGGTCGCTTACGAGCTGACCCGCGATATGCTGAATTCTCCCAAAGTGCCACGAACTGATTGGTTTGAACAGGACGATGCGATTCCCACCCGTTCAGCACACTTTGAAGATTACCGGTCTTCAGGTTATACCAAAGGGCATCTTGCGCCAGCAGCAGATATGGCATTTTCGAACGATGCCATGGAAGAGACATTTCTGATGAGCAATATCAGTCCTCAGGACAGAGCATTCAATAATGGTGTTTGGAGGGAGTTGGAAGAATCAACAAGAGATTGGGCACGAAAGAATGGCCATTTATATATTGTGACAGGCCCTGTGTTGACGAATCTTTATTCTCAGAAAATTGGCAGAAACGAGGTTTCAGTACCAAGCGCCTATTATAAAGTAATTTTATCAGCAGAACCAGGCGTTGAAAAGGGAGTTGGATTCATCATCCCAAATACCCGAAGTGAAAGACCTTTGAATGAATACATGGTTTCTATTGATGACGTTGAAGAACTCACCAATCTCGATTTTTTTAAAGCGGTGCTGAGCGGCCAAAATGAAAAGTCAATAGAAGCTTCTTTTAATGCACAGCATTGGCCGTTCAACCTTGCGAGGTACCAAAAGAGGATTGACCAGTGGAATCGGCAAGGGGAGTAGTGATGGGAGCATATTATCCATCATGCAATATTTCTGGTTAGTCATAAGGTAGATTCAACCATATTTGCTGGAATAAAAACATGAATGAAACTGCATTTAAAATTGAGAATACTGACAGTCCTTTTTATCAGCTTTATCGGTTGTCAAACACCGGAACTTCCTTCAATCGAATATTCTCAGTATCAACATGAAGCAACTTACTCCTTCGAAAATGGTTCACTAAGTATTTATTTAGAGAACCCATTGATGTGTCCTTTGCGGGTGTGGATTCAAAGCACTGATCCTGATATACATTCAACATTTGATGGAATCAATCCGATTTTAGTGCTTAAAGAATCGGATACGACACTCCAATATCAAATTGAGGGGGACTCTATGACAAAAATTCATTTTGCATCCCGGTTGGGTGATCCGTCAAAAAAAATAGACCCAATAAAAGTGGGTTTACCTTTTCCAAAAGGGAGAGCATATCAAATCATTCAGGGAAATAATAGTGAGCCAACACATAATTCAGAATGGTCAAGATATGCAATTGATTTTAGTATGAATGTGAATGATACCATCTGTGCGGCAACGGACGGATATGTGGTTGGTGTAGTGGAGGCCTATACAGAAGGTGGGCCAGGGAAAGAATGGCGTCCCTTTTGCAACTTTATGACGATTTTTGAGCCTCAGTCAGGGGTGTTCACACAATATGTGCATTTAAAACATCAGGGAAGCTTATTCAATGTTGGGGACTTTGTTCGAACTGGAGACGCAATAGGTTTGTCAGGTAAAACAGGGCAAACGAATATCCCACATTTGCATTTTAATTGTTTGATACCAGAAAACTCAAACGATGGACTCAAATCGGTAGCCATAGAATTTGTGGAAGGATTTCGTGGGCTTGATCTTGAAAGGGGAGAGATTGTAGCAAAATAATTCGCTGTATATCAAAATTCCCAATTTGATTTTTACATGAATTTCATTGAAGTTTAAACACCAATCTCACCCAAATAGGTGATGTATTAAAGGCTCGGTCTCTTCATTTTTGCATCAAAGCAAAATGTTATGAGAAAATACAGCCTTCATTTTTTAATGATTACACTCACCTTCTTTTTGACAAGTCGGGTCTTTGCCCAAACAAACACCTGGAATGGTGGAACAGGAGCATGGGATATTAGCGCCAACTGGTCTTTATTGCATGCTCCTCTTGCCACAGAAGATGTTGTGATCCCAAATGGAGGGGAAGTGACCATTTTTAGTATCGGATCAGCTCAGGCTTTGACGATCACAATCCAAACCGGTGCAATGCTCAATTTAAAGCCGGGAGCCATATTGAATGTCAATTCAGGCAATGCCACAACAGATAGAATCAATAATAAAGGTGATTTATTTAATGAAGGTACGATCACTATCGGAAATTTGACTGCTGGTGAAGCAGGCCTGCTTAATTCGAGCTCCACTGCCCAGGTTTTGAATAATGGAGTGATTACTATTGACAATTTTGAAGGGAATTTGAGTTATGCAATCAATAATGAAAATGGAGCAGGCATTACAAATAGCGCATCCGGAGAAATAAATATCACAGATGCCATTGGAGGAAGCGCTTCTTCCGCAATGCTCAATACGGGTGCAGGTTCTACCATCACAAATCAGGGAGAATTAACCATTAACAATGTCAGAGCCGGAATAACAAACGTGAACGATGCCGTTTGGAATAATGAAGGAATTCTCTATTTAGGTGACATCCGCTTCAATGCCGGTATTGAGAATCTTTCCGGAGCAATTTTTCATAATAAGTCTTCGGGAGAAATTACACTTGAGGTTTTGAATGCTGTTCCCGGTATAGAAGGTATTTATAACAGCGCAATATTTATCAATGACAGCGATATCGAAGTGATTTCCCCAAGTGGAGAAGGTTTTGAAAATCGCCTGGCTTCAGGATATTTTGAAAATAATGACAACCTGCTGATCTCGGGTTCAGCAGCGACATATGGGTTCATCAATTCTTCTTTTGCTACCTGGGCAGGAGATGGATTCATTTCTTCAAACAAACCTGTGTTAAATAATTGGGTGTATCAGCCAATTGAATTTCCCTCTAAAATGGATATTGAGGGTCATCTCATTCACTTCAGCAATGCTAAAGACACCTTTCAAATTGAAGGTGCTGCCGGAACAGGAGTTGCAGGAGGTAATGATTTTATTGATGTCAATGGGAATCTCACATTAAGCGGAGAACTTGTGATTAACACGATCAATGGATTTGTTCCAAGCCTGGGAGATCAGTTTCTCCTTTTTCAATATACAGGATCACTATCGGGATCATTTACAACCGTCACTTTGCCGCCGGGCTTCTCTGGTTATTCGATAGATGCCTTTGAAGCTGGAAATATTTACCTCCGTAACCCGAATTGTATTACACGTCCAAATACATGGATTGGAGGAACAGGAAACTGGGAAATTCCCTCGAACTGGGATTTGGGCCATGTACCCATGCCGTGTGAAGATGTCGTAATTGGTATTGGAGACTCTGTCATATTGAACAGTGGAGCACACTACGGGAGATCTCTCGTGATGAATGGAGCAGGGATGTTTTTGTCAGATTTTACTACAGAATTACTCCTTGATGGCTTAAACAGCAAAGAGTTTGGATTAAATATCAACAACAGTAACATTACCAATCATGGTCAGATTCTTATTCAAAACTTTTCAGGAAATTCTGCGACAGGAATAAACATTGTTCAATCCAATGTGATTAATCATTTTTTTATTGATATCTCAAATATTACAGGAAATGCCGGATTTGGTATGCATATGAATGATCTAAGCTCCTCTTTTAGATCGATGCCCGGAAGTTTGATTGAAATTGATAGTACAGATGGGCCAGGCTTAAGAAACAGCGGTTCGATGAGTCTTGAGGGCACGCTCAGGATTCAAAACTGCGGAGACGAGGGTATCTTCAACTTACACGAGATTGTACAAACAGCAAGTGGGGTCCTGGAAATTAATCAGGTTGTTGATAATGGCATTGATAATCTTGATGCAAGTTTTATCAATGAAGGGAGTATCACGATTGATAGTTGTCGAACCGGCATCCTAAATGATATCAATTCAATTTTTACGAATGACGGATCCATTGATATTTCAAATACGATATTTCAAAACCTCGTGAATTCTTCAAACAGTTACATGAACGGGAATGGCTCATATGTAGTAGAAATTAATTTTTTCAATGAGGGGCGATTATCTCCAGGTCATAGTCCCGGCATCTTAACCATAGATGGGAAATTGTTACAAAATATAAATTCTATTGATACATTCGACATGGGTGGAAATGCAGGAGGTGGAGACGTTAATGGTCATGATTCCATCTATGTGAACGGTGATTTAGATCTGGACGGAAAACTCGTCGTTCAATTGCTGAATGGCTTTGTGCCTGCGGATGATGATCAGTATACTATTATGCAATATACCGGTTTGCTCATTGACACCTTTATTACCATCGAATTACCACCGTCAATGCCTGGCTGGGGAGTTAACTATTCCTACCCCGGTATCATCTTCCTGGAAAAAAATGTGTGCAACCAGGATACGAATATCTGGGTTGGGGGAGACAGCAAGTGGAACATAAACAGCAACTGGAGTTTGGGGCATATCCCCAGAAGATGCGAAGACGTCATCATCAATGCACCTAATAATGTGGCGATCACGAGCGGAAATATTGCTGAGGCAAGGAGTATCGCCATTATGTCTGGTTCGACTTTTCTGATTGAAACAGGGGCTTCTTTGACTATCGATATGCAAAATATTCAATACAAAATCGGTTTGAACAATATGGGAGAGGTTACAATGGAGGGTGATTTGAATATTCGAAATTCTTTTTCAGCCTGGTGCATTGGAAATTATGGGAGCAATTTTACAAATTCAGGGAATATCACCATCTCAAATCTCATCGGGAATAATGCGGTCGGGATAGGATGCTCAGGCGCGAGTTTTATGAATGCGGCCAATGGGGTTATTTCTATTTCTGATTTTCAATTTATTAGCAGTGCATCTATAACCAATGCCGTCAATTCGCACTTTGAGAATCTAGGTGTCATAAATATACACAAGGCTGGGTCTTTTGCAAACCTGGGTGGAGCTCAATTTGACAATTATGGTACAATAACAAGTGACTCTGTAATGGCAGGCCAGGCAATGAATCTGGGATCTAACAGTATGTTTCATAATCATAATACCGGAAATTTGATCTTTACAAACTCACTACAAAATGGCTCTCTAAGTCATGGGATTACTGCCAACTCTTCCGGAACCATACTCATAAATGACGGTGAAATAGAACTTACCAATATTGGACATACTGGTATGGTGTTTGTCAATGATGCACACTTAGAAAATAATGGAATGATTGATATTTCAAATACAGGGTTAATTTCAGCTGGGGGTGTAGACGCCAAAATAGATGGTGCCTTATTAAGTGGTAATGGAGAGCTATATGGTGACAACACTATCATTTTGGACGGATATTTCTCTCCTGGCAATTCACCCGGTACTTTATACTTTGAGGATCACATCTTACATACCTCCGGCAATGTCGACACATTCGAAATTGGCGGAACAAGTTTTAATAGTTTTGATCATTTGGACATTTTAGATGGGAATCTGACAATGGACGGTAAAATTGTCATCAAACTGATAAGTGGTTTTATTCCTTCAGAATTAGACGAGTTTGCAATTATTACATTCAGTGGTGGAAGCGTCACAGGGAATTTCTCAATCGTCGAGTTGCCATTGGAGTTAGCTGGATGGGAGTTACAATATAACCAGGTAGATGTCAGGCTCATAAAACCAGCCTGTACATCTGCCATAAATTCTTGGATTGGCACGGTCGGCAATTGGAACATTCCTGGCAACTGGTCACTCGGGCATGTTCCCAGATATTGTGAAGATGTATTCTTCACATCAACTGCGGATGCAACAATTCCGACAGGTTATCAGGCAGTAGCACATTCTGTGGAGATAAATGGAGGTGACCTTGAAATCGGATTGGCTGCAAGGCTGGTCATAGATGTCTCAAATGATTCAAAGCAAGGTTTTGCCAATGGCGGGACAGTGGCTAATTATGGTGCATTGTATATTCAAAATACGAGTGGATTGAATGCTGATGGACTGATCAATGAACAAGGAGCTTCATTTACAAATGAAACACTCGGCACCATCAATATTTCAAATATAGCCGGCGGATTATCGGAGGGCCTTGTAAATCTGGGGTTTTTTAACAATGAAGGAATCGTCAATATATCTGACGTGGTCAATAGCAACGGTCTTTTTAATTCTCTGAATGGCACTGAATTTTATAATTCTTCCGGAATTAATATCACAAATGTGCAGAATGACGGTATCCAAAATTTATCTTCTGCGCTATTGGATAATATTGGTGTCATTACCATTGAAAATGCAGGCAGGTTCGGCATTTTTCAAGCTAGCAACGCGATGATGAATCAGGGCGGGGCGGTTTGGGTGAAATAATTTTGTTGAATTTCTATGATAATCGCAGGAACCCAGATAATCGCTCCCTTTATTACGAATTAAAGGAATTTGACGCAAGCAATAAAGCAATCAGAAATTAGTGCGATCTTGTAGCAGCAAATTTTTTCCAGGGAGTTGTTTTGAAATGATCTTCAGCAAAATAACTCATAATCATTTTAAACATTTTCGCGTCTTTATATCCTGAGATTGGCTGGATGACCTTTGCATTTTCATCCAAAAAGACGATTGTCGGATATGAAAGCTTTCCGTAGGTGATTTCAGCCGCTAATTCGTGATATCCATTTTTACCACTTTTGACAAACTTGTATAGTTTATCATTGAGATTAATTTCTCCTTTTTGCTCAGCGTTGAATTTGATAGAGTAGTAATTTTGGTTGAGGTATTCAGCGATTTCAGGCTTTTGAAATGTTGCCTTATCCATTTTCTTACACCAACCGCACCAGTCCGTGTAAACATCAACAAAGAACTTCCTCTTCTCAATTTGAGATCGCTCAAGTGCTTCCTCCCACGTGAGCCAATTAACCGTTGTTTGGGCATAACTTATCCCAACAAACAAGAACATGCTCAATAAGACAATAAGACCTTTTAACTGATTGCTCCAACTTTTCATCTACACTTTGTTTTCACAGCTAACAAATTAACGATAATGAAACTATAAAAACAAACAATGTATGACGACCTGTCAATGATTTAAAGGAACTTTAACGATTCATTAGGATTTGATGCGAGTTGTATCAATTATCACTCCGGATGAGTAAAATCTCATCATCTTTGAGATTGAATTGCTTTAATTGTTTTCCATGTAGGAGGGGAGCAGATATTCCACTCCCAAGTTTTTTAGGAGTACGAATGACCACAGCTTCTTGCCAAAAATTCTCCCTAATAAAAGATTTAATCAACTGTGCGCCGCCCTCCACGAGCAATGTGTTCAGATTTCTATCTGCTAAATCCTGGAGTATCTGCAATAATGGGTCTTTTGAAAAATCAATGTTTACCCGTTGAATATGAGCAGGCAAAATACCTTTTTCTACTTCCGAATAGATAATTGTTGGAAGTTTGTCGCTGAAAAATGGATGGTCTTCATGGAGCTTTCCTGTTCTGTCGGGAACAATGCGCACTGGCGATGGGCCTGGGGCTAAGCGAGTATTGAGTGATGGTCGATCCACCATTGCTGTATTCGTTCCAACCATAATAGCGCCATGAGTCGCCCTCAAACGATGTACAAATACTTTCGAAAACGGATTGCTGAGCCACACTTGCTGACCTTCAATACCAAATTTCAAGTCTGCAGATTGAGCCCATTTTAGTGTCACAAAAGGCGTTCGGTTTTGCACCCAAAACTTGAATTTTCGAATCAGGTATTCACCTTCTTCGTGGAGAATACCAATCTGAACTTCAACGCCATTCTTTTTTAAATATTCAATACCACTCCCTTTTACAACAGGATTTGGATCTAGGCAACTCACAACAACATGTCTTATTCCCTCTTTTACAATGCGGTGAGCGCATGGAGGTGTTTTGCCAAAATGACTGCATGGTTCAAGCGACACATACATTGTCGATTGAACAATCAATTTCTTGTTACCGGACTGCACTGAGTTCAGAGCCATAACCTCGGCATGAGATTCACCAAACGCTTTATGATAACCTTCACCAATTATTTTTCCTTGATGCACAATCACACAACCCACCATTGGGTTTGTTTGCACATCATGCTCACCCAAACGAGCCAGGTCAAAACAACGCTGCATAAAATTCTTGTGGTGATGATCAATCATATCTTCAATTAAAGATCAAAGGTAAGGTCTTTTAAATATTGGGCACATCTATTAACCCCATTCAAAGGAAAAACAAAATGTTTGCATTTTGTTTTTCCTTTCAAGCGTCGCTAGCCTGTTTTCTTCTTCAGTCACTTAGCTAAGGCTAAGCTCCTTCATCACGCATTGCCTATCTCGCTTGAAATCAAATTTTTCACTTTTCAGAGGTAAATAGAGGTGCCCTCAGAAACCTCAACAGATTAAGTATTGCATGGTTTCATTTTTTGGTGATGACGAACAGCTTACAATCACGATTTTCGATGATTTCTTCAAGATAAAACTGTTTATCTATTTTCTGTAGACTAGCTGGCTGGCAGCATAGCACAGTATCACCAGAATTCAGGTTTTCAAATTGATCCAAATGGTCAATTTCTGCTGCTTCAAACCAATTCAGCTTTTTCTGATAAAAACGCATCTGGTCCAGGTGCTCGGGAGTTTGTACTTCCATATATACCCGGTACGCTTTCAGAGCTTCATACTGGTGATACAAAGTTCGCATAAAGTGGCCTTCCCGTTCAAGTGGTTCAGTGGGATAGATGCGTTCCGTATAGAACTGAAGTACTGACCTGTAAGGGAAGATCAATGTGAGTAAGATAATCACAAACCACGTGCTCCAATGCTTTGCAAAATGCCAAATAGAAAGTCCGATGATGAAACCAGCCATTGGGTATATAGGTGCATCATACCACTCAAGTTTTACCACTGGCACTGAAACAAACAACAAGTAGATCAACACAAAACCGGAAGTGTAAAGTGCAATCTTTTTGACTTGTTTTGATTTTGATAAAATGAGCGCGATCATGGAAAG
>Ga0316201_10003460_pt1 | contig 11638 bp, 8 predicted proteins | sample CS6wburrow_MG_FD_204516 | JGI IMG/M metagenome (GOLD analysis project Ga0316201, IMG submission 204516) | Coastal sediment microbial communities from Delaware Bay, Delaware, United States - CS-6 worm burrow | ecosystem: Environmental > Aquatic > Marine > Coastal > Sediment | place: USA: Delaware... | reverse complement strand
GACGCTCCAGGATATACGGCCGCGAACGCTTCGCTCACCGCGCCGATCTTGACCGGATTTTTCGAAGCGACGATGACTTTCACGGCGCGGATCTATTCACCGTGCGGGAAATGCCGCCGCCGGTATTCGCTGAGATCCCAGTCACCCAGCGTTGCCGCGGCGTCGAAGGTGCTGCGCAGGAACTCGAGCAGGGTTTCGTCCGGATTTTCGGAGGCCCTGACGACGTCGAGCGGCAACACGAACTCACCCATCGCATCGAGCCAGTACGCCCCGTCGGGCGCAACCGAAGCTTCACCGAACCCCTTCGGCGTGGGGTAGGCATACGAGTAGAAAATGGGCTCCGGAAACGCGTCGCCACCGGGCCAGAAGCCGGCGCTGCTGACCTCGTGCGAGTAAGCCTCCTGTGCCACCCAGAGCGGCATGTTGGGCAGGCCGCCCGGGTGGTCCGGTGCCTCGCGGCCGGAGAAACGCGTCACGGCGAGATCGAAGCTGCCCCAGAAGAAGTGCACGGGGCTCGCCTTGCCGCTGAAGTCGGCCCGGAATTCCCGGAACACGCGGTCCGCCTGGAACAGGACACGCCAGAACCGGTGCGCTGCGTCGGCGTCGTAGGACTTATGGGTACGATCCTCGGGGAACGGAATGGCTTCCTCGACTTCGTTGGGGGTCGCATTGATCGCGACGGGATAGCCAAGGCCGTCCAGGGTCGACATGACCGCCTGGTAGAAGTCCGCCGTGTCCTGCGGTACCAGCGGAATGGATTCGTCGCCACCGTCGCAGGTGTGTATGCGAAGTTGATGATCGATGAAGTCGAAGGCGATGCTGAACGTGCGGCCGCCGTGCGGGATGGTGCCCGTCGTCATGCCGCGCGGCGTCACGTACAGCGTGACGTGCCACGAATGGTTTTGCCACGGCGACTGCGTCATGCGGATCTTGCCGACGATCTGCGTCCACATGTGCAGGGTTGCCGCCGTCTCGCGCCAGTCAGCGAAAGGCAATGCGGGCCAGGGTTCGGCTATTGCGGGGTCGTTATTCATCGGGTTCTGCCTCTGCTTCACTCAGGTGCAATATAGCACCGGCGGCGTGGCCAAATTATTTCAGGAAGTTTCTGCGGCACCCCATTCCCGTCGTTGTTCCCCGTAGCCTGGTTTGCGATGCCTGCGACAGCGCTGACGTATTATCTCGTCTACCTCGATCGCGAGTACCTCTTCCACAAACGGAATGCTGTTACGTAGCTGCCGCAGGCTACGGCGGCTTGTTACAGGCAATACCATGCGGCCACACGGTGCTGCTACTATCCCGGCTGCATCGGATTTCTTATCGTCGAAAAGGCAGGTAGTAGTGACACGACTCGGTATCGCAACATCTCTATTGGTAATAGCGGGCACGCCCGCACAGGCCGATCTGCGAGAGCTTGTTGGAGAAGCGACGCTGCAGCAAATTGCCGGGGAAACCTCGGGCGAGGCGGCGAAGAGAAACCTCGACACGGTCACGCTGCACCATCGCATGCGATCTGGCGATCAATTCGCGGCAGCCACACAATTTATCAAGTCCCGTCTGGAAGGCTACGGGCTCGATAAGGTTGAGACTCTGCGTTACGCGGCGGACGGCAGCACGATGTTCGGCACGCAGAAGTCGCGGCCGGTGTGGGACGTACGCTTTGCCGAGCTCTGGGAATTGGAGCGGGCCGATGGCAGTACCCGGCGCGTGCGGCGTCTCGGTGACTGGGATGCGTTGCCGCTGACGCTAGCGCAGGACAGTCTCTCGGCCGATGTGACCACGACGCTCGTCGATGTCGGTTCGGGCACGGCGGAGGACGATTACAGGGGCAAGGACGTCGCCGGCAAGCTTGTGCTTACGTCAAGCCAGCCCGGCGCGATCGTCGATCTGGCTGTTGGCGAGAAAGGCGCGGCCGGGATCATCTCGTACGCACCAAACCAGCGCAGTGCCTGGTGGAAGGAAGACGACCGGCTCGTTCGGTGGGGCCACATCGGCAGCTTCCCGAAGACGGAATCGTTCGGATTTATGATATCGCTCGGCGAGGCACGCAGGCTGCAGCAACGACTCGCTGCTGGCGAGGAAATAGTGTTTCACGCCAAGGTCGATGCGAGCCATGAGAAAGGAAGCTACGAGTTCGTCACGGCTGAGATCGAGGGCACGGACAGGAAAGACGAGATCATCCACTATACCTGTCACCTCGATCACCCCAGACCGGGTGCAAACGACAATGTGTCGGGCTGCGTGGCCATCCTCGAGACCGCACGCACGCTAAGCGCATTGATCGACAACGGCATCCTGCCCCGGCCGAGACGCACGCTGAAGTTCCTGTGGCCCGCCGAGATCGAAGGCAGCATCATGTACCTCGCCGGGTTCGACGATCCGTCGCGCATAAAGGCCAACATTCACATGGACATGGTGGGCGGCGCCCCGGTCACCAAGGCGGTATTCCGGATCTCGGGCGGGCCGTACAGTGTGCCGTCTTTCATCGCGGACCTGGGTCACGAGATAGGCCGTTTCGTCAATGACCAGACGCGCCGTTTTGCCGACGGGGAGGACGTTGCGTTTCCGTTGAACGCACCGGAGGGTGGCAAGGAGCCGTTACTCGCGCAGATGGAAGGGCTGGACATGGGCAGCGACCACGACGTGTTCTTCGAGGGCACCTGGCGCATCCCGGGGCTATACCTTCACGACTGGCCGGATCGCTACATCCACACCAATTTCGACACGGCGGCGAATATCGATCCTACCAAGCTCAAGCGCGCCGCGTTCATCGGTGCCGTGAGCGGATGGTTCCTGGCTAACCTGTCGGATGCAGACGTGCCGGCGGTCCTGGACATGCTGAAGCGAAACGCGCTGGAGCGCGGGGGTGAGCACCTGGCGCGCCGTGCCGGCCTGCCGGCGCTGGATGCCGCGGCGTCGACAGAGGTTCACTTCGACATTGAGCGCCGCAAGGTCGACAGCATCGCCGAATTTGCGGCCGTGTCCGACGTGCAACGCGATTCGGCATTGCGATTCCTCGGCGAACTGGAGAAGTTGTTTGTCATGCCGGTGCCCGCGATTTTCGTGCCTCGCGACGAAACCGTGTACGTGCGCAACGCCGCTATCGAGGGGCCGATGCATGCGTTCGGCTACTCCTACATAGAAGACAAGCTCGGCGCGGAGCAGCTGCACTCGCTCGGTCTGACCACGCACGCCACGGCGTTCGGGAATGGCAGGATGTTCAGCTACGAGGCGCTGAACTTCGTGGACGGGGAACGCACCGTCAGTGATATTCGCGACTGGCTGGTGGCGGAGTTGGGCGACGTTCCCCTGGAGTATGTCGCTCAATACCTCGCAGCGCTGGAATCAATCGATGTCGTCCGTGAAAAGCAGGAATGATGCGCGGAATTAAGTAACATCCACAATATCAGCAAGCAGTGCGGGCCGGTAAAAAGAGAGTAATTTGGGGGCTTGCTCGGGCGGCAAAACCCCACGAGTCACCGCGGTAAGAGACGGGGCGATGTGCAGTGAGCGAAAAGGGGGAGGGAGCCATCCCGGTTCCGGTATGAGGCAGCGGCTCATCGAAGCGCTGACCTACCCACGTATGTTGATGACCGCGCACATCGACATCGATACCTGCCCGATGCACGGATATTTCAACAAGACGCTCGATGCCTGCCTGGTGTGCGAGAAGGGCACGGAATGCCTCTGGCTGAATAACCACGATGAATTCAGTGTCCTCGCCCGCAAACCGATTGACGCTGTTTTCGAGGCGTTTATGTTCAGCATCGACTACATCGATGCGTACGTCACTCGGGATAACCATAATCCGCGGCGCTGCGCCTGCGACACCTGCCACTGGTTGCGCGAAGCACGCCACCTGGTCCACGAATATCAAAGCCGGGCATCGCGTTCGCCCCGACGCTGATTGCGAAGAACTGACCATACGACCAGTTTTGGTGCAACTGCCATGCTGCTAGGATTTATGTCGAGCCGCATTCATGGGCTTTGGGGTTAGCGGGGTTGGACGTTGCTCGAGTTGGCGAGTAAGAAGAATCTGTATAAGGTCGTCGTACTCAATCCGAAAGGTGGATCGGGGAAGACGACCCTCGCCTTTAGTCTGGCCGGTTACCTGGCATCAACCGGGCGCTCCGTCGGTCTGCTCGACATGGACCGGCAGGGCTCGAGCACGCACTGGTTGAAAAATCGCCCCGAGTCGCTGCCTGCGATTCGTGCTGTGCCCCCACCGGCTCGCGGCTCCATCAGGGTCGACGTTCCCGACGATGTCGATTACGTTGTCATCGATGCGCCCGCCGGGCTCACGGGCGATCAGCTGATCGACTACACCTGCGGGGCGCATGCGATCGTGGTTCCGGTACTGCCATCGGATCTCGATATCCACGCGGCCTCGCGTCTGATTTCCCAGCTGCTGCTGAAAGCACAGGTGAGCCGTCGCAACGGCCGCCTCGGGATCGTGGCGAATCGCGTCAAGGAGCGCACGGTTGCGTACAAGCAGCTACTCCGGTTCCTCGACCGCCTGTCGATCAACCTCGTCGGCACGTTGCGCGACAGCCAGAATTACACGCATGCGGCGGCGGACGGCCGATGCATCCACGAGATGGCGCCATCGCAGGTGCGTAAAGACACGGAGCAATGGGCTGCCATCACGACGTGGCTGGAATCCCGGCTCTCAACTCCGCTGACCAAACGCGACTGGTTGCGGCCTTCGGAACCGGAAAAGCCGGTCCGGCGGCTCCGGCCCGTGCTGATATTCCCTGCGGCCGCCGCGGCTGTCGGTGCGCTGGCTATCGCGATGTGGTTCCTGGCGGCGACGGGGGAGGAGGCGGCTGATGCCTCGCCGGAACCCGTCGCACCGCAGGTCGCTTTCCGGTCTACGCCGGTCGAGCCCATCGAACGGCGTGCCGAAGAAGAACCCGAGCCGGTCCCGGCCGGCGCTGCGTTGCAGGATCGCTGGCAGCTGACAGGTGTCGTCAGCGCGAATGGCGCCCGCGTTCTCATGTTGAATGATCGCGAGCAAGAGGCGACCGTACGCCTGAGCAGCGATGGCAACCTCGACGGCTGGGCCGTCAAGGATGCCGGCCCTGACTATGCGGTGCTGGTCCAGGGCGACGACGAAGTGCGGCTGGTGCTGAACGACGACGCTACGCTGTAAGCCGGCGCGTCCACCTTACAATTCCGACGCCCCTGGGCCGCGACCAACTTTTTCGCCGCCCGTCTGTAATTCCTGTTGATCTCAGTAGCACCTGGCATCAACAACATGAGCGATGATCGGAAATCGCTGTCGGAACCGGAATTTGGCTCCCAATTCGCTCCGCACGGCGCTGAAAACCATGGAATGATCGGCGCGAGTACGCCCATGCGGGCGTTGTTCGCCGCCTTGCCTCGGATCGCTGCCTCATCCTCGCCGTTGCTGATCAGCGGTGAGCGTGGCAGCGGCAAAGATCACATTGCGCGGGCCGTACAGGCACTGTCAGACCGTTCGGAAGGGCCCTTCGTTACTGTCGATTGCGCAGCCGTGGCGGAAAAGCAGGTCCGGGCCGAACTTTTCGCTGCGCTCGAGTCGGCACAGGGCGGCACCGCGTTGCTGGACAACATCGGGGACCTGTCGGTGGATCTCCAGGCACGTCTGCTACGTGCATTGCGCAGCAAGCAACGCGATTTGCCGGATGCAGGGCCCGCGTATCCCGACGTTCGCATCATCTCGACGACCGATACCGACCTGGAGGGGTCCGTTGAGGCCGGTCGTTTCCGCGAGGCGCTCTATTACCAGCTGAACGTCCTGAGCATCGAGGTCCCGCCGCTGCGCGAGCGCGGCAGGGACGTGCAACTACTCGCCGACTTCTTCCTCGAGCGGTTCACGACCCGGAATTCGCGCCGCCGCATCGTGGGATTTACGGCGGAGGCGCGGCTTGCGATGCAGCTGTGGAACTGGCCCGGAAACGTCCGCGAACTGGTGAATCGCATCAAGAAAGCGATCGTCCTGTGTGAAAGAGGGCCGCTCTACAGCGGTGATCTGGGTTTCGACAGTCGTACGCAGAGTCGCCTGACGATGACCCTCGATGAGGCCCGGGACGCAGCCGAATTGAGCGCGCTTCTGACTGCGCTCGCCGCCGCCAACGGCGACCTCGGGGTCGCCGCTGCGAAACTCCAAACGACTCGGACGGCGCTCTGCCGCCTGATGCAGAAGCATCGGATCGACGTGACGTCCCCGCAGCTGGTCGTCGACAGCGATACATCTTGATCGTTCGCAAATCGCCTATACTTAGATAGTTACAGGGGTTGAAGACCCAACAAGGGGAATGAAAATGCCTGTTCAAAAGCTGAAAGACTATCTCGACGAACACGATGTTCAGTATGTCACGATCAGTCACTCGCCGGCCTACACTGCGCAGCGTATCGCGGAACTAACGCGCACCCCGGGCAAGGAGCTCGCCAAGACCGTCATCGTCAAGGTTGACGGTGATTACGCAATGGCTGTCCTGCCCGCATCACGTCGCGTGGACCTCGATCATCTCAAGAGCGCACTGGGTGCAGACGAGGTCGTACTGGCCTCGGAGGACGAATTCAAACGCCTGTTCCCCGATTGCGAACTCGGCGCCATGCCGCCGTTCGGCAATCTCTACGACATGGGCGTATTCGTCGCCGAGCAGCTGACCGAGGACGACGAGATCGCCTTCAACGCGGGTTCGCACACCGAACTCGTAAGGATGGCTTACAGGGACTACGCCAAGCTCGTGACGCCGCAGGTCGTTTCACTGACCTAGCCGCGGGGGCGTAGCGAGCCTTTCCGGCGTTCAGTCGCCGAGGTACTGGTGCAGCCAGGCGTTCACCTGCTCGTGCCAGTGGATCGAATTGTGCGGCTTCAGCACCCAGTGATTCTCATCGGGAAAATACAGGAAACGGCTATCGATGCCGCGGCGCTGCAGTGCCGTAAAGGCTGCGATACCCTGCGTGACCGGCACCCGGTAGTCGAGCTGGCCGTGAATGACGAGCATCGGTGTTTTCCAGCGATCCACGTATGACGCCGGGTTGTGCTTTTCGTAGCCTTCCGGGTTTTCGTAGTAGGGCCCGCCGTGCTCCCACTCGGGAAACCAGAGTTCCTCGGTCGTGTAGTACATGGAGCGGTTGTCGAATATGCCGTCGTGGTTGACGAGGCAGCTAAAGCGGTCGGGCCACTGGCCGGCGATCCAGTTGATCATGTAGCCACCGTACGACGCACCGAGCGCGCAGACGCGGTCTCCGTCGAGAAAGTCGTACCGCTGCAGCGCGGCGGCCAGCCCCAGCTTCAGGTCTTCAAGGGGCTTTCCACCCCAATCGCCGGAAATGCTGTCGGTGAACGCCTGGCCATAGCCGGTCGAACCGTGAAAGTCGATCATCACGGCGGCAAATCCCTGCCCGGCATAGGTTTGCGGATTCCAGCGGTAATGGAAGTTGTTGGAAAAGCTGCCCTGCGGGCCGCCGTGAATCAGGAAAGCGACCGGGTACTCTTCACCACGCTTGAAGTTCGAGGGCTTCACCACGAAACCGTAAACGGTGTCGCCGCCGGCGCCTTCGAAGGAAAACTGCTCGTATTCGCCCATGGATACGCCCGCGAGCGTGCGTGACCCAAAGTCGGTTAGCTTGCGGGTGTCGCCGGTTTCGGGATCGAAGGCGTAGAGTTCCACCGGTGATGCGAGATTGTTCAAAGCGTAGACGACACGATCGCCGCCATCATCAAAGGCGCTTACCGTGCCTTTTGACACCAGCCGGACCGGGTCGGAGCCATCGAGTGCGAGTTGCCAGAGTGTCTTGTGTCCGACGTCCTGCGCATTCATCAGAAGCGACCGGCCATCGCGCGTGAATGCGATGGAGGAGGGCGAACGGTCCCACCCGTTGGTCAGAACGCGGTTTTCACCCGAACGCAGGTCGCGCAGCACGACCTGGAACTGGTCGGCCTCGAATCCCGGGCGCTGCATTGCCAGCCACGCAAGATAGCGTCCGTCGGGACTGACGACCGGGGCGGTATCCCATGCTTCGTTGGCGACCGTGAGGTTGCGGGGTTCGCCCTTGCCGTCCATGGAAGTGGTGTAGATATCGAAGTTCGTGGACGTCGGTTCGTCGCGGTTGCGCAGGCGCGCCGCGAAGTACAGCGTCTTGCCGTCGGGCGAGATCGCGTATTCTTCATTGCCGCCCCAGACCCGTGACGGCACATCTGCATCCAGACGGCTCAGGCGCACAGGCGCGCCGCGGGCTTCGCCGCGCTCGTCAAGTGGTATTGCAAAGAGCTGTGAGCGCCGGTCGTCGAGCCAGTAGTCCCAGTGACGCATGAATAGCCGGTCGTAGCGCTGCGCTGTGACCTTGTCGTCCACAGTTTCGGCAATGCGATCGGCGGTGCACTCGAGGTCATCGCAGTCGGGGTACACGGACAGCGATACGACCAGGCGGTCACCCGTCGGCGACAGCCGGAACGTGCCGACATCCAGGGGCAGGTCGGTCACAGGCTGCGCCTCGCCGCCATTAACCGGCAGGCGCCAGACCTGGGTCGACTCGCCGCGCGAGGAGAGGAACAGGATAGAGCGGCCGTCGGGCGACCAGGCCGGGCTCGTGTCGTTGGCGTCGTGCGTGGTCAGCTTCCGCGGTGCGCTGCCGTCTATGGTGCTCAGCCAGAGATCGTAACGCCCCTTGTCGGCGTCCATGTCGGTATGGCGCACGGCGTAAACGATCAGGTCGCCGGCGGGCGACACGGCGGGCGCCCCGACCCGGTCGATCTGGACGAGATGCTCGGCTGTGAATGTGTCAGCAACAGCCGCGGACGTGGCGAGCCACGCGAATGTAAAACAAACAATTTGGCGCGTCATTTGTATTTTTTAAATAGAAGGCAAGCCCTACAGTCTAGAGGAGGCGGGGCCTATAGCAAGCCCGCGAACGCAGACCCGCCTGGGAGAGCGATGTCGACGCAACTAACGGCCAGGAGGAGCGCGGCGACATTGCCGGGTGATATCCTTGTGTCTCGGTCACCCACGGGCGTTCGAATGCGGCAAAGCTTGTTGAAAGGGTTTTACCTGCAAGACCTGTTGATCGAGCCGGTGAGCGGGCGCGTGTCCGGGCCTGGTATTGAAACACACTTGAAACCAAGAGCCGTCGAAGTCCTGCTGTACCTTGCGGAGCGACCGTTCGAACTGGTCACTCGCGATGAATTGCTCCAGGCAGTCTGGGGCGAGAATACGGGCAGCTCGGAAGCGCTGACCCACGTAGTCAGTGAGCTGCGCAGCTGCTGCAAGGATCATGCGAACAGCCCGTCGCTGATTCAGACCTTACCGCGCCGTGGATACCGCCTGTTGCAGGAGCCGCGCCTGGCTGACAGCCCCGAAGTGGCATCGGACTCAGGCGTCTTCCCGGTCACCGACGATGGCAGCTTCATCGGCAACCTGATGCGTCGCGGTGTCGTGCAGGCCGCCGCGGCCTACATGGTTTTCAGCTGGCTGCTGATCCAGGTCGCCGACATCGTCACACCCGTCCTCAACCTTCCGGCCTGGGTTCCGATACTGATTACTTTCGCCGCCATTGGCGGATTTCCGATCGTCCTCGTCCTCGCATGGTTGCTCGAACGCAGCGAAGGGCGGTGGCTGCTCGATCGTGGCAAGCAATCCGGGCGGCTGCTGTCCGGTCTCGAGCGCAATTACCTGTCCATCGTACTCGCCTACGGCATTGCCGGGGTCGGCGCGCTCGGATACCAATTGTCCGTCGGCTTCGATGTGCCGGGTGCCGCCGAGGTAGCGGTGGCCGAAGAGACGGTACTGCCGCCCATCGAGCCTAATTCCATCGCCATTCTCAAGTTCCTGAACATCGGTGGTAACGAGGTTGGCGAAATCTTCAGCCAGGGCCTCTGTGAAGACATACTCGACCGGCTCGCGCGTATTCCTGGCCTGGCCGTGTCGTCGCGCAGCGACTCCTGGTCGCTGCCCGACAACGCATCGTCGGTACTCGTTCGCAAGCGATTGCGCGTTGCCTACTTCCTCGAAGGCAGCGTCCGTGTCATTGGTGACGAATTGAAGGTTGTCGTGCAGCTCATCGAGTCGGCAACCGGGTTCCACGTACTCTCCCGCAGCTTCGAGACGCGACTCACGGACCACATGAAGATTCAGGACGAGATCACGCAGCTCGTCGTCGCCAATCTGCGCGTGGCGCTGCCAGGCGACGCCGACCACATTGCCCTGATGGACGTCAGCGAGCCCGATGTCGATGCATACGTCCTGTACCGGCGCGGCAAGGCGATCCTCTATCAGCCGCAGACCGTCGAGCGAATTGACGAGGCATTGGAGCACTTCATCGATGCCCTGGCGCTGGACCCCGATTACGCGGCGGCTCATGCGGGAATCTGCAGCGCCGAGGTCGCACGCTTCCAGGAGACGAGGGAGCCTGCTGCGATCGGACGCGCCGAGAGCGCCTGCGCCGCCGCGTTGCGCGCAAATCCGAATCTCAGCATTGTCTATGCTTCGCTTGGCAACCTGTACCTCCTGTCCGGGAAGAACGGCGATGCATTGAGCGCCTTTTCGCGATCGCTGGAGATAAATCCGAAAGATATCGAGGCAATGAAAGGTACTGCACTCGTCATGCAACGCCGAAACGAATTCGACGATTCGGAGAAAATACTGAAGCAAGCGATAGAGCTTCAGCCGGGTAACTGGGATAGCATCGATGAGCTGGGTAGCCTTTACTTCCTCCAGGGACGCTACCTGGACGCCGTACGAGAGTATCGAAAAGCCGTCAATCTTGATCCGGACAACTGGTGGAGCCTCGGCAATCTCGGTAGTTCGTTGATGATGGCCGGAGACTACAAAGCGGCGGTCGATGCGCTGAACCGTTCGCTGGCGATTGAAACCGACGTTTACTTCCTGAGTAACCTCGGCACCGTGTATTACTACCTGGGTGAATACGATCGCGCCGCGGAGATTCACGGCCAGGCCGTCCGGGAGGTGCCCAGGGATGTCACGGCCTGGCTGAGCCTGGGAGACGCATTGCGGTTTTCGTCGAGGCCAGGTGATGCCGAGTCTGCTTACAGGAAGGCGGCCGAACTGGCGGCCGGCGAGACGGACATTGCGCCGAATGCGCCCGAACATCTTTACAGGCAGGCATGGGCGCTTGCGGGGATGGGCGATTTCGAGCAGGCCGAAACACTCATCAACCGTTCGCTGGATATCGCGCCGGACAACGTCTATGGCCTGTACTACAACGGCCTGATCAAGCACGCGCGCGGAGAAGAAGCGCTTGCGATCGCCTCTTTCAGGCAATCGGTGGAGCGAGGGTATCCGGCAGCCATGCTCGCAGACGACCCGCTACTGCAGGATCTCAGGGGAGAGAAGGCGTTCGACTCGCTTGTCGCGGAGACGGGTGCCTAGGAGTGGCAATGTCTGGACTTTCAATCGCTGACGACTATTCTGAAAACTCAATAAGGGGAAAGGGGAGCATTATCATGATAATAAGACTGGCCGTAATTCTTGTGTCGGGGCTGCTGTTCAGCGGTTGTGCGACATCTGCAGAGACCCGGACGGACCCGGAGGTGGGGGTCGACCCCCATAACTGCGAAGAGGGCGACAGGCACGGCCCCGAGGTCAAGCAGGTAAACATCAATTACATGACGCCGGATATCGTCGTTCAGCCC
>Ga0316201_10003459_pt1 | contig 11639 bp, 7 predicted proteins | sample CS6wburrow_MG_FD_204516 | JGI IMG/M metagenome (GOLD analysis project Ga0316201, IMG submission 204516) | Coastal sediment microbial communities from Delaware Bay, Delaware, United States - CS-6 worm burrow | ecosystem: Environmental > Aquatic > Marine > Coastal > Sediment | place: USA: Delaware... | reverse complement strand
GGATGTTGTGCGCCACGAATTGAAGCTGACACGAACGTCGCGCCGCTTTCCCAAGAAAGACACCTGCCTCGCGATCTACTCTCGCTGCGTTAATACACAGAAGCCGTTGGCCGAAACGCTGGACGTGACCTATCCATGGTGTTCGGACTGGCAGGACGAGCTCAGTGAGCTGTTTCGGCACTATGTGCTGCGCAAGCAGCAGAGCCAATCGCTCGACTACGATGATCTACTGCTCTATTGGGGCCATCTCGTCGCCGAGCCGGAGTTCGCCGAGGAGATTGGCTCCTGGTTCGATCATGTACTGGTGGACGAATACCAGGACACGAATCTGGTGCAGGCGCAGATCCTGAACGCGCTGAAGCCGGATGGAGAAGGTGTCACTGTTGTCGGTGATGATGCGCAGTCGATTTACTCGTTTCGCGCCGCCGAAGTCGAAAATATCCTGGGGTTCCCCGACCAGTACATGCCGTCCGCACAGGTTATTACGCTTGAGCAAAATTACCGCTCGACGCAGCCGCTACTGGATTCGGCCAATTGCCTGATTGCCGAAAGCGAACGCCAGTACCGCAAGAACCTGTTCTCCGAGCGCAAGGACGGTGGCAGGCCACGTTACGTTACGGTTGAAGACGGTGACGCCGAAGCTGAGTATGTCGTGACGTCAATTCTTGCCAATCGTGAGCTCGGCATGGAGCTCAAGGAACAGGCCGTTCTGTTTCGCGGTTCGCATCATAGTGACAGGCTCGAGATTGAACTCGTTCGACGTAACATCCCCTACGTGAAATATGGCGGCCTCAAATTTCTTGAAGCAGCACATGTCAAAGATCTGCTGTCGGTCTTGAAATGGGCGGAGAATCCAAAGAACGAAGTAGCGGCATTTCGCGTGTTGAAATTGCTGCCGGGAATGGGGCCCGCGACAGCCTCCCGATGTTTTGAGCATCTGGCCATCAACGACCATTGTCTCGGTGCCCTGCGTGACTTCCGACCGCCGGCCGCAGCGGTGCAGGACTGGCCGAGTTTCTGCGAACTGCTTGCATCCCTGTCAGGCGCCGAATTTGATGATCGAGGGTGGCAGTCACAACTGCCCCAGGTCAGGCGCTGGTACCAACCGCATCTTGAGCGCCTGTATGACGCACTCGATACTCGCGAAGCCGATCTCGAGCAACTGGAACAGATATCGGGGCGTTATCCGACACGTGAGCGCTTCCTGACCGAACTGACGCTCGACCCTCCGAGTGCTGCGGGTGATCTTGCCGGAGATCCGTTGCTTGATGAGGACTACCTGATTCTCTCTACGGTGCATTCGGCCAAAGGTCAGGAGTGGGAGTCGGTGTTTGTTCTCAATGTTACTGACGGCAATTTTCCGTCTGAGTTTGCGACCGGTAAACCCGAAATGATCGAGGAAGAACGTCGGCTCTTGTACGTGGCGATGACACGCGCAAAGCAGTCATTGTCGCTGGTATCACCGCTGCGCTTTCATGTGACGCAACAACGTCGCGACGGCGATCGCCATGTATATGGCGCTCGTAGCCGCTTCATGTCGGATGGCTTGCTCGCAACGATGGAGAATTGTTATTCGGGAAGGTCCGAGAGCGAAGGCAGCGCCTTCAGGGTGCGCTCGGACAAGCGGATTGATGTGGCCGAGCGTATGCGGCAGATGTGGTAAGTAAAAAAAAAGCGGTGACAATCGTCACCGCCGAATAGTACGAAATAAACAACTTAAGGGATTTTCAGTTTGTTACGTCGATCTTCTTCTTGATGATGCGCACTTCGTGCTTTTCATGAGCCTGCTCATCACCACCTAGTTCACTGCCGTCGAGGAACAGGATTTCCCCATCTTTGCCGGCGTCTTTTAGAACCTTCTCAAGTTTTGCTCGTGTGTCGTCATCCAGTTCGTCGCCCGAAATAATCGTGACGCCATGGGAGCCGTTGGTTTTGATAACTCGCACCTGTTTGTGCTTTTCGACGACGATGTCTTCGTCTTCGTGCGCCGCATGCAGCATTGCAAATTCATGCTTACCAGGCAGGCCGGCAATTTCGATCGTTTCGCCTTCGACATCAAACTCAAGTCCGTCTTCGGTCCGCAGTACCTTGACCTCGTTGCCATCGCTGTCGGTCATGACCTGGCTCTCACCTACGGCGAGCTTGTGTAAATCGACGTCCGAGTCCTGGCTGTCAAACCGGAATACCCGCTGTCCCGTGTCTTCGCCATCGATGGCGATCTTGATTTCTGTGCGTGGCTCTTCACCCGCCACAGCAGCGGTGCCGATGAGGCACACCCAGAAAAAAACCATGAAAGTGCGTAGTGTCACTTGTTTCCCCTTATTAGCGATCTATCTCTTCGATGCGCCGCCCACGCAAAAGGTTGCAGAAAACCGGGAAAAAGTCCCACGCTAGCCCAGAAATATCCGATAAGCGGGGTTGTCGCTTTCTTCCCAGTGGGTGTAGCCGAGTTCCGCGAGATGAGCCTCGAGCTCATCAGTCTCATCCTGCGGCACATCAATGCCGGCGAGAATGCGCCCATAGTCCGAGCCGTGATTGCGGTAGTGAAACAGGCTGATATTCCAGTCTGTACCGATTGCGTTCAGGAAATCGAGCAGGGCGCCAGGGCGCTCCGGGAACTCGAATCGGAAGAGTCGTTCATCAGGGATGCCGGCTGATCGCCCGCCGACCATATGCCGCACGTGCAGCTTTGCCATTTCGTTGTCGCTCAGGTCCTCAACCGGGAAACCCTCGTCGCGCAGCATGGCCAGGAGCTCCATACGTTCCTGCATGCCATTGCGCAGTTGAATGCCTGCGAAGATGTGCGCCTTGCGATTGTCGGCGTAGCGATAGTTGAACTCGGTAATACCACGCCGACCGACCGCTTCGCAGAAGCGACGGAAGCTACCCGGCTCTTCCGGTATTTCGGCTGCCAGGAGCATTTCTGTTTGTTCGCCTACCGCAGCGCGCTCTGCAATATGGCGGAGTCGATCGAAGTTGACATTGGCGCCGCAGCTGATGGTCACCAGCGTCTTTCCGCTGAGATGGTTCGCGGCCGCATATTTCTTGGCCGCTGCGACGGCCAGGCCGCCAGCAGGCTCAACGATCGAGCGTGTGTCTTCATAGATATCCCGGATGGCGGCACAAATCTGGTCAGTGTCGACGGTGATGATTTCGTCGACGAATTCCTGGCACAGGCGAAACGTCTCGTCACCCACGCGGCGAACCGCGACACCATCCGCGAAGATGCCCACGTGATCGAGCGTCACGGGATGGCCGGCCGCCAGTGATGCCTGCATTGCTGCCGAATCGTCGGGCTCGACGCCGATGATACGAATATCGGGCTGCGTCTGTTTGACCCAGGCGGCGATACCTGCGATCAGGCCGCCACCGCCGATCGGCACGAACAGCACGTCAATCGTCTCGCCAGCCTGTTCGAGGATCTCCTTGCCAATCGTGCCCTGACCTGCAATGACGTCCGGATCGTCAAACGGGTGGATAAAGATGAGGCCCTGCTGTGCCGAGATTTCACGCGCATGCGCATAGGCGTCGTCGTAAGTGTCGCCATGCAGCAGGACTTCGCCACCCAGCGCCGCGACTGCCTCGGTCTTGATCGCAGGGGTCGTCACCGGCATGACGATGACAGACCGGATCCCCTTGCGTTTCGCGGCCAGCGCCACACCTTGCGCATGGTTGCCCGCAGAACTGCAGATGACGCCCTGTTTGAGCTCGTCATCGGATAGCCCGGCGATCTTGTTGTAAGCCCCGCGCAGTTTGAACGAGAAGACGGGTTGCAGGTCCTCGCGCTTCATCAGGACCCGATTGTGGAGACGCTTCGAGAGGTTGGCGGCCAGGTCCAGCGGCGTCTTTTCGGCGACGTCATACACGCGCGCGCGCCGGATCATCTCCAGATAATCAGTCGTATTCATTCGGCACTTATCGCACACCGAGGATGGATCCGCAAAGCGCCTCGATCCGGGAAGTCATGCCAAGGTGGTAATCGCCACGATGCCCTTTCATAATACCTGCGTGAAAAGACTCCTGATCAGCAATGCGCGACTCGTCAATGAAGGCGAGACCCGGGATGTCGATGTGCTGGTGGAGGGCGACAGGATTGCCCGTATTGACAGCAGTATCGCCGCACCGGAGGGGGCCGAAGTCATCGACGCATCCGGCAAGTACCTGCTGCCGGGCATGATCGACGACCAGGTTCATTTCCGGGAGCCTGGCCTGACCCACAAGGGCGATCTCGCCACCGAGTCGGCCGCGGCAGCGGCCGGGGGCATAACCAGCTTTATGGATATGCCTAACGTTAACCCTCTGACGACGACCCGCACCGCGCTGGCCGACAAGTATGCGCTCGCGGCAGGGCGCTGCACCGGAAACTACGGTTTTTACTTCGGTGCTACCAATACCAATATTGACGAAATCCGGGCCTTGCAGGTGGGTGAGGCCTGCGGCATCAAGGCGTTCATGGGCGCATCGACGGGCGACATGCTGGTCGACGATCCTGACACGCTCGACCAGATCTTCGCGGACGCGCCCGTTATGGTCGTCACGCATTGCGAAGACTCGCCAATGATCTGGGCAAACGAAGATGCGGCCCGAGAGAAGTACGGGGATGACGTGCCCTTGACAGAGCATCCTTATATCCGCTCCGCTGAAGCATGCTATGCGTCCTCGAAACTGGCGATTGAGCTCGCGCGCAAACACGACGCACTGCTGCACGTGCTGCACCTAACGACGGCGCTTGAGATGCCGCAGTTTTCGGCCGCGCATCGATCAGAGAAGCGGGTGACCGCTGAGGTGTGTGTGCACCACCTCTGGTTTGATGAGTCTCGTTATGACGAGCTGGGCACGAGAATCAAGTGCAACCCCGCGATCAAACGTGCGGCAGATAGACAGGCGTTGATCACTGCATTGAACGAGGGGCGTATCGATATCATCGCGACGGACCATGCGCCGCATACGGAAAAAGAGAAGGAAGGCACCTATTTCAAGGCGCCGGCCGGTCTGCCGCTTGTACAACACGCGCTACTGGTGCTCTTCGATCTCGTCGCCTCCGGACAGATCAGTATGGAGTTGCTGGTCGACCGGGCCTGCCATGCGTCGGCCGATATTTTCGGCATGAAAGAACGCGGCTACGTGCGAGAGGGCTGGTTTGCGGACCTGGTACTTGTCGACGCGGCGAAGCCCTATCGTGTTACCGCGAATAATGTTTTATATAAGTGTGGCTGGTCTCCGTTCGAAGGCCACGAATTCTCTTCCACGATCGATACGACGATCGTTAATGGTGACGTCGTCTATCGCGATGGCGCTCTTACAGGCAGAATTGCCGGACGCCGACTCGACTTCGCTCGAGCCCGGTAGTCGAGGCGGAACTGTTTACTTTCTGGGTGATCCCGTTATGCTAGCGCCAGCCAATGAAGCCGACAGATACATCTAACCCCGAGTACTTTCACAAAGTTGTTGACTGCCAGTGGGGCTGTCCGGCACATACCGACGTTCCTTCGTATATTCGCATGATTGCCCAGGGGCAGTTCAGCGATGCGTACATGGAAAATCGCAAATCCAACGTATTCCCCGGCATCCTTGGGCGAGTATGCGATCGCCCCTGCGAACCCGCGTGCCGCCGTGGTCGTGTTGAAGAAAAGCCCGTGGCGATCTGTCGATTGAAACGCGTTGCCGCCGATCATCGTGATGACATTACAGAGCGACTGCCCAAGGCGCCGGACAAGATGAACGGCAAGAAGGTTGCATTGCTTGGGGCCGGCTGTGCATCGCTGACCGTTGCCAATGACCTGGCTCCGATGGGCTACGACGTTACGATCTTTGAGGCGTTGGATACTACGGGCGGCTTGATGCGCACCAACATTCCATCTTTTCGCCTGCCCCCGGCCGTGCTTGACGAGGAGATTGGTTACATCCTCGACATGGGTGTGGACCTGAAACTTGGGCACCGTATCAATAGTATGAAAGACCTGCTCGATGAGGGTTTCGATGCGGTCTTCGTTGGCACAGGTGCACCGAAAGGCAAGAACCTCGAGATCCCTGGCCGTTACGACTCCGACCGCATCCATATCGGCATCGAGTGGCTGGAATCAGTCGCTTTTGAACACATCAAGGAGATCGGGAAGAAGGTGCTGATCATTGGTGTGGGCAATACGGCGATGGACTGCTGCCGCACCTCGCTCCGACTTGGTGCCGATGATGTCAAGGTGATGGCTCGCAAGCCACGCGGCTACTTCAAGGCATCGGAGTGGGAACTCGAGGATGCCGAGGAAGAGAACGTCGATATCCTGGTCAATCACTCGCCCAAAGAATTCGTCTATGAGGACGGCAAACTGGTCGGCATGAAGTTTGACCTGATGGAATACAACATCGATGAGAATGGGCGGATCGATCGTGGAACCTCGACAGGCGAGGTGATTATTCCCTGCGATGACGTCGTACTCGCGATCGGGCAGGACAATGCGTTTCCGTGGATCGAGCGTGACATCGGCATCGAGTTTGACAAGTGGGACTGCCCGGTTGTCGACGAGACCACGATGATGTGTACACGCGACGGTATTTTCTTCGGTGGCGACTCGGCATTCGGACCCAAAAATATCATCTGGGCAGTGGAGCACGGCCATCAGGCGGCCATCTCGATGCACAAATACTGTCAGGGCGAAGACCTGCGCGATCGCCTGCCCATGGGCATGAACCTGTCGACCCAGAAAATGGGTATGCATGAGTGGAGCTATTCAAACGACTACGATGGCGTGTCGCGCCAACTGGTGCCGCACGTCGGGCTGAAGGAGCGCTTCAAGAAACTGAATATCGAGGTGGAGCTTGGTTTTTCCGCCGAACAGGCAGTGGAGGAAGTCGAGCGCTGTCTTAATTGCGATATTCAAACTGTCTTTACGGAAAATCTGTGTATCGAATGCGATGCCTGTCTCGATATTTGTCCGGTTAATTGCCTGACGATCACGCCGAACGGTGACGAAGAAGACATTCGCGCGCGGCTCAAGGCCCCGGCCCTGAACCCCGATCAGGCTCTGTATGTCTCCGATGTCTTGCCTCACACGGCACGCGTTATGGTCAAGGACGAAGACCTTTGCGTGCACTGTGGATTGTGCGCCGAACGTTGCCCGACCGGTGCCTGGGACATGCAGAAATCGAAACTTCTTATTCCCTACGCCGCCGATGAGGCTGCATCCGACCAGCCACAAGCCGCCACAGGCGGAGCAGCGAAGTAGAGGATTCCCGTGGCATCAATTAACGACGTCGTCATCAAAATCGCCACGGTCAATGGTACCGGGTCGGCGAGCGCCAATGGCTTGCTGCGCAAGGCCATATTCCGGATGGGCGTGCCCGTTGTGGGCAAAAATTACTTCCCGTCCAATATCCAGGGGTTGCCGACCTGGTATGAGATTCGCGTCACGGGTGATGGCTACAGCTGTCGTTCTGATCGCGTAGATATCATGGTGGCCATGAATGCGCAGACTTACGCGAAGGACCTTGCGGATGTCGAGCCGGGTGGCTGCCTGATCTATGACTCCACCTGGCCCCGCAGCGCGCTGCTGAATCGTGACGATATTACGATTATCGGCATCCCGCTTTCGAAAATGTGCAACGAGCATTTCGACGGTGTACGCGCACGTATTCTGATGAAGAACATCGCGTACGTCGGGGTTATTGCGGCCTTGCTCGACCTGGACCTCGATATTATCAAGGGTCTCCTGGATGAGACGTTTGCCGCCAAGCAGCACCTGATCGCATCGAACATGGAAGCGATTCACCTGGGCTACGATCACGCGTCGAAGAATTTTCCTTGTCCGTTGCCGGCACGTGTCGAGAAAATGGATGCGACCAAGGGACATATTGTCATTGATGGCAACACCGCGGCCGGACTCGGTTGTATGTACGCGGGAGCCACCGTCGGTGCCTGGTATCCCATTACACCGTCAACGTCGCTCATGGACGCGTTCCGTACATTTTGCGGACGCTATCGCGTCGACCCGGAAACCGGCAAACGCACGTACTGCATAATTCAGGCGGAAGACGAACTCGCCGCCATTGGCATGGTGCTGGGCGCCAGCTGGATGGGTGCACGCTCATTCACGCCGACCAGCGGACCCGGCATCTCGCTGATGAGCGAGTTCATTGGTTTCGCATACTACGCCGAAATCCCGACCGTAATTTTCGATGTACAACGCACGGGTCCATCCACTGGCATGCCGACGCGTACGCAGCAGTGCGACCTTTTGAGTTGCGCCTATGCTTCGCATGGCGACACAAAGCACGTGCTTATGTTTCCGGCCGATCCGGAAGAGTGCTTTTACATGTCAGTGCAGTCGTTCGATCTCGCCGAGCGTTTGCAGACGCCGGTCATGGTGTTGACTGATCTCGACATCGGTATGAATGACTGGATGGTTCCCGAGCTCGAATGGGATGACGCCTACATTCCGGATCGAGGCAAAGTTTATGATGCCGAGGATCTCGAGAAGATGGAGAAGTTCTACCGGTACCTCGACGTCGACGGCGACGGCATCCCGTATCGCACATTGCCGGGCGTACACCCGAAAGGCGCATATTTCACTCGCGGATCCGGGCACACGAAGCTCGGCGCGTATACCGAGAACTCGGCCGATTACAAAGAGGTTGTCGATCGTCTGCTGGTTAAGTGGGAAACGGCACGAACCATGTTGCCGGAAGCAGAGATTCGCCATTCCAAGTTCAACAAGGCTGCCATTCTCACGATGGGCAGTTGCGATGGCGCCTGCAAAGAAGCTCTGGACCGTCTCGAGAAACAGAAAGTCGGTCTCAACTACTGCCGCGTGAAGGGATTTCCATTCACGGATGCTGTGCGTGAGTTCATCGACCAGCACGAAGTCGTTTACGTCGTAGAACAGAATCGGGACGCGCAACTGCGTACGCTGTTGATTAACGATATTGAGGCAGATCAAAGAAAGCTCGTGCCACTGCTGCATTACGATGGCATGCCAATTAACGCTGGCTTTGTCGTCGATGGGGTCCTTGGGGAAATTGCCAAAGGGCGAGCTGCATGAACAGGATGACACCGTGACCTATATTGCCAAGCCTAAGATTTCACACCCGAGTCTGCCAAAGAACGAACTTGGCCTGACGACGCGCGACTACGAAGGCGTCGTTTCCACATTGTGTGCGGGTTGCGGACATGACTCGGTCACGGCCGCACTTATCCAGGCAGTCTTTGAACTGGACATTGAGCCCCACATGCTGGCCAAGATGAGTGGTATTGGCTGTTCATCGAAGACGCCGGCCTATTTTGTCAGCCAGGCGCATGGCTTTAACTCGGTGCATGGTCGCATGCCTTCTGTTACTACCGGCGCAAACGCGGCCAATCGCGATATGACGTACATCGGCGTCTCGGGTGACGGTGATTCGTTGTCCATCGGTGTTGGCCAGTTCGTGCATGCGATCCGGCGTAACCTCAATATGTGTTACCTGATCGAGAACAATGGTGTGTACGGGCTGACAAAGGGCCAGTTTTCCGCGTCCGCGGACATTGGCAGCAAACCCAAAAAGGGTTTACCCAATCAGCAGGAGCCAATCGATCCGGCGAGCACCGCGCTGGCACTTGGCGCTACCTACATCGCCCGCAGCTTTTCGGGAGACAAGGAACAGCTGATTCCTCTGATCAAGGGCGCCATCATGCACTCCGGGTTCTCGCTGGTCGATATCATCAGTCCTTGCGTGACATTCAATGACCACGAAGGGTCGACGAAAAGCTACGCGCACACGCGCGAGTTCTATCACCACGTCGCCAATATCGACTATGTCCATCCGTCTGAAGAAATCACGGCCTCCTATGCAGAAGGAGAGTCGATGCCGATTCACTTGCGTGGCGGTGACACGATCGTATTGCGCAAGGTTGATCGCGATTACGACCCGACCAGTCGTGCCGATGCGTTCAAACATCTTCGTGATCGCTTCAATGCGGGAGAGATCACGACCGGACTGTTGTACGTTAATGAGGATCGTGAGGAAATGCACGAGCTGATGAACAACATTGATACGCCGCTTTCACAGTTGCCCTATGAGGGGCTGCATCCTGGTAATGATGAATTGCAGAAGTTGCAGGGCCGTTATCGCTAGGCGCGTATTTGTCAGGAGCACAGGGTATGGCGAGCAGTAGACGTGAGTTCATCAAGGCGAGCGCTATCGGTGCTGCAGCAGCAGCAACGGGCCTGCCGTTGGCGAGTGTTGCCGACGGCAAAGAATCCAGGCAAGGGCGACCGCTTAGCATTCTGATCCTGGGTGGTACCGGTTTTATCGGGCCGCACATGGTGCGCGAAGCCTTGCGCCGCGGCCACTCGGTGACCTTATTCAATCGCGGTAAATCGAATAACACGCTATTTCCCGATCTCGAGACGATCAAAGGTGATCGGGATAATGGGCTGGACGGTCTGAAAGGCCGCAAATGGGACGCTGTCATCGACAACTCGGGGTATATCCCGAGGCATGTTGAGGACTCGACACGCCTGCTGGCACCGAATGTCTCGCGTTACGTATTTATCTCAACCGTCTCGGTTTATGCTGACTTCAGCAACCCGAATCATGAAGACTCTGCCCTCGCGACACTTGCCGACGAGACTGTCGAAGAAGTGACCGGCGAAACGTACGGTGGGCTCAAAGCGCTGTGCGAGCAACGCGCTGCTGGCGAAATCGATGCCGATAAACTCGCGGTGCTGCGTCCCACGTATATCTGTGGCCCCGGCGATCATACGGACCGGTTCTCGTACTGGCCGATTCGAACCCGCAAAGGTGGTGAAATGCTTTGGCCCGGGTCGCCCGACGATAATGTCCAGATTATCGATGTCCGGGACCTCGCGAACTTCACAGTGGACTGTGTCGACCGCGACATCCATGGCACCTACAACATGGTGAGTGCGCACGCGTACAACATGGGTAGGTTACTCGAGGACTGTCGGGCCGTTACTGCGGAAAATATCGATCCCGTCTGGATTGACGCTGAATTCCTGGAGAGCAAAGGGCTGTCAGGGGGTGGCGATTTTCCGGTCTGGCACGGATCAGATGGCTTTGCGAAATTCAGTACCGAGCGGGCAGTACGCGCTGGCATGCACAATCGACCGGAACGCGAGACGGCTCGTGACCTGCTCTCCTGGTGGGACACCTTGCCCGCCGAAAGAACCGCCAGCACTCGGGCCGGGCTGTCGCCCGAGAAAGAGGCTGAGGTTCTCGCAGCGTGGAAAGCGCGCGGCACTAGCTAGTCCCAGATTCGTTTCCACCAGGGTTCTTTAACCGTCTCGGGACGAATGCCGCCGGCGAACGGGATCTTCCTGCGGATATCGGCAATGTCCCAGCCTGTCATGTTCGCAAGCAATTGAGCCTCGCGTTCCTGGCGCTCCCGAACACTGGCGTCGTATTGCGTCAGGTCGCAGCTGGCTTCGCCTTTCCACGGATGACGAATGACGTAGCGCCCCTGGTAATTCTGTCGATCACCCGTTTCCTGGAACATCAGGTCCTCAGGAAAGTGCTCGGCGTCGTAACGTACGTGTAGTCGGGTTACGAACACATTCTGTGCCTGGGGTTGCATCCTGCGCTTCGCCTCGTGTTGCTGGTCGCCGAGCCAGAAAACTCCCAGTTTGCGCAGCTCTTCATGGCTTAGCGGG
>Ga0316201_10003458_pt1 | contig 11641 bp, 9 predicted proteins | sample CS6wburrow_MG_FD_204516 | JGI IMG/M metagenome (GOLD analysis project Ga0316201, IMG submission 204516) | Coastal sediment microbial communities from Delaware Bay, Delaware, United States - CS-6 worm burrow | ecosystem: Environmental > Aquatic > Marine > Coastal > Sediment | place: USA: Delaware... | reverse complement strand
CCTAGGCACTGGCCAACACCTGTAGGAGCGCATCGCGTGCGCGATCGGGGGTAAATGCCTGTCGCGGACACGCTCGGCTCTACAGGTTCAATGAGTTACCGCAGAGGTGATACTGGCGTAGGAGCGCCTTGCAGGCGCGAATATGAATGGGTAATCGGTAGGCGTGGATTGAATCCACGATGTCCTTACCAGCTAAACCTTGCGGCGTGCCTCAACCACATTCGGCAACTGTGCAATCTTCGACAACACCCGGCTCAACTGGCTGATGTCAGCAATCTCCAGTGTCAGGCTCATGCGTGCCATGCCATCCTGCTTGTCGGTAAGCGTGTTTACGCCCACCAGGTTGATCTTTTCATTCGCCAGTTCTGCCGTGATGTCGCGCAGCAGGCCGGAGCGATCGTAGGCCTCGATGGCGATATCCACCTGGTAGCCGTCTTCTCCAGCTGCGCCCCACTCGACCTCGATGAGACGGTCGCGGTCATCGCCCTGCAGGCGCAGCACGTTGCCGCAATCCTGCCGGTGTATCGTCACGCCCCGCCCGCGTGTAATGTAACCGACAATCGGGTCATTCGGCACAGGCTTGCAACAGCGTGCCGTGGTGGTTAACAGGTTGCCGACGCCGTAGACCTTGAAGCCGCTGTCCGTGGTCGATAGCTCTTTCCTGGCGGCGCGGCGTGGTTGTACGACCAGTTCATCCTGACGCGGCAGCAGTTCGTTGGCTGCACGCGCAAGCTGGCCGGCCGTCACGTCGCCGTGACCGATGGCGGCCAGAAAATCATCGACCTGCTTGAATTTGAAGCGCTCTGCAAGCTTATCGGTTGTCAGCTTGGTGATCCCGACACGATTCAGTTCACGATCAAGGATGGCGCGACCGGCACTGGCATTGTTCTCAAACTCCTGGTGACGAAACCAGGAACGTACCCGGGAGCGCGCCCGCGAGGTCTTCAGGTAACCCAGGTGGGTGTTCATCCAGTCACGGCTGGGCCCGCCCTGCCTGGCTGTTAGCACCTCGACCTGTTCACCGTTGCGCAATGCATGGGTCAGCGGCACGATGCGGCCATTGACCTTCGCTCCGCGGCAACGGTGACCGACCTCGGTGTGGACCGCGTAGGCGAAATCCAGTGGCGTTGAGCCCTGCGGCAGGTCGATGATGCGGCCCTGTGGTGTGAGCACGTACACGCGTTCCTGGAAGGCCTCCGACTTGAAGCGGTCGACGAAGTCATTGGCGCTGCGCTCCTCATCTTTCCACTCCAGTAACTGCCGTAGCCAGGCAATCTTTTCCTCGTAGCCGGTGTCCGCACTGCCGCCCTCCTTGTAGCGCCAGTGTGCCGCCACACCCAGTTCCGCATGGCGGTGCATATCCTCGGTGCGTATCTGGATCTCGAGGTTGCGCCCTTCCGGACCGACCACGGCGGTATGCAGCGAGCGGTACAGGTTCTCCTTGGGATTGGCAATGTAGTCGTCGAACTCCTTCGGGATGTGTCGCCACAGGCCGTGCACGATGCCGAGCGCGGCATAACAGTCCTTTTCCTCATCAACGAGGATACGCACCGCGCGCATGTCGAATATCTGGTCAAAATCGAGGCGCTTGCGCTGCATTTTGCGGTAGATGCTGTTGATGTGTTTCGGTCGCCCCGTGACGGTCGCCTTGATGCCCGCCTTCGCGAGTTCGTCCTTCAGGATTGAAATGACCTTTGCGATATAGTCCTCGCGGTTCTCGCGCTTCTCATTTAGCAGGCGCACCAGTTCCTGGTAGGCATGCGGTTCCAGGTAACTCAGTGCCAGGTCTTCCAGTTCCCACTTGACCTGCCAGATACCCAGACGGTTGGCGAGCGGCGCGTAGATGTCCATGGTCTCGCGTGCGATGCGTCGCTGGCTTTCCGGGCCGAGGTGCTGCAGGGTGCGCATGTTGTGCAGCCGGTCCGCCAGCTTGATCAGCACCACACGCACGTCCTCTGCCATGGCCAGCAACAATTTTCGAAGGTTCTCTGACTGTTCCTGGTCTTCAGTACCTGCAGCGGCCTCCTGCTGGAATTCACCGATACGGTCCATCTTGGTGACGCCATCGACCATGCGCGCGATGGCTGGCCCGAAATTCTCGCGAATATCGTCCAGCGTGACCTCGGTGTCCTCGACCACGTCGTGTAGCATGGCCGCCGCAAGGGTTTCGTAATCAAGGTGCAGGTCGTTGAGGATGTCCGCCACCGCGAACACGTGGCTGTGGTAGGGTTCGCCAGAGGCACGCTGCTGCTCCTGGTGGGCGTTGATGGCCCAGGCGGCGGCCTTGGTCAGGAGAATCTGTTCAGCCTCCGGGCGATCTGAAAATAGCGGTCCCATCCGCGCTGCGTCTTTCCCGGACAGTTCGTCTACAGTAATGATCGATTTACTCAATTTGGTTTTAGTATCAGATTGTTATTCGTGAAGGCTACGATTTGCAAAACAATTAAACTGTCTAGCTAATTTACTGAATCAGGTTGATGTATGCTATCCCAGTAACCGACTGAATAATAGTCAGTTATATCTGTTTGGCGGCACCGGCAAGCATATACTTTTGGGAACTTGCCGAGTCAGGTCTACAACTCGGCTGGCTCGTCAAGCTGTATCGGTTGGGGCAGTGCTGAAGTGATCTCGTGAGGTAGCGACGGTCGAGGTGGAACTATGCCGCCTTAGCCTTGCAGGGGCAAGAAATGCTCAGGTTAGCCGGCCCTGATCATCGGTAGGTGGTTGTTTGCTTGTCTCTTCTGAATCTTGCGGCTTGATCGATGCCACCACGGTAAGCGATGGAGAGGCCGTCTCATCGGGCGTGGCACTCCCCGACGGATCCGTGAACGCATCATTCAGCCTCTGCACGTATTGGTTCGCCTCGGTGATCACCTGTTTCAGGCGGTTGCGGCCACGGCTTGTCCAGCCAATGGGCGACTTTCTGAAGATGCTGTGCCAGGGGCTGGTATTGTGAATAAATGCCTGGCGAATGCGCTCGCGCTCCACGCCGATCGGAAAGCGTTTCTCGATCAGTTTCACAATGCGCGCGGCGGCCAGGTTCCGGATTCGGAAATGCAGGTAGGTGAACAGCCCGATGATGACGGTCATCAGCAGTACGGCCGTCACCAGCTTCGCGGTCGAGCCCTCCCAGACCGAGGGCTTTAACCAGCTGAAGCCCTCAAACAGGCCCAGCACGGAGAGCGTGATCGCGGCGACACCGACAAAGCCGGCGGCAACCAGGCCGTCACCCCAGAACACAAGCCGGCGCCAGCGGGCCTTGTAGTCGGTGATCATGGGGACATACTTGTCTTCAATGTGGTGCGCCAGCTTCTCCAGCGAGCCGGTGATGCGGTAGGCACGCTCCACGCCAACGCGCTGGATGCGCAGGTGGATCTCCTCCAGGTCGTGGTCGCGTTTTGACTCGAAGCGCTGGCGCAGTGCCTCGTCCTCGATCACCACCGCGGCCTCGGGGTTATAGATGCAGTAGAAACGTCCGGCGGTCAGCCCTTCCTGGGCGATGGCGCGCTGCCAGGCACCAATGACCTCCTCCGGGTTGTCCTCGCGAGCCGTGGTATCCATCTGGTTGAGGATGAAGACGAACTTGGTGGCATCTGCACGGTGGATGGTGTCGCCCACCAGGTGCTTCAGGGTGTCACGCATGGCGCCCGGCTCCGGGTGACGGGCGTCGAAGAACACCAGCACCAGGTCAGACAGGTCAATAATGTGGTCGGTCAGGCGCAGGGTGGCATTGCGCTGCGAGTCGGCATCGAACCCGGGTGAATCGATCAGGATGCGGCCGCGTAACAGCTCACTGGGCGCGGTCTTGAGCTGCAGGTAGGTGTCGACACGGCGCCCTTCACCTGTTGCAACCTTCTCCAGTTCATTGCTGATCTGGTAGAAGGGAAACCGTGGATCGGCATCCAGCGCGGAACCGGGAATGGCCTGTGAACCGTGTTCGCCGCCATAGCAAATGACGGTGAACTTGTCGTCGACGGCCTGGTTACCCGTCGACTGCAACTGCAGACCGAGGTAGTGGTTGATAAAGGTCGACTTGCCGGCGGAGAAGGTACCCAGCACCGAGATCATCGGCCACCAGGAGATTTGCGTTGCGAAGGACTGCTCCTCGTTCAGCAGTCCCAGTGAATAGCCTACCTTGTCCAGGTGGCGGTAGGTCTGAACGGCCTCGACGAGGACCGGGTTTTCCTTTCTCAGGTGTTGCTCAAGGCTCTTGAGCCGTTGCTTGATGGTTTTACCCGGGGCAGTCATAGGTCTAGTAACGCATTACCAGGGAACCATTTGGCTAACCGTCTGCATGGGACCGGAGGCATTGTGAATGTTGTTATTCATGCGGTACATATCACCACGCATCTGGTACATCGGCACCGTCATTACGCCAACACTATGATTGATTTTGTCCATCTTGACCACCATCGTCTCCATGGAATTGGTGCCGGTACCCACATCGGTGGCAATTGACGACAGGTTGCCGGAGATATGCCCCACGTTTCCCGAAACGGCGGTCATATTGGCGGACACGTCGCTCATTGAGACCACGACTGTTTCCATGCTCTTAGCGAGACGGGCCACATCACTCGTTAAAGTATAGATCAGGAAGAACCCGTAGGCGGCCAGAACGATAAAGGCCAGCATTGAAGGATAGACGACCAGTTCCCAGCGCCTGGCGCTGGCTTCAAAGGTTGTGGCGAACTTGTCCATGCACGCCGCCATACTTTGCGGCATGGCTTCTTCGTCAGTCGCAACAATGGATTCTATCTTTTTACCTTCATGATCAGACATTTAAGAGGTGCCTCTGGGGGTAGAACTTGATTCGGGCCGTGCAGTATAGCGAAACAGTCCGTAAAACACCCCATTGACATCTACCCGGATATCCCGGTATTGCGGCTATCCTTCCCCTAGAAGTCCCCCTCGGCACCACGGTGCATGATGTCCAGAATGATCTTCTTGACGTTGTTGGCCTCCTCGTAGAGCCCTTCCGGGAGTTCAGTGCCGCCATGGATCATCATGTCCATGTTCAGGGTATATAGCCAGAGTTGCCCGGTCTTGTCCTCGACAAGCGCGATTCGGCAAGGCAGGTAGGCCGAGAAGGCATCGGAATAGTCGATCATCTTGGCTGCCGTCAGCGGATCACAGAACATATAGATCTTCCAGAAGCGTTGATCCTCGCCCGTCATGGCCGCGACTTGCTCGGAAAGCGGCAACTCGCCCACGTTTTTGAAGTTGTGTTCGTTGGCCACAAATCGCATGACCTCTTCAACATCGGCCGGACTCAGATCCTCGGCTACAGGGACTTTCCAGACGGTCGCTTCTGCGCCATTACCGGTCGCAAGCAGGGTTTTCGTCATGTCAGCGTAGACAGTGGCCGACTCGGGATCGAAGTGCTTGAGGTTCGCGAGGTCCTTGGCATTCTGTATGCCAAAACCCTGGGTCACTGCTATCCAGATAATGCCCGCCACAAGTGCCAGACCGACAAGCGCCAGTAAATTCCAAATCAGTTTAATCATGATTGTCCCCCTGAAAGAAGATGGTAGTTTGTTTGATTATCTAGGGTGATGACGTCGTCGCTGTGTTTATTCGGGCATCAAGCTCGTCTGCCTGGTTGCCATTCAAACCGCGAATCACATCGACCATTTGCCGGGCCTGTACAATCAGTCCCTCATCCAGCAGGCGTACACCTGCCTCGTAATAGGCATTTGCTGCCTCGTCCCACATGCCGCGGGAAAAGTACATGTTACCCAGTTCGCCATAGCCGTCCGGATTGGCCGGCTCGAGTTGGGTCAGCTTTTTGTATTGTTGTTCTGCCGTTGCGAAATCACGCAACCAGTAGGCCTCGCGTGCCTTCGCGAGGACGTTGTACGGTGTCTCGGGCTCGCCGCTATCAGCTGTTGCGGTGTCTGTGTCCGTTGTGGCGGGTTCAACCTCGGCAGGCGCTGCCTGTGTGTCGCTAACACCTGTCGTATCGTCCATTGCAACCGTCGGTGCTGCAGCCTCCACCGCAGGTGCCGCCATGGTCACTACCGGCTCTTCAGCGGCTTGCTCATCTGCGACGTCTGTCGTTGCTGATGCACCGGCGCTGGCAGACGGTTCGGAAGGTATGCCGGCAGCTTCCACTGATGGAGCACTGGCTGCGTCTTGCGAGTCCTCGAAGGCCACTTCAGGTGCAGGTTGCGCGCCCTCCCCGGTAGCCGGCGCCATCACTGCACTGACGTCATCCCCTGCCTCCTCATCTGTGGCGACTTCGGCGTCTGCTGCCAGCGGTGCAGCTGCCTCTGTGTCGACGGCTTCGATTGCAACGACCGGGGCAGGTTCAGCGACTGCCGCTGGTTCAGGGGCAGGCTCGGCGTCTGTTTCAGCCGGTGTATCGGCTACAGCTTCAGGTGCCGTGCCAGTTACGTCAGCCGGTGCCGTGTCAGTTGCCTCGGCAGGTGCCGTGTCAGCAGCGGGAATCTCTTCTGCATCTGCGGTGTCAGGTTCAGCAGCTTCGGACTCAGCAGTAGCGGCGCCGGGTGCGCCAGATGCAGCGGCATCGTCAGCCGTGGCGGTCAGCGCTGCCGGCTCACGGTCAACCGCGCCTGCACCACTGTCATCCGTAACTACCGGCTTGTCCTTGATGGCGAGAAAGTCCGGTAAATCCCATTCCTCGAACAAATCGCCGCGGTAAATCAAGACAAGAATGATCAGTGCGACGACAGCAAATGCAAAGCCGTGACTGAGAATGCGTGCAAGAAGATTCATTTCACTTGCTCCCTGAACCTCGATTGATCAGTTATTGATAACATCCGGATAGAGCGCCTGTGCAAGGATGCGAAATTCCTCTGCTGCCTTGCCGCGCGGCCACATTTCAAAAACGGTCAAACCCTCACTGAGTGAACGCCGAAAACTGGTGCGCATCCTCAGGCGGTACGGCAAAACGTCGTCAATGCCCGGCAACATTTTCAGGGCTGCCTCGGTCTCATGTGTTTCGCGAATAGACTTGTTGGTATCTGCGCGATTAACGAATGCCAGGGTCCTGTAATTGCCATTGACCCTGATCGCCTCAAGGTCCGGCCCGATCAGGTGTAAAAAACGCTGCGTGGCCCAGACATCGGCCTGACTGGGCGGGACCGGGATGAGAATGCGGTCTGCAGCTGTCATGGCCTCCTTCATGGCTGCCATGTTGGCTGCGCCCACATCAATAATGACTTCGTCATCACCATGCGAGAGTAATTGTTCTTTCAGCACCGCTCTTACCGGGTGTATCTCCAGCTCCGGCTTGTTGCCAATCTCCTTGCGAAGCATGCCCAGGTCACTGAATGTGCACTGTGGATCCAGGTCGTACCCCACCACGTGCTGGCCATTCTTCTCCAGCCATACCGCGAGATTGAATGCGACCGTGCTCTTGCCCGAGCCGCCCTTGAGATTAGCAATTACGGTGATCATTTATAGATTAGTTTACCTAATATATAAGTAAAAAACGTAAAAAAAAAACGAGCCACAGCGCATTGCTGCGCCGGGCCCGTTTACCATCAGGCGTGCTTACTGACCGCCAGCAGGTGCTGCCGGGGCAACCGGTGCAGCAGGTGCACCATACGGGCCGCCCGGATAGCCGCCGCCGTACGGGCCACCAGGATAACCGCCATAACCACCCGGATAACCGCCATAACCACCCGGATAACCGCCATAGCCATAAGGACCATAACCACCATAATGACGACCATAGTAATCGCCATAACCACGGCCATAACCACGGCCGTGACCTCTGCCGCTGCCGCTCATGTTGAAACCGAAGTCACCGTCCATGTCGCCATCACCCCAGCCGTCACCCAGCCAGTCATTGCTACCATAACCACGGTCTCCGCCGCCCCAAGGTCCCCAACCGCCCCAGGCGTGCGCAGATGTCATGGAGAGTGCAGTAGCGCCCGCAATTGCGGTAGCACACAACGTTTTTGTTAGCTTTTTCATATTTATTACCTCAAAATTTGCCTGTAGAAAGCTACAGGCGGCAATCCCCATCAACGTACCAGGACCAGTAAATCCGGGGAAATATCATTACTGGTTTTTCAGAATACCGCTAATCTGGTTCTGATCCAATGTTCTACCAGGCCCGCTGTGGCCCTCCGCAGGGACTCCATCCAGGTGCCCGGTAGTATCCACGGCCATATGTCATTGCCTATGGACCACCAGGTCCGTAGTCATAACCTCCGCCATGGCCATGTTCGTAGCTAAAATCTTCAGCTGTCGCCACGCGAAATTACCGGGTCACGCAGTCTTATAGTGAAATCACTCATTGCATCCGCATCGGCTTGCGCCAGGCCATTATCAATTCAGGGACACCTGCTAGCGGATTCCCGTGGCGTTGTACGCGTCGCTGTTGGCAGGATACTGATCGAAGAAGCCAGAATGCATAGGTTGCCCCGGCTATCTGATGACTCCCCCCGGCCGTGCATAACGCGCCACGTATTGTCTTTATGATGGTTCATAACGGGTCACCTACCACGCGTGACCATAATTTGGCTGCCACTGGGGTTGAACCGCCTGTCCGGTCGCTGCCCCCGAACCGTTAAACCCTGTCGCCGGGACCCCCCACGGTGCAACGACGTAGCCACCCTGCGGCCAGGCATCAGTCGTTATTGCCGATCGTTGTGGATCGGCTGGCTGTGTAGTATTACCCCACGGTCGTTGCACAGGCTGATAATAATAGTAGCCCGGTTGCTGCTGGCCCTGTGGCGCTGGCTGGTACCAGTACCCTTGTGACTGTTGTGTAAATACCGGTGCCGGGGTACCCCAGACAGAAGGTTGCTGGCCCTGCTGCAGGGGCTGGGGTTGCACCTGGTAGACAACCTGCGGTGCAACGTAGACCGGTTGTGGTGCGTTTACAGCCCACGGCTGTTGTGACGCTACCCCGGTTGCTGCAGGTGCTGTCATGACAGGTGCAGATGGAGTGGCGGCCGGGGCATAAGCGGGTGGTGCCTGTTGCCGGTATTTTGATGTAGGGTACCACTCCTGGGCTGTGAGTGGCGGCTCTTTCGGCTCTGCCTCGACCTGTGTGTCAATCGCTTCATTACTGCCACAGGCACTGATCAGGGATGCCAGGATAAACAGCAAAAAGAAAAGGGCCCACTTCGCATCGAATGATCCGTCATATTGAATCATATGTGGCGACTGGCGCATCGCTTCACTATCACGTCAAGGCGTTCCTTAACGAGCAGGACTGCCATAGGGTTGCTGGTTTCTGATCATGGCGTCGTACAGTGGAGGTGGCGGTACCTGTTGAGTTTGTTGTCCCTGTTGCTGGTAGCCGGGTGATCCGCGATAGCCGTAAGGTGCTTGATTGCGGTAACCACCGGTGTAAGCCCCGGAGGGTGCTGGCGGCTGGCGTGTCTGTACAGGGTATCGGGGTTGCGCCGGATAACTGTAACCGCGTGGTGATGGCGCGCGTTGCTGTGTGCCCGCCTGTTGAGGGTTTTGCAGGTTAGCCGCGGGTCTGTCGATGACCGGCGTCTGTGAAGGCATGCCGGCGGCTGGCGGAGTTGTCAGTGCCTCGGCCGGGATAGCCTGTTCAACCATCCCCGGTGCATCCATTGACAAGGGCGGTATGGCGCCCACACCCGGTACACGCGGATCAATGTTTACTGCGCGGTAGGGTCCGGGTGGTGGTGGCGCAGATACAACGGCCCAGTCGTCCTTGTATATGTAACCGGGCGACGGATTTGCTTCATCAGCGGACACGGGCAGCGCTGTTGATACCAGGATCAGTATTAATGAGCCGCAACCGGCGAGTTCGTTCCTACACTTCATTAGCTACTCCTGTCGTTATGCCTCGGGTCTGTATGTACGCCCCTTGTACAAGCTTAGTCCAAATCCTGCTTCAAGCGTATACCACGTCGTTTTTTACCAACAGTCCCGTCAATATCCTCTTCTGTTTCAGCCTTCTCAACGACCGTTGCATCCTTGACCGGTGGTGCCTTTGGCGCCTCTTCTGCCTTTGCAGGCGGCGCCTTCGGCGGTGCTGCTGGTGCAGCCTTTGCCTCACTCGGTGGTGTCTCGCGAGCTGGCGGCGGCGTAGCCTTTGCCTCACTCGGTGGTGTCTCGCGAGGTGGCGGTGGCGTACCCTTTACCTTGCTCGGCGGCGTCTCACGAGGTGGTGGTGGCGTGCCCTTTACCTTGCTCGGTGGTGCCTCGCGAGGCGGCGGCGTACCCTTTGCCTTGCTCGGCGGTGTCTCGCGAGGTGGCGGTGGCGTACCCTTTGCCTTGCTCGGCGGCATTTCACGCGGGGGTGGTGGTGTACCTCCACCCGGACGCGGTGGGGGTGGCGTGCCACCGGGTGGTGTTTGTCTCGGGGGTGGCTGGGTCCCGCCGCCTGACTTACCAAACAGGGCCTTGAAGCCCATGCCGATCATGGTGAACACGGCCTTGATGAGGATAAATACCCAGTTGAATATCGAGAAGATGCCACCCCAGATGCGCATCAGAAATGATGGACCACCGGATGCTGGTGCGTTGGCAATTGCCTCGTGCTCAATCATTTCGTAGGCAGCACTGACCTTGACGTGACCGTCATCAGAGGTCTCGACATAGAACTGCTTGCGTGCGCTGATACAACCCAGGGGAATAATCAGCAGGGCCATGACCGTTGCCACGCCGGCACCAAACAGTAGGCTGATCGCCATGCCGTTAAAAATAGGGTCCTGCACAATGGCGAAGGCGCCGGCCATCAACGTCAACGACGTAATAAAGATCGGTCGCATACGCAACTCGGCACCCTTGATAGCGGCCTCCTTGACCTCGTTGCCCTTTGCTACCTCGAGTTTCACAAACTCTACAATCAGGATCGATTGTCGAACGATGATGCCACCGAGGGCGATCATGCCGATCATCGAGGTCGCCGTGAACTCGGCACCCATGACCCAGTGGCCGGGAATGATACCCAGCATGGTGACCGGAATCGGTGACATGATCAGGCCCGCCAGGGCGAAGTTCTTGAACTCCCAGACGATCAGGCCGTAGATAAGGATCATGGCGGCCATGAAGGCGCCACCCATATCGCGGAATGTCTCGTAGGTGACAGTCCATTCACCGGTCCATTCATAGCCTGAGACACTGTCATCACTGGGTGGTCCCAGCAGGTTCATGGGCATCGTACCCATGATGACACCGTCCGGGGTCTGGTATTCCTTGACCATGTCCTCGATATCCAGCATGCCGTAGATCGGCGCGCCAAGACGGCCCTGCATCTCGGCCGTAACGTACTCGATACCGCGCAGGTCCTTGGTGTAGATCACAGGGTCTTCAATACCCTTCTTGAATTCACCGAGTTCCGACAGGGGTACCGTGCGGCCATCTGCTGTCGGGATCGGCAGGTCACCGAGGCGCGATACCTGGGAGCGCACGGCGAGCGGGATCTTCATGACGATGTAGGTGGGTTCGAGAACAGAGCCGCGCTTGATGTCGCCCAGCTTGAAACTGCCCATCGCCATGGAAAGACTGCCATTGATGGTATCCACCGAGATACCACGACGCACGGCTTTCTCGGTGTCGACGTCAAAGCGCCAGAACTCGTAGGGCTCCGCCATGTAGTTGTCGACATCGACAACATCTTCAACGGCATCGAACATGGCGGTGAGTTCTGCAGCGACCTCGCGGCGTGTCCTGGCATCGGGGC
>Ga0316201_10003457_pt1 | contig 11641 bp, 13 predicted proteins | sample CS6wburrow_MG_FD_204516 | JGI IMG/M metagenome (GOLD analysis project Ga0316201, IMG submission 204516) | Coastal sediment microbial communities from Delaware Bay, Delaware, United States - CS-6 worm burrow | ecosystem: Environmental > Aquatic > Marine > Coastal > Sediment | place: USA... | reverse complement strand
TGGCATGCATCTAAGCTCCTTTTTTCCTGTATGAGTGTTACCATAGTCTTTCCAGGCAAAAAATACAGCTTTTCAGGGCTGTTTAACTATGGCGGACAGGCGACTCAAAATATTTCATACCGTGGCTCGGTTGCTGAATTTTACCAAGGCAGCTGAAGAGCTGCATATGACCCAGCCGGCAGTGACTTTCCAGATTCGCCAGCTTGAAGAGCAGTTCAATACCCGCCTGTTTGACCGTACCCACAATAAGGTGACCCTTACAGATGTGGGCAAGCAGGTTTATGCCTATTCTGATCGGATACTGAAACTATACGAAGACATGACACGCAGCATTACCGAGATGACGGGCGATGTCAGCGGATCGGTGACGCTGGGTGCCAGTACAACCATAGCGGAGTACATGCTGCCGTTACTGATTGGAAAGTTTAAAACCAAGTTCCCTGAAGTAATAATCAATTTACGTGAATCCAATACCGAAGATATAGTTAACATGGTCGAAAATAATGATATCGACCTGGGTATCGTCGAAGGTTCAGTCAATAACAAGAACCTGGTTGTTGAAGAGTGTAAAATGGATCACCTGGTCGTGATTATGCCGAATGATCATGTGCTGGCAGGCGAGAAGAAGCTGCGCGTTGAGGACTTTGTTTCTTATCCGTTTATAAGCCGCGAACACGGTTCCGGTACCCAGGAAGTGATCACGAACTATGTCGACAAGCATGGTAATGGCGATCTACTTAATATATGTTTTGAACTGAGCAGCCCGGAGGCGATCAAGGGTGCTGTTGAAGCAGGTATGGGTATATCAATAGTGTCCCGTGCAACTATAATCAAGGAAATGAAGCTGGCCACGCTCACGGCAGTAGAGCTGAAGCCTTCACTCGAAAGGCCCTTTTCATTTGTACGTCAGCGTTACAAATTCAAATCACGAGCAGCTGACCAGCTGTTGTCGTTTGCGCAAGAGTTTTGCAAAGACGAGTAATCAAATATTTTTATTGAGGTTATTAAATGAAGCGTGATGCAAAAGCGCTGTCTGACTTGTTTAATACACTGGATAAAGACCGGCAGCAAAGCCTGTTCGATTATGCCGAGTTCCTGCAAACAAAGGCTGGCAACCTACAGCAGAATATTGGTGAGCCAGTTGAAGTTCCACGGGCCGAAAACGAGACTGTTGTTGGAGCAATCAAGCGCCTTAAGCAAACCTATCCTATGATCGACAGTATGGAAGTGTTTGCCGTCGCATCAAACCTGATGACCGACCACATGGTGAAGGGACGTGATGCAGAGGAAGTGATCAATGAAATTGAAGTGCTGTTCGAAGACACATATAAAAAATTACTCAGGGAGTTTGAATGATTGAGTATCTTAAAGCCTGGTACCAGCGTAATTTTTCCAATCCACAGGCCGTAATTCTTGTATTAATGATCGTACTCGGTACGATCTTAGTACTTTACTGGGGTGATATCCTGGCACCGGTGCTCGCCAGCCTGGTGATTGCCTACGCACTCGAAGGCATTGTAAGACGGATCGCCAATCTGGGTGTGCCGCGAATACTCTCTGTTGTAGTTACGGTTTTCGTCTTTGTCACCACGTTGCTGATCATCCTGCTCGGTCTGGTACCGTTGGCGCTACGCCAGATAACACAGTTTATACGCGACTTCCCTTACATTCTGGATAAACTTCAGCAAAAGATCATGGCGCTACCGGAAAAATACCCGCTGATTTCCGATGTGCAGGTCAATGAGGTGATTACAAGCATCAACAACGAACTGGTTGTTGTCGGGCAGAAAGCCGTGTCTTACTCGATCGCGTCAGCAGGCAACCTGTTCACAATAATGGTGTACCTGATCGTGATTCCTCTGCTGGTGTTTTTCATGCTCAAGGATAAAGAAAAGATTGTTACCTGGTTTACGCGTTTCCTGCCAAAAGAACATGGTCTGGCCTATACAGTGTGGAAAGATGTTGATGTAAAAATGGGAAATTACATTCGCGGCAAACTGCTGGAGATCCTGATCGTCGGTATTGCCGCCTATATTCCTCTGGGGTTGATGGGGCTTAATTATGCGGCAACACTCAGTATATTCATCGGCTTGTCAGTCATCATTCCCTATGTCGGCGCTATTGCTGTTACCATACCAGTGGCCTTGATTGCATGGTTCCAGTGGGGTCCCGGTGATCAGTTCCTTTATGTGATGATTGCCTATCTTGTGATTCAGGCGCTGGATGCGAACGTACTCGTTCCCTTACTGTTCTCTGAAGTGGTCAACATGCATCCAGTTGCCATTATCATCTCGGTACTGGTGTTCGGTGGCTTGTGGGGTGTATGGGGCGTGTTCTTCGCGATTCCATTGGCGACACTGGTGCAGGCCGTGCTCAATGCATGGCCCAGGGGAGAAAAGGAGCTTGGAACTAGTAACTAGGGACTAGGAAAATCAGCAATACCTGGCAGAATATTTATTCAATGAACCTGGAGCCCAGTTCCTAGATGCTAGTACCTGTTCTTCGGTGATGCTTTTGATAGTGGCGCTTCTTTTTCTGCTTCATTCTTCGGCTCCACCACACCCACAATCCGCTGCACGATAACCAGAGCAGGGCGACAGCGGCGGCGTCCATAACGTAAGTACCGTACTCACCAAAGAATCTGCCGCTGTGCAGATCAAGCACGACACGCTCCCGGGTTAATCCCCGGCCACGAAACGATTCCAGCAGAGCCGTCATTTTTGTCTGATCAAGCGTGGTTTTTTCTGCCCAGGCGATGTCTTCGTTCGTAATCACATCCCAGTCCAGGATGTGTTCATCTGCCATATAGTACAGAGGATCACTGGTTTCTATCACCGGGCGTTTGTACTTGATACCGATGCGCTGGATGTCGGTAAAGCTGTGTCCTGTCGGCATGCGTTCTACCAACTCGCCGTCATGCGTGAGCAATACAAGCTCTGTATCAAAAGCCAGCACAATTAACTGCTCGGCTTTAACCGCGCCATGGAATACTTGCTCGGATCTGGTTACCGGGTGAGCGTTAAAAAAGACCAGGTGATCAAGTACGGTTATGACATGTTCGCCGATATCATAGCTGATGGCCTCACCTTCGGGTTCGAGCCCATACCAGCCAAGCAGCAATGGAGATTCGATATAGCTTTCATCCAGCTTCAGTTCTTCAGTGTGATTAAGCATGATGCCGGTTATGGCGAGAATGATCACCAGGATAAAGGCGGCCAGCCCGATGCGGCGGTGCCACAGGAATGCGATAAATCTTCTTGGTTTGCGTCCGGTCATTAACTTTCCTTTTCTACCTGGGCAGCCTGATCGAGCAGTAGCGCGACACGCGCGAGTTTTGTTACGGCCCTGACGGATAAGGTGGCGCCCGATATGTTGTCGATGGTGCGGTCCAGCTGGCTGTCACTGTTCAAGGATGCCTTATCGAACTGGTCAGTAAAGAAGGCATGGCGAATTTCCCAGCCTCGGCTCTCTCTGAATATCAGCACGCGTACAAGCTCAATTCTGCCATTGTTGATCACAAAGCCCGTTGTTATGGGTTTGTCCTTGCCTATTTCATCGAGTACCCATGCGGTTCTTTTATCCTGTTTCCAGTAGCGTATGCGCAGGCCTTTATAATCATGGCCCAGTATGTCCTTTATCTGTGCTTTCAGCTCTGTATCCGGCCAGATTACCGCGGCTTTCGGCGGTTTGTCAGCAAAAACTTCGGCAATAAACGCATCGGGTTCCTGGTAGACGCCACCGGCGAGCGCATGGGCTGAAAGCAGTAAAATCAGCAGTATGGCAGCGAAATGTCTCATGGCGGCGTATTCTAGCAGCTCGTCAAAAAGAGGGGCCCGCGAAACTCTTCGGGCCCCTCTGCAAAGCAGTACAAAAGCTGCAGCTATCTGAGTTACTGTTAGAACGCATAGCCAAGGCCGACATTGAAGCCGTCCTGTTCATCGGCCTGATTGACAGCGCCGTGGTCCTGTTTCTGGTAATCGAACTTGATCACAACACCTTCGTGCGGCCAGTAATTGATGCCCACGTCGGTCTGGGTTTTTTCAGTATCACCCACGCCGCCGTTGTCCCAGACGTTGTAACGTGCAAACACGCCGGCACTGGGCACAAACTTCCACGAACCCTCTACATAATAACCGTCCTGTTTGTCCCTGGCCTGGTCAGCAGCGGAGGCATTTGTGGTTACGTCGATGTCCCAGTTTGCATACAGGGCGCGCAGCTGGAACTGGCTGATATTGTATATGGCGTGGGCTGACAATAAGGTGGCATCGTTTATATCCGGATCGGTACTCTGTGTCATGTCCGACTGGTACTGGGCTGTGCCGGCCAGTTCGAGTCCTCGCAGGCCGGTGTACTTGATTCGGCCGGTATAGGCGAAGTCGCTGGCATTTGCCCTGGCGACTTTCTGCCGGCCGCCGCGAACATCAGTGCCGCCGTCGAGACCCGAGGTGATAGCAAGGTCGTAGCTCACCCCGGAACCACCGAAGCGGCCGGTCAATGCGGCACCGCCTTCCCACCATGTCGAGGGAATAATTCTGGTTTCAATCGGATTGCGTTCAACACCGTAGAAGGTGGTGGGTTCGTGGGTTTCATTGATGATGCCGACCGGCATCAGGAAAAGACCGGCCTTGGTTTCCATGTTCTCAGTCAGATCGAATTCGATGTAGGCCTGCTCGAGTTCAACCGCGCCCGGTGCTGTGCCACCCTCACAGGTGACGGTGTCGCCGGGAGTCAATCCACCCGTAGGAACATCAAACGAACATTCATTGTTATCTTCGACAAATGCATGTTCAATTTCGAGCTCTGAATGAAAGCGGATACTGTCGCTGAAGTCATAACCGAAGAACAGTACAAAGCGGTGGAAATCGAGCTGTTTGAACTCTTCACCGTTTGGCTTTTCCCAGTTGTTGTAATGTAACTCGCCGTAACCACCGATATGTACTTTACTGGCCTTGGAAGCGGGCTGGTTTTCCACGGCGTCAGCCAGCTGGTTCATCTGATCCTGCAGGGCCTTGAATTCTTCATCCGTGACTGCCTGTGCAGGGGCGGTGAATGACAGCGCGATCGCGGTTGCTAATGCGGGGAGGAGGGGTATATCTTGTTTCATTAATGGCTCCAAATAATTGATAAATAAAATTTGAAGGCATTATATAGCTTCTAAACGCAAATGCAAACGATTCTCATGTAGATTCGCGAGTAATATTAGGTTTAAGTTGATGTTATTGATCCATATCAAGTTCAACCCGTGATCTGAACAGGTTTGATGACTGATATCTCGCAACGCTCTTGTAGTTATATCTAATCCTGATTCTAGCTTCAGAGATCTTATGTAATACAAAGACTTACGGTTAACTCCTAAAGTTGTTTCGGGAAATAGGATGATCGAGTCTCTGCATTCATGCGTGTTCAGCCGTGTTAGCATCGTGGCTCACACAGCTGTGCGTGTCGCGTCCTGGTCTGATTCAGTTTCGTATTTCGGTGGCAAGCTGATTGGCCCCTGGTTTTCAGGCCGAAGCCCTTGCTTGTCTTTATAAAAGTCACGGATGATTTCGAAGTCCTTACGGATATCGCCCGAAGGGTGGAGTGTCGCGCCAACGCCGAGTGTTTTTGTGCTGTAGTCAATATATGCCAGTGCTACAGGTACTTTTGCTTCAAGCGCGATAAAGTAAAAGCCCGTTTTCCAGTGTTCTGTCCTCGAGCGTGTACCTTCAGCAGCGATGGTCAATGTCATCTGTTCACGTGTTTCGTAGAGTTCGGCAATGCGCTGGATAAATCCTGTGTGAATTGTTCGATCGACAGGGATTCCGCCCATGAGTTTGAATAGCGGGCCTAGTGGTCCTCTGAAAAGTGTGTGTTTTCCGACCCAGCTTGCTTTAAGTCCCAGTGCCCACATACCGAGAATCCCTATAGGGAAATCCCAGTTGCTGGTATGAAAAGCACCGAGCATGACATATTTTTTTTCGCTTGGAAGCCGGGCATCAAGTTGCCAACCCAGGACTGACAATAGGTACTGCGATATTTTCTTCAGCATGGTTTATTTCGCATAGCCATACATGAAGTATAACGAAGCGAAGCAGGGTTATCAGGATTCGTGGACAGCTTTACCGGCTACAATTTTCTGCAAGGACTCTTCGTTGTTGCAGTAGTCAATATTGCTGGCCTGTATGGTGCCACTGGCCAGCTGATCGTCACAGGTCTCGGTGTTCTGGCATGATGCGCATTTGTCGATGTGTTCCTCGATATCAATGACACGTTCGCTGTGTAAATAGCTGTTGATATCGATACCAAGCGCAGCGAGCATTTTGTTCAAACGCAGTGCATCAACTTTTCTGGCAAGGTTTTTACGAAATTCTATGCCGACGATGACATTGCGCATAATCACGTATGACATGCGCATGATGACGTAAAGCACGAACAGGGCAAGAATGCTGCCGATAATTACAGTAAAAATATCCATCAGAGTATGCTAATACACTATTTCTTCTACATACTTGATATAGGTCAGGAGATGAGTGTTTTCAGCAATTTGCCGAATTTCATCCATCAGACCGTTTTAGCGAGAGTGTGAGGCGGAAACGAGCAACAGGCTCATCATTCTCGGCCGGTACCGTTGCGATCGCGTCCAGGGTCATTTCAACACGTTTATTGCTCGATATTGCGTTTTTCACCAGTTGAGCGATCTCTCTACCCTGACTACAGCTGAAAAATACGTCCCCCGTTGCCCGTCTGTAGAACTCTGCATTGAAGTCTTTGAAAATGAATGAAATCTTTTCCATCTGGTGGTTGATTAATTCGACCGCCAGCAAACCCACAGAAACATCGGCACCCATGGCGAGTGCTGCGAAATACATCGAACCCTGGTGATTTTTCGATCTGCGTCGCAAGGGAATCCTGATAACTACGCGCTCATCAGATTTTTCAATAACGGAGGGCCTGACATAAAACAGCAGGGGTATTTTGGTTAAACCGAAATAGCGCAGATAGAATGTATTCCTTATTGTTTCAGGAACCAGTCTTTTGATGGCTTGCATTACAGGGGATCGAACTCGATCTGGTGCCGCGCAATAACCTTGTTGGCAAACTCAAGCCAGTGCGGATCAGGTGACCATATTGAAGTCGCATTTTCATACCCCTGGTCGATGTTGGCTTTTATTGACCCTGGAGTGTGTGGCGGTGCAAGCTTAACAACCAGGTTATAACCGGCCTGCTTCAAACCTGCCAGTTGTTGTGCTGAGGGCTGTGCGGAAGTATCAATGCGTTTTGAGACCGGTGTCAGATTTGGCGGAGGCTGGGTATTCGAAGTTCTGATGATTTCAGGTGTATAAGCATACAGTATGACGCCCACTGATAGACCTGTACAGAAAGATAAAACCAGCTCTGGTCTGGACCTCATTCGTTTACCCGCCCGGATTATGATTCAACAGCAAAGGCATGCGGCTTCATATTGTTTGATCAGCATTATTCAGTTGCCGTTATTGATCAAAACGCAGCTGCCTCTATTTCCAGGTAGGCGCCGCTGATGTGCTTGCCAAGTTCATCTTCGTAACCGGACCAGTCATGATAATCCGAAAGTTCCGGATGGATTAATGGCTTCATCTCAAAATCGCTCATGTCTTCGTCGAAGTATTTACTGACATTGCTATAGAGGGTTGACAGGTATGTATGGTAATTGTCGAGGAGCTCGGTGCCGCCTGTTTTACCATGACCAGGTACGATGATTGAGGCTTGTAGACTCTTTGCTTTTTCTATTGTTTCTATACTGCCTTTAAAGCTTGCATCGACCATGCGAATGATGCGTTTGTTTGTGACATTATCGCCGGTAAACAGCACATTGTCTTGCTTGTACAGGATCATTATGTCGGTGACAGTATGCGCCTGGCCATGATGAATGATCTGGAACTGGTGGCCGCCGATTGACAGGTCTTCGCCGCCCTTGAGCGCATCTTTCGCGTTAACAATTTTTGTTCCGTCGGTTGCGCCTTTTGTCATGTCGTGCATTAAATCCAGCCAGTTCTGTCCTTCGCCATTGTCGATCATTGAAATGGTCTTATGGTGTGCATAGATATCCGCATCGGGAAAGGCGCGTTTGATGGCATCGTTGCCCAGCCAGTGATCACCGTGAATATGGGTGTCGAATACTGCAATTACCGGCAACTCAGTGATTTTTCGAATTTCGCGCAACAGCATATTGCCGGTATGAACGCTGCTGCCCGGATCAATAACAACGACGCCTTCAGCGGCAATAATGAATGCCGGGTTGTTCATGAAGCCCTCGTTGGTTTCGTTAGGAAGCTCCAGTGGGCCGTGGATTACGTAGACATGGCTGGAAACTTTCTCAGCCCGAAATTCATCCAGGTAGCCAGCTATGGCAGCCTGCATGGCTGTGATGACCAAAAGTATAAGCAGGTAAATATATTTCATGATTTTCCTCCTTTAGGTGAAATTGAGATGTGTACACCAACCAGGCTGGCGATCAATACGGTCAGATAAATCTGGCCCATAGCGGCTTCAAGGAACGCCAGTGAGCGGGCAAAATCGTTAATGGGTGTTATGTCGCCGTAGCCCAGTGTTGTAAGGGTGACGAAACTGAAATACATCGCACTGCTCACATCAGCAAGATTGTCACCGAGGTAGCTTGCGGTGGTTGCAGGAATGGTGAAGGCGTTGGGGTCGACTCGTCCAATAATGGCATAAATAAATCCGCAGATATTCCCGAAAAAAAGATACACGGATATGCCTGCAGCGATAATATCCAGCGTCACCATTTTTGTGCGAAAAATTTCAGCGAGTATGAGCCAGGCTATAAAGCAAAAAAACAGTGCGGAACCGATCAGCGAGATAAATTCCAGTGGCTCTACGCGATAAAATTTCACACCCCATATCAATAACAGTGTTGGAATCATCAATATCATGCCGATGATGTAGTGTTTTCTTGAGCTTGAAACGACATATATTGCTGTGAAAAATACAGCTGTAATTCCAAGGTCAACCGCAGAGCGCGCATAAACTGATGATGAAAACAATGGCGAGATAACGGAAAGCAGTATCTGGGCTGCAAGCAGCATTCCGTACTTGTATCGCAACATAGGGATTAAGCCTCGTTATTAATAAATCATGCGTTAAACATTAACATAAATACGTCTTATTCAGTGTATGCTTTGTTGGCATCTCCAGGCAATTAGCCTAAGCTCACGCCCCATGATAAACAAAGCTTCAGATCACAGAGATGTGTCACATATTTGTAACAAAACATGAACGAAGGCGATAGCAGCAACGACAACTCACGCGTAGTGGCCGCCGTTGACCTGGGCTCGAACAGTTTTCACATGATTGTAGCCAGGCTGGATGAGTCAGGCACGATCTCGGTCATAGACAGGCTGCGCGAGACCGTGCGCCTGGGTGGTGGGCTCAAGGACAATGGCAAACTCAGCAAGGAATCGATGGACAGGGCGCTGGCCTGTACGGAATTGTTTGGCCAGAGAATACGTGATTTACCTAAAGGCGATGTACGTGTTGTTGGTACCAATACCTTGCGCGTAGCCAAAAATGCTGAAATATTTTTACGCGCGGCAGAAGAAAATTTCGGTCACCCCATAGAGGTGATCTCCGGTCGCGAGGAAGCGCGACTGATCTACCTGGGCGTTGCCCATGGCAGGGCGGCAAGAACCGGTAAACGCCTGGTGGTCGATATCGGTGGAGGCAGTACCGAGTTGATTATTGGGGAAGGCGAGGAATCAGAGCGACGCGAGAGCCTCTACACCGGTTGCGTCAGTGCCAGTAGAAACTATTTTGATGATGGTGTTATCACGCAAAAAAGAATGACAAAGGCAATTATAGATTCCGAACTGGTGTTCTACCCGGTGGGTCGTTATATGCGTGCTGGCAACTGGGAAGAGGCGGTGGGTTGTTCCGGTACGATCAAGTCGATTCGCAACATCACCCAGGCAGAAGGGTGGTGTGAAAGCGGTATTACGCTTGAAGCCCTGTATCGCCTGCAAAACAAAATGGTGAAGCAGGGCAGCATAAAGAAGCTCAAACTGGAAGGGCTTAAGCCTGATCGCGCACCGGTGCTGCCGGGTGGTGTCGCAGTTCTCACCGCTGTGTTTGAGACCCTGGGTATATCCCGGATGCGTGTTTCCGACCAGGCATTGAGAGAAGGACTGCTATACGACCTGGTCGGCCGTATCTTGCACAAGGATGCGCGTGAGGTTACCGTTCAATCGGCGATACAGCGATGGAACCTGGATGCAGAGCACGCGAACAACGTTACCGTAACAGTCAAGAACCTGTTCAACCAGGTGAAAGCTGCCTGGGGGTTGAGTGATGAACACAGGGATATACTGGTTTGGGCGGCACAGCTCCATGAAATTGGCTTGCAGATTTCACATGGTGCTTATCATAAACGTGGTGCCTATATCTTGACACATGCCGACCTGCCGGGATTCTCAAGACCGGAGCAGGCCATGCTGGCAACGCTGGTATTGAGTCATCGCCAGAGATTCCGCATGAATGCTTTCGATGACCTGGTCGAGCCGGTGAGGCTGCCGGGCGTTCGTCTCTGCGTGCTGCTGCGTCTCGCCGTGCTGTTTCATCGAGGACGTACCGATGAGCAGGTGCCTGATGTTGTTATCAAAGCCGATAAAAATTTTGTCGAACTCCACTTTCCATATGGCTGGCTCGATCAGCATCCGTTAACCCAGGCCGATCTTGGCAAAGAGTTTGATTACCTAAAAGATGCAAATATCACTTTGCTGTTTGACTAGCACGCATTTCTCACCAGAAGGACAAGCCCTCACTTGATCCTTGAATCCACAAAGAATTTTACTCGGTCGGGAATACACACTGTTATTCCGTTTCTTCGTAAAATCCTTTGTGAATCCAAATCTCTACGTGATCATCTCACCCCCTGGTGAGAAATGCGGGCTAGATATCAAGACTGATGTTGCAACGCAAAGGCGCGAAGACGCAAAGGGCGCAAAGGAATAATTTCAGGTATGCTACATACCTGCTTACAGTGAGCAGGCTTGCATGTTGGTAATGTTACTTGAACTGTAGTAGTTACGACCCGATCTGAAGGATATAAACCGGGGTCGGATTCGAACTGAGTACCTCAAATAAATTCAAAAGCTATTCACCACAGAGTCACAGAGGGTGCAGAGAAAAGCATTGTATTGTTAACTACGCCTCAGGCGCAGTTAACAAAGTAAAACTCTGTGTCCTCTGTGGTGCAATGCTTTTAAGTACGAATCGTAGGGTGCGCACCGGGGGACTGGCCAGCAAACCTGACTACGCGGTGCGCACGGCGCACCCTACGGCCATGGTTTCGTTATCACAACTATGTGATGGCAATTATGAGTGCATCGGCACTGTCAGGTCTTATCGGGTGTAAATGACTGTATTGTCAGATCAAGTCCAGACATTTACACTTGAACCAATACAGCATCTATCATCTCTGCGCCCTTTGCGTCTTCGCGCCTTTGCGTTGTAATGAATTATTTATTATCACTGTTGTCCCGTTAAGTTGTTATCTTACAGTGTGATAAGTTGATATAACAAAGCTGATGTTGAATTTAAGCACATATAGACATGGAAACAAAAAACCATGATTCCGTCATACCTGCGACAAATCCGAATGGATCGGATT
>Ga0316201_10003456_pt1 | contig 11642 bp, 14 predicted proteins | sample CS6wburrow_MG_FD_204516 | JGI IMG/M metagenome (GOLD analysis project Ga0316201, IMG submission 204516) | Coastal sediment microbial communities from Delaware Bay, Delaware, United States - CS-6 worm burrow | ecosystem: Environmental > Aquatic > Marine > Coastal > Sediment | place: USA... | reverse complement strand
TTGAATTACCCGAAAACAGAGCCTTTCAGCTAGCGGGAAATGCGGGGGAATGCACAGTGATCTACAAAGCCGGAGCTGGTAAGATAAATTTAAGATACAGTTTGAAATTGAACGATCATCGGTTCGAACCAGGATTGTACAATGACGTCAAGAACTTCTTCGGAAGTATCTCTAACGTACTTAGCAACGAAGCCATACTGTTGAAACGGATCTAATCTGTACCATACACATAGTCCTGCAAATACGAATAGCGTTCGGTGAGTGTACCGTTTTCGGTGGTCATTCGTGCTCGATGCAGGATTCCATCCTTATCGCCGTTGAAGAAAGCGGGAATTACCCATTTCAGGAACATTTCTCCAAAGCCGAAACTCGCATCCCTTGGCAACTCACAAGGTAGGTTATCAACCGCCATAACGGTTATAGCACCGGGACGGTTGAAAGCGGTTTCCTTTTCCGTAACCGGATCGTAACCATAGAATGGATCGGCTATGGTTGAAGAACGTATGGTGCTGGCCACGGGACCATTAATATCGCATGAAATATCTGCTATAAGTTTGATGTTAAATTCGGGGTTCCTGGCATCCTCTCGAGTGAATAGATAAGGTGCCCCATCACCGTAAAAATGCCCCGTGATGAACATGTCACTCACCTTGGCGTAACGCATGAAATCGCTTTCATAGCCGGACGGATCATCGTAGAATTCGTATTTATCCACGGGTTTCCCATCGATTCTCCTGTTGTATTCGGTAACATCGATGAGGCAGTATACAGGCTCGTCAAAGCTCTTTGAAAGGTAATCTGCATCGGTTACCTGCCGTATGTTCATGTGGTCCAGGATCTCATTGGCACCCCTGGTAACTTTTCCAGTTCCTGAAAGTATGATCCGAAGATCTTGTGGTAGTTGAATCTTATCCAGTTCAGCCTTGAGTTCCTGCAGATCGTGAAGGGTTTCTACCTTTGGAAGTTCGAATAGCTTATCCTGCAGCCCAAGGGCCCTAAAGGCATTGTAGGCGCCCACCAGTCCGGCATAGTAACCAAAACCTATGAGTCGGGCACCATTTGGTCGGGTGATCAGTTCGTGATCGAAGAGTTGTATCTTCTTTTTGAGGACAGTATGGAGCAGAGAACGGTTATAGGGTTGTTTTTTAATGGTATGACTGAAGAAGAAATATTTTTTCTTCGGAATAAGGGCCTCTTCCTTCACTTCCTTGATGCCGAGCATTACATCCGCCTCCGAAACATCCTCTTTCACTTCCACACCCACGGCACGATAGTCGTCGTCTTTAAAAACACGAATATCCGAAGATTCCACAATGATCCTTGCATCGGGATGTTCTTTCATGACTTCCTGGCACATTTCGGGTGACAATACAACGCGTTTGTCGGGAGGTGTTTTGGTTTCTTTGATAAGGGCGAAGGTGATGGCCATTTCGGAATACTTTTTGCTTTATTTTGAAGAGTGCAAAGATACGGCAAAAAAGCTATCTTTGCACTCCATTTCGGGCAGGGATTGAGGTAAGTTACCATGTAACACCGAAAGCCCGGTCCTTCGAATCCGCCGAAGGCGGAGAAGGAGGAGCCCGCCACACGATAAAGATTGTTCTTTGAAAAATCCTCTTTTCCGAAAGAGATTCCTGCCTTCGCAGGAATAATTTGGGGCCGACTGGTTTTGACAGCGGGTCAAATTGTACGGTAAGCATGTCGAGCGCTGGAATACAGCTCGTAAATCTCATATTTCATTCTTTTTAAACGGCGAGAATAACTACGCCCTAGCTGCATAATCCGAATCATAGTAGGATGTGCCTCGGCCCGCAAGGCGGGCAAGCAGGAAGTCACTCGAAGGCCTTGGTTTGCGGCATTCGGTTTAGTGGCTTCGTAAAAGTAAACCTAGATTCCGCAGGGCTTTGATGCGGTTTCGAAACTCGATTGAAGCTAAGCGGTGCGTGGGCGGTTTTCGGCCAACAATCCGACGAAAATCAAAACGAAGACTAAGCATGTAGAAAGCGGTATGGTTGCGCGTTTGGACGAGGGTTCGAATCCCTCCGGCTCCACGATCAAATAGAAATCTAATAAATGGATTCAAATAGAAAATGCCTGAAAGCTTGCTTTCGAGGCATTTTTTTTTGAAGACACAGGTTTGGGAAGCAAACCTGAGATTTCTATTTGCAGGACTGGAACCCATTCGGGATCACCGAAGGTAATCCCTCGTTCCAAATCCGACCGTTAAAAAATGTTGCGCCATGAAACAGGTTTGGGAAGCAAACCTGAGATTTCTATTTGCAGGACTGGGGCCCATTCGGGATCACCGAAGGTAATCCCTCCTCTATAGCATTTTTTGCTTTGCCTGGGGTTATAGAATTAAAGTCTACTGTCCGCCACCAAAGACCGAAGGATCAAACTCCTTTTCTTCATAGTTATCAGGAATAGCAAATTCACTATCGGATACTCTTTTTTGGTCAATGGTGGTAGCCGTCATAATCATGGTCATTCCCATGTTCTCCATCATTATTTTCAACGGCATCCCATCGATCCCATCCAGAAAGAAAGAGCCGGTATTAAATTCTTTTGCCTTGGATGATCTATCTAATTTGATCTTATCGGTAACCCATAGATACTGAGTATTTACCTCTCCATTTTCGGTCTCCGTAACAACTTTGTACTTCTGGCATTCATAGCCGGAAATGTTGATCACCTCATCTTCTTTTGTGATTTTGGGAGTGGGTGATGCCTCCTGCTCTTCATCCTTTGGAAAGGTATAGGCAGTTTGTTCCTCATGCTTCAGCATCCACGCTTCCTCTGTCTCGCCATCGACTATTATTTCTCCCATCATGGCAGCGGTCATTCCACCATTCATCTTGAACTTGAGCTTTTTCCCTTTAACCACGTATTCATAGTTCTGGGGCATAAAAGCAGCCATTTGATCGGCTCCCTCTCCCATTAATTCGATGGTATAAACCATCTTTCCTTCGAATGTTTTTTGAGCGATCGCAGGTGATGCCAACACCAGGAAGGCAAAAATCTGTAGCACCAATGTTGTGATACGTTTCATATATGGTTCTTAAAAATTTAGGACGGAAAGTTAGGAAATTTCAGCTTATAACGAATACTAAATAATTTAAATCGCAGTGCCGAAGTGGACCAAGGGAATTCGATTTATTCTGTAGTTAATCAGCAATTACATCAAGTGCGTCGATCTGTTCCCGATATTCCCGAGGCAGTAAAATATTTTTCACAAGATTGTCCAGCTTAAGCCTGCGGCTTAACTTATAGACTGGAACCGCCGGGGCCAGCCAAGTAAATTTTCCGAAACCCATATAGCTCCTTACAATTCCAGGTACAATTAGTTTCTGGGCTTCAATGAGGATCCTATATCGGACTTTCCCCAGGTGTTTCCTGTATTGTTTGAATAGATCAAACGTATAGTGGCTATTTTCGAGATCATTTTCCAAATGATCATCTCGAACTGGCAACCATTCTTCGTAACTACCAGGTAACTCTTTAAGGCCCATGCGGGATCCTACCCGATAGAAGACATTGTATACTTCTTCTTTTTCTGAAGCATCAAGTTTTGTCTCAAGGAGTTCATACGCTGCTATGGAATAATGTATCAACATGAATAGTACATCCCTGTACGCCCAATCGGGTATACTGTAACCACGACTTTTCTCTACTCCCCTATGTATACTGCTAATTGTATCAATTGCATCATTTGCTTCGTGGGAAGTCGAAAATACTATAGATCGCGCATACCTCACTGTAGAGAACAGTCTGCCAATGGGATCTGCTGGAAGCTTACCAGTAAAATAAAGCCAGTCCACGGCCTTGTTCAGGGCAAACTCGGCCGCAGCTCCGGCGAAAACAAAGAGAATGGTATCGCTTTTACCCCATATTTTTCTAACTATCGAATCTTTTTCAACAAAATATTTCATGCTCTAATCGGCTACTACTAATTTACGTCTTCAACCTAGATTTACTCCTATGATAAAGGTCATTAAATCGCCACTATTATTCCGTATCTTTAAGTAATACGAAATAACAATAAAGAACAGTAATATGAAAGGTGGAGAATTTGTAGACATCTACTCAGGTTCGGAAGTACGAGTAATTATGCTGAAAGGCCTTTTGGAAGAAAAAGGCATTGATAGCGTGGTTCAGAATGAATACTTATCCGGAATCACATCAGGCATGGGCGGAGGAGCAGTGAACACCGTAAAGCTGAAAGTCCATGAAGACGATTCAGAAAATGCCAAGTCGGTGGTGGAGGACTTCATTAAGAATCAGCATTGAATAAAAAATGCCTTAGCGAACAATTGAATGCGAGCTAAGGCATGACTATCAGTTGATATAACTGAAATCTATCTGGTCTAGTAGTATTTCTTGGTTAATAGGTTGCCCTCTTCATCGTACACCAGCCACTCACCTTTTTTCTTGAAGTTCTCATACTCACCTTCGGTTTTCAACAGCCCGTTTTCGTGATAGAATTTCCAGAACCCGTGGATCTTTCCTTCGGCATAAGAGCCATCCGACTTTAATTCTCCGTTGGTATGGTAGAACTTCTGTAAGCCTGACTCTTTATCTCCAGATAATGAACCGGTATAGTGAATATTCCCATTAGGATATTGCCGCCCAACATAACTCATTTGGGCTTGGACTTCCATAGAGAGAAGAGCAATTAATGAAACGAGTAATAGTTTTTTCATATTTGATGGGTATACACTTCAACAATCAAATTCCATTAGTAGGAATAACACACATTACACGTATAGGCAAGAAATGAAGAGTTGGGACGATGGTAGATTATTTCTCACCTTCTGCGATTCAGAATAATCTGATACGTGCGTAGGTTATAATCAATTTCGCACATCGATAGAAGGTGGAGTATCCATCGGAATTTGAAATTTACGAAAATTAGGTGTCTCATAGCCTACAGCATCGACAAAATTTAGCGCGGAAATCGAAAATTAAGTGTATCCACTAAGAACTGATATTCTTTACCTGAGCAGGTATTTCAGCAATAAAAACTGAGAAAAGAACTACTATCGAGATGCAAAAATATCTATATATAAACTGGGGGAATTTATTGATGGCATCATGATAATTATCAGATTTTTTTTTGGCCGGAAGGATTACATTTGAGGTTGAAGTGCCTGTAAATGTGGCACTTTGGACGGTTAACCGAAACAATAAAAACTTAAATATTTAGTTCATGGATGTAAAACAATCAGACTTAGCAGGCCCCGGCATCAGCACTTACGAAGAAGTTAGTAAAGTTCTACCGAATGACTACAAACCATTGCTCCCTCCCCTCAAACGAATGGAGGCACTTTACCTTATCAAGGAGTATATTGAAAAGGGATTGGCGGAAGCATTAAATCTTCAAATGGTACAGGTCCCTTTAATTGTGAGCAAGGACAGTGGAGTTAATGATTACCTGGACAGGGACGGGTCTCGCACTCCCGTGGAATTTCCCGCCGGCCTGGGACTCCCTAAGCGCATGGAAGCCCAGATCGTACAGGCGGCAACCAAATGGAAACGAATGGCCCTGGCTCAATTCGAATGTGAAGTCGGACAGGGTATCAATACCGATATGAGGGCCGTCCGAAAGGATTATTTCCTCGATCACGATCATTCGGCTTATGTTGATCAGTGGGATTGGGAAAAAAGAATTGCCGAAAGCGACAGGAACCTGGAGTATCTCAAAGACACAGTACGAAAAATCTGGAAAGTGATTCGAGGAGCCGGGATTATGATCAAGGAAAAATTCCCGGAACTCAATGACCCCCGTTATCCCGATTTCCCTGAAGAACTCGAGTTCTTCCATGCCGAAGAGATCCTGGATATGTATCCGGATCTTCCAAGAAAGCAACGGGAAACACGACTAATTCAGGAACACCCTGCCGTATTTATCATCGGAATCGGCTCTGTATTGAAAGATGGTTATCCACACGAAATGCGGGCCGCGGATTATGACGATTGGATCACTCCAACAGTGATGAAAAATGGTGAGCAATACTACGGCTTGAATGGTGATATTCTGGTTTGGAATCCAGTGACCAAGAGAAGACACGAACTTTCATCTATGGGTATTCGAGTTACAAAGGATAGTTTGAAAGCTCAATTGGAGCTATCCGGTCAGAATGAATTTCTCGACCTACCGTACCACCAGGCTATTCTGAATGATGAGATCCCACTTAGTATTGGTGGTGGTATCGGACAGGCACGCACTTATATGTACCTGCTTCGAACCGCGCACCTCGGTGAAGTAACCGTATCTATTTGGCCTAAAGAACTCAAACGAATCTGCGCCGATAAGAATATCGAAGTGCTGGAATAGTATAAATTCCAACGCTCATAGTCTATCAGGTTTCAGGCAATTACTTTTTTGTCTGGAACCTGAATAGTTCTATACCGATACTCACAAGGATTATGGTTATCGCAAGTAATTTTGCCGGTTGGGAAAGTGGGGCCAACAAAAAGTGACTCCCCAGTGCTCCAATAGCCACAGAAACCAAAAGAACCTTAACTGAATGGAAGAATAATTGTACCATAACTATTAAGCGCTAACTGCTGTGAGCATATCCAAATGAGATGGGTTACCGTATTGTAGCAACAGCCTTCGATAAAAATTAATAGCTTCATTACCCTCTTCCAGGCATCCCCTTAAAGTCTCTTCCAGGTTGGTATATGAAATAGTTACAGAAACAATATTGTTCAAACTGTATAAATTATCTTCTCCTGTCTTTTTTGGGTTTTCTGAATTCCATAAGGTTATGGTAGATGCCTTGTAGTTTATCGTTACATCTACCGACCTGAAAAAAAATCTTAGTAATTCTTTCTGAAAGTTATACAAAAGATGATGCTCCTGCGGATGAGAAAGCACGCAACTTCTCGCAATTACATTGCGCATTTCTTCACGCACATGATACTCTTGACTCTTCATAGCAATACATTTGAGTTTGACTAAATGTACGCTCGAAAGGAGCCCTTTATTGTTAAGAAATTATTGTTTAGGACGATTTTAACAGCTTGTAAATCATACTGTTAAAAAATTAAGAAGTAAATTCTTACTTTACTAGTTCACGCCCGGAATCTTGCCAGGCCACTACACCTCCGTCGAGATCATATACCCTGGTGAATCCCATTTCTTCCATTATGGTAGCCGCTTCTCCACTGCGCCGGCCACTTCGACAAAAGACGTAAACCGGGATGTCCTTGTTAAGTGCGCTGAGTTTCTCCTTAAAATCTTCGGCGTAAAAATCAAAGTGTATCGATCCGGGAATTGTTCCATCGGCTACTTCTTCCGGGGTTCGGACATCGACCAATTGAACATCACCCACAGCGCTAATATGCTTTTCGAACTCGTCGGTATTCAATAGTGAGACCACTTCCTGGGTAGTCACTGTTTCTGAAACTTCCTCGGTTGCCGTTTTCTCGGACTTGGAGTCTTTACAGCTCATCATACCGAAGAAAAGAATGACCAACAAACTCATGTACTTGATTGTTTTCATATTAGACGGTTTTATCACCCTGCCATTGTTCAAAACCACCGAGCAGGTTGTACGTTTTGCCGAAACCCAAGGAGTTTAAGATCAAACAGGCTTGTTTACTTCTGCCCCCACTTCTGCAGTAAATGTAGTAACTTTTGGATTTATCCAACTCATTGGCCCTATGCATAAAGCTTCCGGCATCCTGGATATTGATATGGAGTGCATCGGGAATATAGCCTTGTTCTATTTCAAAAGGGGTTCTTACATCTACAATTACGGCATCCGGATCATTTTCCATCTTCTCTGTCCACTGCTGTTGTGATAGGTCTTGCATAGAATATTTTTGGGCAAAATTAAACTTTTTGATTTAACAAACGAAAACCGGTTCTTTGAGGTAAGAACCGGCATATCCATAAAGATTTCAAATTTATTGCTTCACCGAGCAACCAATGGCTTTGGTTTCCTTTACCGTAACCTCTTTACCATCAAGCAATTCATAAATGGCATTGGCCAGGAAGCGTTCTTTAACCGCATCACCGTTGCGGACATTGTCATCTATCGCGCCAATGTAGCGTACCACTCGACCTTCTTTCGTCTTTTCCAACAGGTAGACATGTGGCGTCTTGGTAGCACCATAGACTGCATATACGGTATTGGATTTATCGTACAGGTATGGGAACGTAAATCCTTTTTCCCTGGCTTTCGCCTGCATTAGTTCGTAGGTGTCGTCTGGCTGTACAGCAGGATTATTCGGGTTGATGGCAATAACCGGGTAGCCTTTGTCCTTAAATTCGGCATCCAGGGCTATGATTCTGTCTTCACTGGCAACAGCATAAGGGCAGGTATTACACGTAAATATCACAATGAACCCCTTAGCGTCCGGATAATCGTCATAGCTCACCATGTTTCCATCGGTGTTCAATAGATTGATGGGAGCTGCAAGATCACCGATTCCATAGCCATCAACTTCGGTATCGCCCACTGTTGAGAATCCAACAAAGGCAAAAGACGCCATTAGAAGGAGGCTCAGTACAAATACTAACTTTTTATTTTTCATGATTGTTTATAATAGGGATTTAACTTCGTTTTCTAATTCTTCATAGGTGAACGACCTTTCAAAAAAAACTCTCTGATCCTGATTGTAAATAAGAGTAGCCGGTATGGCACCTTGCCACTCGGTACTCACTTTTGGGATCCAGTCGTTGGCATTATCATCGTCCAACAATACAACTTCCGATTGGATCCTGTTCTTTTCGATAAATGGAACAACCTGCGTTCCTAAGCGATCCGGAAAGTCGAGGCTCACAAAGACAACCTTGACCTTTTTCTCTGCATATTCCGAAGCGATCTTTTCAAAATATGGCATTTCCTTTATACAGGGTTTGCACCAGGTGGCCCAGAAATTAACCACGTAGGTGCTATCTGATTTCTTCTGAAGCCATTCTGCATCAAGGGCCGGAAAATTATATACCGCAATGCCGTGCTCCATTTTAGACAAAGGAGCTATTTCCTGCTGGTCATCTGGCAGAACTTCGAATGTCTCGCTGCCCTGTTCAGCAACATCCTTCTTTGTCCCTTCCGCACAGGAGAAAAGCACAACGAGCGCTAAAGCGAAGTATACAGATTTCATGATCTAAAAATATTTATTGTATCAATGAATAGGAAACGATTTAACAAAAGATTACCTGTCTTCGAAAAACTTATACAATCCATTACTGATAATTTTTTGTTAACGGAAGCATTTAGTTTAAATTATTCAATACATTTGTACATACAATTATTGTAATTACATTAATGGATATAGATACGGCAATAAAGACAATTCACAAAATGGCGATCGGCACCAAAACGGTCATCAACCTGATGTATACTTCCCGGTATATCGAAGAAGCAGTGAATTCGGTCTTAAAGCCGTACGACCTTACCATACCGCAATATAACGTACTTCGGATCTTGCGCGGTCAGAAAGGAAAACCAGCCAATTTATCTACTATCCAGGAGCGAATGGTAGACCGGAGCAGTAATACTACGCGCCTAGTCGACAAGCTGATACGTAAGGGTTGGGTGAAGCGATCGATCTGCAAATCGAACCGAAGAAAAGTAGAGATTGTAATTACAGAAGAGGGACTCGACGTTCTAAAGGAACTCGACCCAATAACGGAAGACAATAACTCAAATATTCTTAAAAATCTTTCAGAAGATCAACTGGTTCTGTTGAATCAACTTCTGGATACGCTCAGAACTCAATATTAATTTCAAACCAAATTCAAAAAAAATGAAAAAAGTAGTAAACTCAGTATTAATTCTCGCGATTGCCTTAAGCTCAATGGCGTTTACAACTCCTGTGAAAAAGAAAGTGAATGTTTCTAAAAGTACCATTAACTGGAAAGGAGAAAAAGTATTAGGAGCCCACTACGGAACCTTAAAATTCCAGGAAGGCTGGATCGAAATGGACGACAATGGAATCACCGGAGGGAAATTTGTTGTGGATATGACCAGCCTGGTTGTAACCGACCTTGAAGGAGAATCTAAAGGGAAACTTGAAGGCCACCTGAAAAGCGATGATTTCTTCGGCATCAAAGATCATCCTACCGCTACCCTGATGATCACCTCAGCATCTAAAACCGACTATGGCTACCAGATAAAAGGTGATATCACCATCAAAGGAACCACAGAACCGGTTAGCTTCAAGTTAATAGACAATGGAGACAATACACATTCGGCCAAGTTGATGATCGACCGTACCAAATTCGGAATTCGATATGGAAGTGGCAGCTTCTTCGATAATCTTGGAGACAAGACCATCAACGATGAGTTTGAATTGGAAGCCAAGATCGTATTGTAAGATTTAAAATGCTATGAAAAATCAAAGCCTGCTTTCTGCAGGCTTTTTTTTATATAATACCCAATGGCGCATGGGTTTCATTGAGCAGAGTACTGCTGGGAACATCCAGCCAATTATCCATGATATTTGCATACACCCTTCGGAAATCGATCTCATAGATCAGGTCTCCGTTCTCATCGAGCTTTGTAAGGTCTGGAGCCTGGTTGTAGAAACCGGGACGCTTCAGATTCTTACCAATAACAAAGATATTGTTGGCAGCTCCATGGTCCGTTCCCATTGCAGCATTCTGGGACACACGGCGACCGAATTCAGAAAAAGTAAGAATCAACGTATCCTTAAAAGTCCCGTTTGCCTTCAGGTCCCTGACCAAGGTTGCCACTCCTTCAGCATAGGTTTTTAATAGCGATTCATGTTTGTCCGACTGGCCAGCGTGGGTATCGAATCCGTCCAATGAAGCAAAGTACACTTTGGTCTCCAGGCGGCTGTTGATGAATTCCGCAAGTGTTTTCATTTGTTTTCCGAATTGAGAAGTACCGTAATCAAAAGACGATCGAGTCACTTTAGTCTTTTCATAAATATAATTTGCCGTTTGTTTTGCATCTATCATGGTTTGGTAGAGATAGCCCATATTGTGTTCACTCAAGTGGGCATCCCGCTGGTACGACAGCAGGGTGTCAAAATAAGGATCTCCCGCTACCTTCTTCAGCATATTGGCGTCTTTTGCCACAGTACCATTACCAAGTTTCCCTTTCATTATCAGGGACAAAGAATTACCTACTTCGATCGCATCGTACGGATTCTCCCCGTACAGATCGAGATATCTGCCTACCCATCCCTCATTTAATACTTCATTGGCCGAACTGGCAGTTTGCCATATATCACTGGACCTGAAGTGCGACCTGTTGGGGTTTGGATACCCTACATTGTTCACTATTGTAAGTTCCCCCCGTTCAAAAAGTTCTTTCAAAGGGGCCAGGTTGGTATGAACACCAAGTTCTTCATTCAACTTCAGAATATTCCGCTTCTTGATCGCGATCGCCGGCCGCTCGCGGTAATAGATATCATTTCTGTAGGGCACAATGGTATTAAGGCCATCGTTTCCACCCGCCAACTGTATGATAACCAAACGCCTGATCCCTTCAGGAACAGTAAGCTGTGCATCCATGGCCTTTAAAAACCCGGGGACAAAGAACAAGCTGCTGGCCAGGGCCGAATTCTTTATAAAATCTCTTCTTTTCATAGGCTATGTTAATTGAAATTCCGGCAGCGACATCAACTGCAGACTGATTTCCCTGCGTGAGAAACCGTTT
>Ga0316201_10003455_pt1 | contig 11644 bp, 12 predicted proteins | sample CS6wburrow_MG_FD_204516 | JGI IMG/M metagenome (GOLD analysis project Ga0316201, IMG submission 204516) | Coastal sediment microbial communities from Delaware Bay, Delaware, United States - CS-6 worm burrow | ecosystem: Environmental > Aquatic > Marine > Coastal > Sediment | place: USA... | reverse complement strand
TATTGTTGAATATGAGGTTTTTGTTTTGGCAAGCGTTATAAAATCACAGGCGAACTACACCATTCCAGAAAGACGAGCAATTGATAAACGTCAAATTATTTTGCAGCATATATGTTTGCAACTGGCTTCTTTAGGCCATCGTTGCCAATTAAGCGTTGAACAAGGTTATTTATCGGTTGCCGATAGTTTGTTAAAAAACTATTCCGCGCAACGACAATTACTTGCTGAATATCGTTGTCCCGCTGATCAACGCATACAGAATTTTTTAAACGATTATTTAATGCGTAATGGTGTTGATGTTGAAATTAAATTACCAGGTGAAACCTTTAATTTGAATGAAAAAGGGGTTGCGCGTGAATTATCGTTGCCATTTAACGGTAGTACTTACAAATCCGATTTAGTCGAATCTTATCGTTTAATCCAGGGTGTATTACATAATCCAATAAAAGATCGCCGTACTACCTCAGGTGTGTTTCATATAGTCGAAGGTGGCCTTCCGATTCCGGCAGACAAAAAAGCGGTACCCGTTGATGCTTATGCCAATCTACTACAGGCTGCACTGGATCCACCAACAGAATTACTGGGTTTGCCTATTGCTAGTGAGCATGAAAAGCCAGTAGACATGTGGGTTTCTTTACTCGTGCGTCCGATTGTGCGTCCGGAAGTAGAAGGTGCGTTACCTGAAAAGAGTCTGGAAACACGAATGTTTGCGCCAGGCACGTTGGTTTCGAATCTGGATTTTGTGGAATCCATATTTGGAAATGGCGGCGATCCATTTTTACCTGAAAATGATGCGGCTCTGGATATTGATCACTGGACGGGCCATAGTGGCTGCATCATTTTAGCACCACATTTAACCAGGTTAAGTAAAAAAGCACTTGGGTTACCCCATTATGATGATGCTACAGAACGTCAACGTGAAGATGGCATGTGCTGGAAAGATGATGACGAGCTTTATAACGATGGTCAAGCATTTAAGGTTGTTTGTCGTGACATGAATGGCGTTATAGTCACCGTCATCGCTGATAATTATTTTGGCTACAGTAAAAAAGAAATTAAGTCGCAGATCAGTTATTCAGCAAATTTGTTTGGCGGTGTCGAAGAAGAACATTCGGGTGGTGCGATTGCTTTTCCACGCTTTAATCTGGGTAATTATTATTTGCCCAAAGTTGAAGAGGAAATGAGTGAGCATACGTTTCAACGTTTATGTCTGCAGTTAAAGGGTGGCATCACAATAAAAGCGGAAGGTTACGCGGTAGACAACCAGTATTCAGATATTGTTTATATTCCTGAAGATGCGCATGTGGATATGGAGCAACAGAAAATCAGCTGGACACTCGATGGCGAGAAACAGCAAATTCAATTACGAGTGAATCATACCTATATATATCCCAGTGGATTTAAAGTGCATATGCAAAAACATCCACAGGCACCAAGCTGGCGCTTGATCGGTACATTAGGTGAAGGCACTTTCTGCCATAAGCCCAGTACCGTTTCAGGTGGCGGTAAATCTGAGATATCAAAATCTATCCAGGACTCAATGATTTCAGGCCCGGTCTTTGTCGGTGCCTTTGAAGATGATCTGAGGCAGGTAGAAGCGATATTTAATTACGATTATTCAAAACGCCGTCGTGACAGCTCGACAAATGATGATCGAAATGTGTTGACCAGTAAGCGTAGTTTAGGCTCGGTCATTCGATTGTTAACGCCATCAGCTGAAACGTATACTGATGAATATAACCAGTGGTTAGAAAGTATTCCACAGCATATTCTGGCGCTGGTTTATTTAATTAAACGGTTTTATAAATCAGAGTGGGGCGATGACTGGCGGAAACATTTTTCAGTTGATGAAGTGAATGGTTTTCCTGGGCATGAATTGAAATTTGATGGTCGTAAAATGATTACCAGTTATTTACGTGTTGGTGTACGTAGTGATGGTACCTGGCGAATATATAAATTACGTCAGGATTTTGTGGCCGCGACAAAAGTACAAACCGAAGATGATATTACCGCATCAACCGTAATACCGGTTAATTATGTCGAAGACAAATTGAATCCGCGTTATAAAAATCCTAGCGTTAAGATAGTAAAAAACTGTGAGCAGCGATTATTTCAGCGACCAGATGATGCGATAAATCGAGGGCTTGATACGCAAACAGAATCAGACCTGTCTGAAAAAGAAAACTTTATTTCAAACTTTCAACCGCTGACCAGTCAGGATGCGCGGGAGTTAGTGGAAGATGCAATCAACTTTCAAAATTATTCGCAGCCGATGCAGGACCTGATTCGTGAAGCAGCTGATGCGGAAGATAATGTATACTTTGTTTCTTCAGCGCACCCTCGCGTGGTTGATGGACAGCTGACCAAAAATGTTCGTTATTTACAGGTTCGCCCCGATATCGCTAATCCAAGATATTTATACCTGGCGCAGACAGGCACCCGGTTATCAAGAGGTCTGTCGCTTGATGAACCAGTGCATTTTCCAGTCAATGCCGTATTACAGGGGCGTCGTAATAACCGGGAAGATAAAGAGGCAGGTATTCGGCCACTGGCTGTTTATAATCCTATTCATTACCAGGAGCTGCCAGAATTATTTATGGATTTAATATGCAGTTTAACGGGTAAGTCACCTTCAACGACTGGTGCGGGGTCAGAAGGTGCTTTAACCAAAGGCCCGTTTAACGCACTTTCTACGACGGCGGATTTAAATAACGCACTGGTGTCATTTATTTTGTGTGATTATGCCGGTTACTCTTCTGCGGCAGGTTATATTGGCTCGCACCGTCGCGTTGACCATGATATCAGTATGCTGATTCCTGAAATCTGGTGTCGTTTACCGATAAATCAACGGGATCCTAAGTATTTAATTGAAAATGGCCATCTGGAAAAAATAGAAAATTTTGAACATGAAGGAAAAACTGTTCATGCCAGTCGTTTAGGTTATCGTATCACGGAAAAATTCGTGCATGCCTTTTTCGGTAAAGTGTTTGATAGCCCAACCATTGTTTTTGATGAAGAAATGTTACGGCCCGAATTACAGGGTATGGAAGCTTATGTTGACGGTGTTAATAATATAGTTGAAGCGCAACAAAAAGTTGCTCAAGGATATATAGACGACGGTTCTATTCTTGATGCGTGCCCACCGTTACAGGCAGTTTTATACATTATGGCAGAAGGTAGCTATGAAGGTAAAACAGTAGATGATCCATCTATACGTGAAATGTTTAGCCGTGAATACTTATTACAAAGTGACTGGTATCAGCAGCGTTTGAAGATAAAACAACAGCGGGATGCGGCTTTATGGCAAATGAATAGGGATTATCTTGAACAAAAAATGGACGAAATCAATGAGTCTGTAACTGATTTATGGGCAGATCTGCAAGGACGAATGGAAAACGCTGAACATATGCTGGAATGGGTGAATAGCGAAAGTTATCTGGAAAGGCTGGAGGGAACCATCGGTGCAGACTGGATTCATAAAGGCGTTGAAAACCAGTAAATGGACTTGTGTTCCCCAGGGTTATCGTGGGAAGGTAAATTAAACCTTATTCGACCGCACCAGTGAAGCCGAATAAGGTTTTTTTGTGTAAGCCGTCAGGCTTGTTGACTGCGTTTTTGCAGCGTAAAAATTTAATATGTATTAGGCAGTACTTCCAAACGATTTATCAATTGCACCCGCAGGCACGTCAAGCCCGGCAAGACGGCAGCCTTGCGCAACGGGACCACCGGGGATAATCTGATAAAGATATTTCATGCCACCGCGAGAGTGAAATTTTTCGTCGAGCGCGTCTTTAATTTGGCGTAAATGAGGGAATTCAACCTTCTGATAATATTCCTGCAAAGCACGAATTAAATCCCAATGGTCATCGCTCAGGTTCATGCCTTCTGCTTTGGCGGTTGCTTGCGCTATTTCAATGTTCCAGCCATCCGGTGCATGAGGAAAAGATTCTTGTGAAACGTTCATCTGTTGCTCCTGTAATAATTGTTAATTGATATGCCTCACATATATATGTAGCAGCAATTATTAGATTATGGGAATGTGGTTGTCGTAATGTTTTTAAAACCTTGCTGTCCCATAATAATCCATCGAGGTGTTGCACCACCTATTCCGGCGTTAATTAGTTGCGGGTGATCAATCTCAATCTGTTTTAACATGTCCTCCTGTGATGCATCAACATCAACGATAAAGACATGCTTTCCGCTCTCGAGGTCTTTCTGAAAACGACGGAATTCCTTGTGTGGTGTTTGTATGCCATAAAAACCACCGCTCCAGGTAATAAAACCAAACAGGACGATGGCCAGAAAATAAACAGGTACCCAAGTATAAGTTTCTGGTAGTTTTGACAAGTATGCAATGGCTAATACCAAAATGGCCGCAAGTGCACCAAAGATAGCGCCGACAATGGTACCGTGCACCACATCTTGTTTGAAGACAGACTCAATATTATGTAAATGTTGATGCCTTTCTACCCCAGTATCGTCTTTGCTTAATACATGAATTTGAGGTTTAACAATGCCTCTGCGCTCCAGTTCTTCTTCAATGCGTTCAAGATCATCAAGATCATCGCTGATAAAATAATGTCTGTTCATTTTTAATACTCCACTATTTGATTTAAAGGGATGCTATCGTTTGATATCATTATCTCGATAGTGAGCATCTAACCAACACTTCGGTAAACTCTCTCCCGATAAAAACAGTAAATCTGCCTTATTAAACTGTTCAGGCTCCTGTACTTCTTCACCATGTTGATAACGACCGATAAGTGTTTTATTAAAAGGATCAAACAGATCATTTAATGAAAGAACCTCTAGCATTTCATGATTAGATTTGGCCTGTAAAAACATAATAATCTCTCGTCAATTTATTCAGCCTCTACCATGGGTGAAATCCCTTCGTTTATCAGGCGAACGGATTCTTTATGCATGATATCTATATAACGATCGTAATAATCTTCTTTTTTCAACATGTTCCATGGTATGCAGCAATGTTTGATGGCATGATTGAAATCATAGGTAAACTCGGCATAGTCCCAATCCACCGCATAATGATCGATGGGTTTATGAAAGCGGTCGACAAACATGGCTGCAGATGATAATGCTAAACGTCGTAAGACTTCTTCGAATTCTTTAAGATCAATACATACGGACCACTCTTGCTCATGTGGTGATGTATTTATCCAGTTCTGCACAGAAACAGTTAACCCGGTAAGATCGTGGACCTTTTCAGAAATAAGTTGTTCGTTAGGCTGGTTAGTTGTGTCGGTGTTGCAAATGCGTACAGGGATACCATGTTGAATTTCAACATCAAGTCCCGATGCAATTCGGCTCCAGCCATTGTGAGAGGGATTTATTGACATAACCATATCCTCGTTTATACAAAAAGTCATAGAGAACAGTCACAGGACTAGATTAGGGCGCCGATGCCTCTAAATGTCAAGTCTCTTAATGCCGGAGTAAAAATATTTTTATGACCTGAAACTAGATGCTGAGGTATAAAAACTTTATATCTAGTTGAATTTATTGCTAATAATCGTGTTCCCCCAGTCATTGGTGAAATGAATAACTATAAAATATCTTTATATCGTGAGTTAGATTTATAGAAACCAGTAATGAAGTTGGTGGTGCTAGATGTAATTCGCAGAGAAGTGTGTCAAGTAGTGATTATATTTAAATCTGCTCTATGTTTTAATACAAAGTAAGTGAGGCATTACGTAGTAAACGTTCGCGGTTTAGCTATAGTAATTAGTAACAATAAAAATAAAAAAAGAGAATGCAGTGCAAAAGCAAAAAGGTAAAAAGATTTCGTTACGATGGCGCCGAACAAAAATAATTGCCACTATTGGGCCAGCGACTGACTCAGTAAAAAGCATAAAAGAGTTAATGAAATCAGACGTTAATGTTTTTCGTTTAAATATGTCTCATGGCGACCATGAATATCATAGAAAGATATTCAAAAGAATACGTTCCTGCTCAAAAAACATGGACGCACACATTGCTATTTTGATGGACTTATGTGGACCGAAAATCAGGGTAGGTAAATTTGAAAAAAACAGTATTCAGTTAAAGAGAAACGCAAAAGTTGTTATTAGTTGTGCCAATAATAGTATTGGTCATGAGGGTTTAATTGTTTCTCAATATAAGTTGCTTTATAAAGACGTTAAAAAAGGAGAAAGAGTTTTACTTGATGATGGCAACCTTGAATGTCGGGTTGAAGGTATTGATGGAAAAAAAATTCACTGTAAAGTGATTTATGGTGGTGAGCTGAAGAATAATAAAGGCATGAATCTTCCCGACTCAATCGTCTCCGCATCCAGTTTCACCGCTAAAGACAAAAAAGATGTGCAGTTGGCAATGGAGCTGGATACGGATTTTGTCGCTTTAAGTTTTGTTCGTTCAGAGAAAGACATACAAAGCTTAAAAAACTATATGCGACGTACAGATAAAGAAATCCCCATCATTGCAAAGATTGAAAAACCTGAAGCTATCACAAACATAGATGAAATTATTGATTCAGCCTATGGCGTAATGATTGCGCGGGGTGACCTGGGTATTGAGTTACCTGCTGAAGAGGTGCCATTAATTCAAAAAGAGATTATAAATAAAGCACGTCTTAATAATCGGCCAGTTATTGTCGCTACACAGATGATGGAGTCCATGATCATAAATGCGAGACCAACTAGAGCGGAAGTCGGCGATGTTGCCAGTGCAGCGATGGCAAGTGCTGATGCGGTAATGCTGTCAGGCGAAACAGCAGCAGGAAAGTATCCAATTAAAACAGTAAAGATGATGGATAAGATATTACGAGAAATTGAAAGGCATCAGTGGGAGAAGAGAAGCTTTGGAGATGAGCTTGATCATGGTTATGAAACACCATCGTCAAGAAAGGCAATAGCTCGCGCGGCAAGTACACTGGCGCACGAGTTAAAATTACAGGGTATTTTTGTACCGACAGATAGCGGACATACCGCAACTGTATTGTCCGCAAGCCGTCCGTCATCACCATTATTGGGTGTGTCAGAAAACATTACTACCTGCCAAAGGTTAGCTATGCACTGGGGTGTTATCCCAGTTTTAATGAAAAAAGATAAGGTTCGAAACTGGAATATATTAAGTCAGGTTATTTGCAATAGGTATAAGTTAACTAAAACAGGCAATAGAGTACTATTAGTTTCAGGGTTTAATGATAATGAAAAATTGAATGAGCCCGTGCTAAAAATCATAAGAGTAAATATGTAAGCCTTACCTGCTCGTAGAGCAATAATGAAAATCCAAAGTGAATGCTTCCACGCTTATTCTGAGCTGACGTTTATTGAAATACAGAGACAGCATCACTGGGATATGGCGATAACAGTATGGCCGAAAGGCAATATCCATGATAGTTTGCATAAAGGGCAACAGAATTAGGCATTAATGCTTTATGCAACATAATAACTTGCACATTAGTTTGACTATCCCTAGTATAAACAGGAGCTAATCGATGCGTATCCAGAATGAAAATTAGTAAAAAAATAATATGTAAAGCGGTCTTAATGGTGCTTTGTTCACTAAAGGTTGTTGGTGCACTTGCAGCAGATGTGTCTATTCATAAAAATGAAGTCAGCGGTTTACTAACCTGGACTTCAAATGATGAAGGTTTTAGTATTGAGTTGATTCAATTACTTCCAGATTTTATTCGTGCGATATATGCAAAACATAATTTTCCAGATGAAGAAATTGAACGTGCCGCTTCTTACTGTATGTTTGGCACCATTTTGAAAAACACCTCAAACCAGCACCTTAGTTATCGCGTAGCAAACTGGCGTTATCGAACAAGGGACGCTAAAGGCAAGTACGATAAAGAATTGCCAGTTAAAACTAAAACCCAGTGGTTAGATGAGTGGAGAAAAGCGGGTATATTGTTTTCCTGGACACTCTTACCTGATGTTGGAGAGTTTTCTGTTGGAGACTGGCAACAAGGTTTTACCACTATTAAGTTACCGCGAGAAAGTGAATTTGACCTTATTTATAAATGGGAGCTTGATGGTGTTGCTCACACCGGTGTCTTAGAAAAGCTTAAGTGTGCACCAGAATCTCTTCCAGTAACGAAATAATTACTATGATAACAACAAATAAATTTTTATTAATAACATTATTGTTGGTTACATTTGCTGTTACTGCGGACTGGCAGCAACCCGAGTTGAGCCATAATATAACACAGGTCAGACCGGCATTGCCCGCCAGTGATTTTGAATTGCAGAACATGGACGAGGAGAAAATAAAACTTTCTGATTATCGAGGTAAAGTCGTGTTACTAAATTTCTGGGCAACGTGGTGTCCTCCATGCGTTCGTGAAATGCCTTCTATGGAACGATTGCATCAAATGGTAGACGTAGACGACTTTAAAGTTATTGCGGTAAATCAAATGGAAGATGTTGATCAGGTATTTGCTTTTACCGGTCAATTAGAACTTGATCCGACCTTTGAAATATTGTTTGATAAGACAAGTGAAGTGTCTCAAGATTATGCCGTACGTGGGTTGCCGACAACTTACCTTATCGACAAACAGGGTAATGTTCGCTATCGTGCGGTCGGTGGCCGCGAATTTAATCATCCTGAAGTAATACAGATAATTAACGGGCTTATTGAAGAGTAAGTCAATCGATAAGGGTTACTGTCGTTTCAGCAGTTTTTTTGTTAAGGCAAAATTGCACTTCGCAATATTCATTGATTTCATCTATGGGCGTAGGGTCGTCAGCGCAGTTGCAACCGGCGATTATTCCAGTATAAAACAGCCCTGCTTTAATCAGGATGTTTTCACCATCATCTTTTACTTCCAGTATCGTCGCAGACAGGCTCTCGCCATTAGCCATATTGCTGTATCTCAGGCCCTGTTGCAGTGGCAGTAGGTCAGGCTTTATAGAACAGATTTCCCGTTTTAAAACGTTATTAAAGTTATCGGTGTTCCATGCCTGTAAAGATGAACTTAATTTAATCATTTTAGTAAGCTTGCTTTTTAACCGTTTGTTTTATTACGCGGGAGCATCCTGATTCGTGCTGCGTAGAGATAATGCAACTTTCAACAATAGATGTTGAATTATTTCGCAGGTAAAACATAAAAGTATACCGAGACAAAATGACAGGCACTACCAAGCAAAACGAAGACATGGAAAATGGCGTGATTGAATTTTATTTTTTTTATACTGTATAAAATGGCACCTACTGTATATGACAGTCCACCAACAACAAGCCAAAATAAGCCGTCTGAAGGTAAATTGTTGATCAAAGGGTTAATCGCGAAAATAATTATCCATCCCATAAAGACATACATGGATGTCGAGATTAACCTGTATTTACCTGTAAAAAATAATTTTAAAATTATTCCGCTTAGAGCCATTGCCCAGGAAAAGCCAAAAATCACCCAGCCTGTCATACCATTCAATGTGACTAGCGTGAAAGGTGTGTAGGTGCCAGCAATGAGCACATAAATAGAGGCATGGTCAACGATTCTTAATCGATTTCTCAGCCCGGGCTTTTTAGTACTATGATAAATAGTCGAAGAGCCATATAAAATAATCAAACTAACGCCGAAAACACTAAAACTTACAATATGCCATACATTACCATGCTGACTTGCATGCATAATTAAAACTATCAAAGCAATACAGCTTAATATAAAACCGATGGCGTGAGACGTGATGTTGATTCTTTCTTCTGCTGGCGGGTAATATTTTGCGCCTTCGTTATTTTGCATTGTGCGATGTCTTTTTCTTACATTAACAAAGAATAGGTCAAACCCACAGCGGCACATGCACCGATAACAGGGACAATGCCAATTTTGAATTTAAACAAGGCAACAAATGCTGCGGCGCCTATCAAGGCGGAAAACCATTCAAACCTGGCGTCTAAACCTTCAGGCCAAAGCACATGGTAGGTAAAAAAGACTGCCAGGTTGAGGACAACACCAACCACCGCTGCAGTTATGCCAGTTAACGGTGCGGTGAATTTAATATCACCACGAGTTACTTCAACTGCCAGGCTGCCGAAACTGATAAATCCCAGCTTGAGCCAATAGATAAAGGCATCTAAAAATGATACTGGGCCTGGTCGCTCGATTGTTGTTTGTGCTGATGCCATTATCTTATGTTTTATTTTGGTCTAATATGTTATGGAACAGGTACTGAGTGATAATATAGAGCATCGTATAGAGTAATAATCAGGTTGAGAACTTGTGAATGAATTTGTTGAGATTTTTTACTTTACCATTCGCGACTAAAACGCCTTCTTTTATTAATAACTCGGCTTTTTTAGACGAGCCCAGGGCATATTGACCGATAGTGCCATCACTTCGTACCACTCTATGGCAAGGAATAATATATAAGTTTTTATTTTTTGCCATTGCAGTGCCAACGGCACGCCATGCTTTCGTATTTAAGGCTTTAGCAATTTCCCGGTAAGTCGTGACTTTTCCTTCAGGTATAAGCTTTAATAATTCATAACATCTTTCATTGAAGTTATTATTACTGTTCATGTTGCTCCTCCCTCTCTTATAAGTAGCTAACGTTTTAGTTACGCTAAGAATGCTTTATATGGGCCTGCTAACAGTATTTAACGGCGTTATTTTCTTTTATCAATCTTTTCAATTCTAAATTCAGCTGGCCCAAAGAGCCAGCTGAAAACGGCCGTACTCAATACTAACGTGGTAATACCAGCAAGTACCGCCGCGATGAAAATTGCAGCCAAACCAATAAGTAAAGTAACTGCAATACCAACTAAAGGTAGAAAAATAAATACAATGATAGCGGTAATTAGTGCCGTAATAAGAATTGCTAAAAATGCTAATACAGCCTTTGCAGCAGGGTTAGTAATCTCCTTTCCGTTGATTACTACATGTGTGGTCATGATCTTTTCCTCATTAATATAGCGATTATTATTGGAGCACAGAGATGCTAATAAAGCTAGTTTGCTTTATTGGTTTGATGCTTTTCTGTTTCCTTACAAGCATATGCCTGTGTGACTCCAGTTTGTCGGTTTAGTAAAAACGACGCGGGCGAATCCAAAACCAGCTGGCGATAACTATAGCCGCGAACGCCGTATAACAAAGAACAAAAACCCAGGGCGGCGCCTGATAGTACAATAAGGTCTCAAGCCAGTGAGAGATGAAAGAACCAGAATAAGTCACATCACCTGCTCGAGAGCGTAATGTCATTTCAATTTTTGTTAGTGGGCATATGATTTGTAGCCATGATTGAATAACAACCACACAAATCGTAATAAGGTGCGTTAGCCGAAACCACGGATTTCGGACCCAGGACCATGCAAGAGCACTACCAATAAATATAAGGACTAGTCCAACGACGACAAAGACAATAAGTCCGGCATGTAACAGCAGTATTGCATCAGCAGTTAGAAGATAAAGTGTTGGTGAATCCACTAATGTCGCCTAATAATTAAGTCGATCCCCTGAAAATCGCTTTTGACTAAAGACGATCAGAGAGGTTACAGTTTGAGTTTTATTTAAATTAATCATTTAGTTAAAATTGCAGAGACGTGATTTTATAAAAAGTGATCCAGTTGATTTAACTTTGCTATTTATCTAAATGCCCTACTTTTACTAATATTAGCGTTTCTTCCTCAACACGTGGACAGTGTTTGCTCATGTGTGGAC